>JAABUK010003341.1_pt1 | contig 27279 bp, 35 predicted proteins | sample 5559141 | NCBI WGS metagenome assembly JAABUK01 (sample SAMN10711869, study PRJNA513367) | rock metagenome | isolation source: Antarctica rocks | place: Antarctica: Victoria Land, Pudding Butte nord | collected 2016-01-03
CGCTGTTACCGGCGACGCACGTCAGGGTGGGGACGAGCCATGAACACTCGCTCGGGCTACGTCATCGACGACACCGCCGACCTCCAATCAACGCGCCACTTGACGCAAGCGACCTCGTGTCGCACCACTTGGCAGGTGCCCTTCCTGAGCAGCGTGATGGAGTCTTCGATAGCACCATTATCGCAGGTCAGGAGGGCATTTGCTATTTACGACACCCCCCGACACCCCCAGCTAGACGGTGGATCCAGGCTCAGCGACAATTTCACGCATCGTCGCCTTACACTCGGCGGCGTCGAAGGTCGGAAACGTTCGCGGAGCGACCGGGCCTTCCGTCGGCACAACGTAGGGGACGGTCGACTGCGCGGACGGGTGGGCCATCATGCTGGCCTGCTTGTAGAAGTCCCGGTGCGCGGCGTCGCCGTCTGCGTCGGGACTCATCGCCTTGGCGTAGTCGCGGGAAATGCGATCAGGCACCACCGCCGGCTTGCGCAGCCACCGATCGGCCAGCTCCTGATCATGGGCCAGCGTTCGGGCTAGCGCCGCCGACTCGTAGGCGGTGCGGATCATGACCCGCGACTCGGTGTAGAAGCCGTGCAGGCACAAAGTTGCGGCCGCCCGAACGGTGTGAACGGCTCGCGAGATGCCAGCGACGGCAGCCAACTCGTTCGACGTGTCAGGCGCACCACTGGTGTTCGCACACACCCACGCGAGGCCCGCCTCAATGAGTTCGACCAGCTCGTGAAGACGAACGGAATCGTTCACTACGACCGGCAAAGCCGGCTGAATATTCTCCGCTGGCGACAACATCCAGACCAGCGAACCGCTTGTTCCGTGCGTCATAGGAGCAGCGTGGCACTGAGACGCCGGTCCTGCACCTTCCCTGCGCGAACGCCTGGTCACGGCACCTGCAGCCGCAGGTCCACACGTCGTTATACCGTGATCCCGTCGGTGGCCGACGGGCCCACGGTGCGGACCGTTGAGTGCGGCACCGACAGCACGTCCATTCAGATTGTGGGCGGTCGGCTGCTGGGCTGGAAAGGCACTCGCGGTACCTTCTCGGCGCGCAGCGGAACACCTTGTCTGTCCCGGTTACCGATGCACGTCCGGTGCATCCGTGCAGGCCAAGCCGGGGTGTAAGACACCGTGCAAGAGGGGTGCGCGGGAACGCGGGAGGTCGGAGGGCTCTCAGGTTGCTAGAGCATTCAGCAGTTGTGTGCCTTGGGGATCGGTCCCCGGCGACTCGTCGTCGTCGGTCACGTGCATGCGGTGGTGATCGCTCTCCTCAAGGGGTCCACGGGGCGCCGCCGCTGCTGGGCGAATGACCAAGCGGGTACGCACACTGTCGCGCTGCCGCTCATCAGAGTTGCGGGTCATCGACACCGAGTGCTGCGGCAGACCCATTGGTGGAACGCGAGCTTCTCCGATCGGCGTTCCGGGGGGTGAGTCGCGAAGCGATGTCACAGGATGATGATCGCCGGTGTCTTCATGCCGAGTCCACGACCAAGGAGGAGACATGAGCACGATCACCACCGAGTACCACACTGCGGACGAGCGGCGGGCGTTGGTTCGGGTACCACTGGACACCGGCAACAGCCTGTTCGGGCGGCTGATGAGCTGGTACTCCCGACGCACTTACGGCGACGTCCTCGACAACGGCCTGGCGATGCTGCACAACCGCCGCGTGTTGATGAGCATGCTGCGGTTCGAGAAGGGCGTGCAGAAGTGGGACCGCCTGGACCCGGACCTCAAGACCCTCGCCGAGATGGCGTCTGCGGCGACGATCGGCTGCAGTTGGTGCATGGACTTCGGCTACTACCTCTCCCACTCCAAGGGCCAGGACACCAGCAAGCTCGAGGAGGTGCCGCGCTGGCGCGACTCCGACCTCTTCACCGGCCAGGAGCGGCGGGTGCTGGAGTACGCCGAGGCCGTCACCGCGACCCCGCCGGTGGTGCGCGACGACATGGCTGAGGCGCTGCGCGCGGACCTCGGCAATGATGCGTTCGTGGAGCTGACCATGATCGTCGCGGTCGAGAACGAGCGCTCGCGGTTCAACAGTGCACTCGGGCTGACCAGCCAGGGCTTCAAGGATCACTGCGAGCTCCAGCGGTGACGACAACTGCCGTGGAGGCTTTCACCGAGCATCGGCCGCTGCTGTTCACGGTCGCCTACGAGATGCTCGGCAGCGCGGCCGACGCGGAGGACGTGCTGCAGGAGTCGTGGCTGCGCTGGGCAAAGGTCGACCACGCTGCAGTCCACAACCAGCGCGCCTACCTCGTCCGAATCGTCACCCGGCAGTCGCTCAACCGACTACGTACCCTGCAACGCGAACGCGAGACCTACGTCGGCTCCTGGCTGCCCGAGCCGCTGATCACCGCGCCCGATGTGCTCGAGGACGTAGAGCTGGCTGATTCGGTGTCGTTCGCGATGCTGGTCGTACTGGAGACGCTCACCCCACTCGAGCGGGCGGTGTTCGTGCTGCGCGAAGTGTTCGGCTTCGCATACGACGAGATCGCCGCGGCGACCGACCGTGCCCCGGCCGCCGTGCGCCAGCTATCCGTTCGCGCCCGCAAGCACGTGGAGGCGCGCCGGTCACGGGCCCGGTCGCCGGAGGAGACCACCGAGCTGATGAGTAGGTTCTTCGCCGCGGCTACGGGCGGTGAGCTGCAGCCGCTGTTCGACATGCTCGCGCCCGACGTGGTGCTGATCTCGGACGGCGGGGGTAAGAAGAAGGCCGCCCTGCGCCCGCTGCACGGGCCGGCGAACGTCGCCCGCTTCCTACACGCCGTCACGCCTCGCGACGCCGCCCTGCGCGTCGAGTGGGGGGTGGCCAACGGCACGCCGGCGATATTCTTGAGCATCGACGGCGAGGTCGACTCGATCGTGACCGCGGTGGTCAGCGACGGCGTGATTCGGGAGATCTACCTCGTCCGCAACCCCGACAAGCTCGCCGGAGTGAGACAGCTGCGCACAATCAGGCGGTGACACCTCCACCCCAGTTCACAGTGCAGGGCACAGGTAATGCGTTCGAGTTTGCAGACAGCTGTCCGGTGGGTTCATTGGCTGCTCGCGCTCGGGCCCGTGCTTGGGGTAGCTGTGCTTAGTGACGACCGAGCAGGGGTTCGGCCGCGTGTTTGAGGACTGCCTTGGGTGGGGCCGCATTTCTGCCCGTCATACCGGGGCCAGTTGAGACTGACACAGCCACCGAGGACCAGGGTCTCAGGACAGCGATGCGTGGAGGTCGCGCAGGATTCTGCCGAGTTCGCGGCGGTCGGATGGGGTGAGCCCGGCGAGGAAGTCGTCTTCGATCCCTGCCGCGGCGGCGGCCAGTGCGGCCGCCGCCGCTGTCCCGGTGTCGGTGAGCGTCAGGACTCGTCGACGCCGATCCGCCGGATCCATCCCGCGATCGATCAGGCCTTTGCCGACGAGCCCGTCGACGATGGGCACGACGTTGCGCGGGTCGACGGCAATCATCCGGGCCAGGTCTTGCTGAGCGAGTGGTGCGTGTTCGCGCAGCGCGAGCAGCACGCCATGCTGATGGGCGGTGAGATTATGTTCGCGCAGCATCGCGACCCAGCTGCGCTCGGCCAGCGACCCGAGGCGCGCCAGCAGGAACCCCGTCCCCGCCTCGAACCCTGCACGGCGATCTTGACTCTCCCTCACTCGGTCAGCATAAACCATGCTATACATGATTCATGTGTATCCCTGAGGGCGGGGCGAGCCCGCCGTGAACGCCAACACGGCACCGGTGTTCGTGGTGACCGGGGCCACCAGCGGCATCGGTGAGGCCATCGCCACCCACCTCGCCGACACCGGCGCACGCGTGCTGGTCGGCGCTCGAACGCCTAAATCGGGTGACGCCGCCGCGGCCCGGATCCGCTCCACCGTCCGTGACGCCAAGATCGGCGTCTCCGGTGATCTCTCCGAAATGACGCAGGTGCGGACGCTGGCCGAACAGGTGCGCGAACGAACCGATCGCCTCGACGGGCTGATCCTCAACGCCGCCGAGATCCGCCCGCGCGCCACCTACGAGACCACCAAGCTGCTCGCCGCGGTGTTCGCCGCCGAACTGGGCCGCCGTACTCACGGGATCGGGATCACCGCCAACGCCGCCGACCCCGGGTTCGTCCGCACCAACCTCGGCCGCCACGTCACCGGCGCATTCCGCCTGTTCCTCACCCTGACCCGGCCTTTTCAGAGCCCTCCGCGCAAGGCAGCAGCCACCGCCATCCATCTCGCCATCGCACCCCAGGCCGCCACGGCCACCGGCGGCTACTACACCAAGAGTCAACCAGGAAAACCCAGCCCCCTCGCCCGAGATCCTGAACTCGGACAACAGCTCTGGGCGCAGAGCATCGCACTCCTGAGCGCCGCCGGCGCTTCACCCGACGAACTCAACTCCTGAAGCACTGAAGCGCCAACGCAAACGCAAACGCGCAATAGTGCTACGACGTTAGGACACCGCCCGAGCAACCGCGCCCTCCGGCGAGCCGACCGCGCCGCTGACTCCGATGCCGCTCACAGCGCAGGCGAGCCAGCCCCGATCGAATACCCCGCCACAGACAACACCCAATCAGTAAGTGTTGTGACCACCGCGAGGACCCAAGGATCCTCGAGTGGGACGCAGCACGCGCGTCTCGTGCTGTGCCCGGTAGACCCGTTTCTGACGTGCTGCGGGTCGTGGGCCCCGGTTCGCGTGAAGCGCTGGTGGTGCTGGGGTTAGTTGCGGGGCTGTCGTGAGCGGCGTTCGGGGACGACCAGGGTGGGGACAGCGCGCAGCATGAACCGGTCGAAGTGGGGGACGGTGAACGCGGCGTAGCCGTGTTCGGGGGTGTACAGCAGGCCCATGTTGATCAGTTCGGCGCGGGTCGGGCCGAGGTTGATCGAGGTGCGAGCCATCACGTCGGCGACGTCGGAGGCCTTTTGTGGGGTGGAGCCGAGCTCGGCCATGGCTCGCAGGTAGGCGCGTTGCAGCTCGGTGGCACGGTCCAGCCGGACCCGGAAGAACGACGTGTCGAGCTTGGACTCGTAGGCCGGCACGGCGAGTGTGACGTCGGCGAGGGTGATTTGCGGGCCGTCGGCGACGGTCCAGACCGCGTATCCGAGCTCTTGGATGAAGTAGGGGTAGCCGCCGGTGATCGAGACTGCTTCGTCGAGCGCGTCGTCGGTGAAGCTGGCCTGCTCGTCTGCGGCGGGGCGGGTCAGCGCGGTCTTCGCGTCTGCCGGGGACAGGTTCGCGATCGCGGGGAACTTGAACAGACGCTCGGCGTAGGACTTCGCGTCACCAGCCAGCTCGGCGATCTGCGGCAGTCCAGCGCCGACCATGGTGATCGGGAGCTTGCGTTGGACCATCTTGTGCAGCGCCTCGATGAGCGCTTCCAGTTGGACCTTGCTCAGGAACTGGACCTCGTCGAGCAGCAGGACGACGCCGCGGTCGCGTTCGGCGGCTGCCTCGCCGAGGGCGACGAACACATCGGTGAGGTCCATCGAGAGGTTGGCGTGGTCGGCGTAGCCCTCGACGGCGTCGTCGACGTCGAGTCCGGCCGTTACCGTCCCGGACGAGTCGACGGTGAGGGTGAACGACTTCAGGACCGCGGCAGCGTGGCGGAACCGGTCGGTCCAGCGGGCTCGCGGTGACAGCTCGAGCAGAGCCGTGCGCAGCCGGGCGGAGATGTCGCGGCGGAACTCGCCGTCGTCGTGCTTGCTGACCTCGAGCTCGACGACGACCCAGTCCTGGTCGAGGGCGGTGGCTCGGAACCGTCCCAGCAGTACGGTCTTCCCGACTCCCCGCAGCCCGGTGATGATCATGGACTGTTCGGTGCGGCCGCGGCTGATGCGTCCGAGCAACAGGTCGAACGACTCCAGCTGATCGTCGCGGCCGACGATGGCCTGCGGCTCGGCCCCTGCGTTGGGGGTGTAAGGGTTTGTCATCGCGCGCACGACCCGACCTTACAAGCTTATGGACACTTTATCGCGAACAGATAAAGCACGCTAAGACCGGTAAAGCAGCCTCGCGCGGTTACCAGCCCCCCTCTGGGCCCAGAGGGCGGGGGCGCCGGGCGGTGACACGATGGCGGTCATGGTGGAGGGGATGTACCGCGATGCCCGCCACCGGCTGGTGGGGCTGGTCGCTGAGCGTCCCAGCTGCAGGTGCCGGTGCCAGCGACGTCGGCGTGGACGGTGCACGAGCTGGTGGCTCACCTGGTTGGCGGGGCTGCTGATGTGGCCTCGGGGCGGCTTGACGGTGCGCCCGGTGCGGGTGGACAGCGCGGCACGTCGGCGAGCGAAAAGGCCAGCCCGTGGGTGAGCTGCTCGCCGAGTGGGAGCGGGTGGGTCCGGTGGTGGAGCGAGGTCTCGCCGGTGAGGCCCCCCGGGGCCCCAACCTGGCGTGGGACCTGCTGTGCCACGAGGGTGACCTGCACGAGGCGCTGGGGCTGGCTCGCCCCGACCGCCAGCACTGGCAGGCGGCGCTCGAGACGACGATCGGCTTGGTCGGACGCCGGCTCCGGCAGCCCGGCACGCTCGTCATCTGCGATGAGCAGGGCCAGCAGTGGGTATGCGGGTTCGGGGAGCCCTCGACGCTGCTCACCGCGGACGGTTACGAGCTGCTGCGCGGGGCCTTCAGTCGCCGCTCGCAACAGCAGATCGCCGCATGGAACTGGTCACCGGCCCCGCCGAAACTGCTCCGCCGGTTCGGCCTGCTCGGGGCCTACCAGGACGACCAACCACTCCCCGTCGACGGTAGGACCAATCCAGCGTCGTGACCGTCAGAGCCTTCCTGCCGGGCACCCGGCGGTGGCGAGACGGCGTTGCGGCTGTCGCCTGCGGGCGGGTCACCCGCGTCGCCGACCCGGGCGTGACCGGAGTTAAGCCTGCACACATCCGCCGATGAGCGGGCGCGATTACCCGCTCCGACGGAGCCGTGCAGAAAAAGGCAACGAGGCCAGGCCCTGGCGACCGTCCAGCGTCGAACCAACGGCTCCCGAAGCGAAGGCACCTCGTGGGTGAAGCGTGCGGCGGGCACGGTTGACCGTCTCGCAGAGAACCCGTGTCAGTTGAGGGTCGGCTACCGGAACGCCGTGCGGATCCGTGTGGCACTCGTGGTCAATCAGTTGATGGAGTCATCGATCGGCGTGAGACTGCCTCTGGGTCAGGCGCGGACGTGCTTGGGTCGGCGTGGTGGTGCAGCAGGCCAACGACGGCCACGGCGGCGAGGGCGACCGCGGCGGCGGCGTAGATCAGCGCGGTCTGCATGCCGTCGGTGAAGGCGGCTTGGGCCTGGTGGGCGATGGTGGGGCCGAGCTGGGAGGCCAGGGCCAGGGACGATTGGGCGCGCTCGGCGATCGGTTCGGGCAGCCCGGTCGGATGCAGGTGGTGGCGGTAGGTCGACTGCAACACGCTGCCGAGCACGGCGATCCCGAGCGCGCCACCGAGTTCGCGGGCGAGGTCGTTCATCGCCGAGCCCACCCCTTGCTGGGCGACGGGCAGGGCGTCGGTGATCGCGGTGGTCGCGGGCGTCATGGCCAGACCCATGCCGGCGCCAAGGGGAAGAAGCCCGCTCAGCAGCAGCCAGTACCCGCTCGTGACGTCCAGCCGAGACAAGACGAGCAGACCAACGATGATCAACACCAACCCCAGGACGCACACCCGGCGCGGCCCGGTGCGCGCGCTCATGCGGGGCGCGATCAGGCGTGCGGCGGGCATCATCGCCAACGCCATCGGGATCAGGCTCACCGCCGCCACCAGCGGACTGTTGCCGCGGACCAGCTGCAGGTACTGCAGCACCAGGAACACGAAACCGAAGAACGCGAAGAACTGCAGACCGATCGACACGGTCCCCGCGGTGAAGGCCCGATGGGCGAACAGGCGCGGATCGAGCAACGGGTGGGTGCGGGTGAGTTCCCAGCCGATGAACCCGGCCAACACGACCACCCCGCCCGCGATGCCACCGAGCGTGCGCGCACTGCCCCAACCCTGCGTCGGTGCTTGGATGATCGAGTAGACCAGCACACCGAGTCCAGCGACGGTGAGCACCGAACCGAGCAGATCCAGGCGTGGCGCGTTCGGGTCGGCAGACTCGGGAATGAACCGCAGAACGCCGAGGATCGCCAGCCCAGCCAGGACGACGTTCAGCCCGAACACCGCCCGCCAGGACCACACCTGCAGCAGCAGTCCCGAGGCCAGCAGGCCGAGGATCGCGCTCGCCCCGGCCACGCCCGCCCAGGCACCGACCGCCCGAGCCCGCTGCTCGTCGGGGAAGGTGCTGGTGATCGTGGACAGCGTCGCCGGCATCACCAACGCCGCACCCAGGCCCAGCACCCCGCGCAACGCGATCAACCAGGAAGAGTCACTGACCGCCATCGCGGCGAGCGAACCGCCGCCGAAGATGACCAGACCGGCGACCAGCGCACGGCGACGCCCATACCGGTCACCGATCGCTCCGCCGGGCAGCAGCAACGCGGCGAACACCAGCGCGTAGGCGTCGATGACCCAGGACAGCTGGGTCTGGGTGGCGTGGGTGTCGCGGGCGATCGAGGGCAGCGCCACGTTCAGCGACGCGACCGCGGAGACGACGGTGGCCAGGGCGAGCATGACGACCGGGAGCATGGCGCGGTGCGTGGAGCGTCGGTCATGGGCCTGCGAGGTGGTGCGCATTGGTGCCTCCAAGGAATTGACTGGCCTTGGATCGAGGCTGTCATCCGCGCCCGCTATATTTCAAGCATGATGAATAAGTTGGCTGGGTCAACACGCGGCAGGCGGCCGGGGCGGCCGGAGACGCGGGCGGGGATCCTCGCCGTCGCCCGCCGCCGGTTCCTCGCGCAGGGCTATCAGGCGGTGACGATGCGCGCAGTCGCCGAGGACGCCGGAGTGGACGCCGCGTTGATCAGCTACTTCTTCGGCTCCAAGAAGGGCCTCTTCGGGGCCACACTCGCCCTGTCCGCGAACCCGCCCGAGATCCTGCTCGGCGCGCTGCCCGGCAACCCCGCCACCCTGCCGGAACGGGTGCTCCGAGCCCTGGTCCGCGCTTGGGACGACCCCGAGCACGGCCAGCCGCTACGGATCATGGTGAACGCAGCCATCGCGGAACCCGAGGTGGCCAGGCTGCTCAAGGAGGTCATCGAACGGGAGATGATCGACCTGATCGCCGAGCACCTGCACGGCGGCGACGCCCGCTACCGTGCCGCCGCGCTCGTGACACAGCTTGCCGGCATCGTCCTCACCCGCTACGTCCTGCAGCTCGACCCCATAGCGACCATGACCGTTGATGAAATAGTCCACCACCTCGCCCCGGGACTGCGCTCCGCACTAACCGTGCGATCACCTACACGGCGGCCTGCCCCTTCACCGCCTCCACGGTGGACGTAACCCGCCACCCGCGACGAGCGGTCGCTCACCATCTGATCCGATCGATCACCGTCCCGAAACGGGATCGTGATGTAGACAACCGGACGGAGACACAGAGCATCGAGAGCGATGCCGAGCCCACGGCAGTCGTGGCGCTGCTCGCCGACCCCACTCGTATCCCAGACTGGGCGCCCGCCTTCGCCGATACGGTTAAGGGCGCCTTGATCCGGGCCTGTGTCGGGAGGGGATCGAACTATTCCGGCAGTTGCCGCTCAACGCGGAGTACGAGGTGCTGTTGTGCACCGACCTGCATGCCGGCAACATACTTGCCGCCGAGCGGGAGCCGTGGCTGCTCATCGACCCCAAGCCCTACGTCGGTGACCCCACCTATGATGCTCTCCAGCACCTGCTCAACTGTGACGTCCGTCTGCACACCGATCCCGATAGGCTGTTGGCCCGCATGGCTGAACTGCTTGAACTCGACGCCGAGCGCCTACGGCTGTGGTTGTTCGCTCGCTGCGTCCAGGAGTCAACCAATTGGCCGGAACTCGCCGAGGTGGCCCGGTCAGTGGCGCCCGCGTAGCCAACGCTCGCAGTCGGGGATCGCCGTTATGTGAAAGCTCCTCTGCTGCCGCGCGCGGCCAGAGAAGCGTCAACGGCAGCTTCGACGTGCAGGCGGGTGGTGGGGAATATGGGTACCGGGCTGTCCGTGTCGGAGATCAGCAGTTCGATCTCGGTGCAGCCGAGCACGACACCCTCGGCGCCGGCCTGAACCAGGCGCACGATGACGTCGCGATAGGCCTGCCGGGACTCCTCGCGGACCACTCCCAAGCACAGCTCGTCGTAGATGATGCGGTGCACCTGAGCCCGGTCAGTCGGTGGCGGGATGAGCACTCGCAGGCCGTGGCTGGTGAGCCGGTCGCGGTAGAATTCCTGCTCCATGGTGAACGCGGTCCCCAGCAGCCCGACCGTGCCCAGCCCGGCCCGGGTCACCGCGGCTGCGGTGGCATCGCCCAAGTGCAGCAGCGGGATCTCGATGGCGGCTTGGACCTGGTCGGCGACCTTGTGCATCGTGTTGGTGCAGATCAGCAGCAGCTCCGCGCCGGCCGCTTCGAGTCCCTTGGCCGCTTCGGCGAGCAGCTGGCCGGCCTCGTCCCACCGCCCGGCGACCTGCAGTGCCTCGATGTCAGCGAAGTCCACCGAGGCCAATACGATCCGCGCGGAGTGCAGACCACCGAGCCGCTCGCGAACCAGCTCGTTGGCCAGGCGGTAGTACTGCGCGCTGGATTCCCAGCTCATCCCGCCGAGCATCCCGATCACCCGCGGCGCGTTCGTCGTCACAACAACCAGCCTGCCACCCGCGTCGGCGACGTATCGCAGGACGATCCCTATTGCGACGGCTTCGGCATCTCGGTGCCGGATCCCCCGACGGTGCGGCCGACCAGGTCCCCGGCCAGCTGATCGCCGGGTTTATGGCCGGCTCCCGGTGAGCCGGGCCGCGCCGCCAAGCAATGCGGTGGCGGCCGCGGCGACGACGAAGAGGAAGAAGAAGAGCAGCGAGGCGCTCATCCACGGTTGCGCGGTGAAGCCGATCGCGTGGCCAAGCTCGCCCCAGGCGGTGGCCCACCAGGAGACCTGTCCGGGGTAGATCAGCTGGTAGGTGACGAACCCGGCCGCCCAGGGTGCCAGCATCACCCAGCGCGGTCGTGCGGTCGCAGTGAGGTCCCACTTGGACCGGCCGGCGAAGAGGAAGTAGTCCACGGCGAGCACGGCGAACATCGGCACGAACAGCGACCCGATCAACGACAGGAAGCTGGCGTAGCCGTAGATGTTGACCGCCAGCGCGAGCACGGTGATCGCCACGCCGATCACCACCGAGATCAGCCGGCGGTCCCATCGGGGCCGCAGGTTCTGGGTGGACACGCTGGTGGATTAGACGTTGGCGAAGGACTGGTCCACCTCACGCACGGCCAGCACCATGAACGCAAGCCCCCCGAGCGGCACGGCGATGAACGCCGCGAAGACGTGGTCGGCGTCGGCCGCCACGGTGGTGTCCACCCCGACACTGAAACCCGACCACGTGCCCGCAGTCAGCGCAGGCAGCGGATGCCGCAGCAGCTGCACGCACAGGTAGGCCAAGGCGATCACCACGGCGGCGGTGACGTAACGGCGCAGCACCCGCACCGCGCCCAGCGGGTACACCGCCAGCACGGTGGTGATCACCCCGCCAATCAGCACGTAAACCCACCGCGGTATCCCGGGCAGTACCGCCCCGGCGGCGGTGGCGATGGTGACCAGCTCGAAGGTGCCCCATCCGAGCATCTGCACAATGTTGAGCACCGTGGGCACGTAGGAAGGCCGGGCACCGAACAAGCCGCGCAGCAACACCATCGCCGGGGCACCTGTCTGCGCCCCCGGCAACGCCGACACCGCCACCGCGGCCGCACCCAAAACGGTGCCGACCACGATCGCCAACAGCGCCGCAGCCAACGAGAGCCGGGGGGTGCCCGGGCCGCCGGGTTGCAGCACGACCAGCGCACCAGTGAACCCGAGCAGGCTCACCCCCAGGTTGCCCCACAACCCGAACTGGTCCAGCACGCCCAGCGCCCGCGGGGCGGGCTCGGCCAGGGTGCGCGGACCTCGGCACGACCCTGCGATGTCGAAGACGGCGTGGACACATGAACTGTGGACGACATCGGCCCCACTTCCTACGCCGGCATTACCCGGCTCAGGTTCAAGCGGTCGGCGGCCCACAGCCACCCTCTCAGCCCGGTCTCGCCGAGCTCCCGCGTTCTGGCGTGGCCCACCGCACCCAGCCGCCACCGGCCCAGCCCACTTGCCCCAACCCGACGGTTCCCGCGGCGCGAACCCCGCCCACACCGACCGGATAGCCCTGGCCCGATGGCGCCCAGGCATCAGGCGAACACCACCGATGCCGACGTCGCGGACCGGTTCGTGAAGCTGGGCGGCTGCTTCAACGTCCGCGACCTCGGCGGGTACCCCACCGCGGACGGACGTGTGGTGCGCCGCGGCCGGATCTACCGCGCCGACGCGTTGGACCGCCTCACCGCCGCCGGCCGCGCCGGGCTGGCCGCGCTCGGCATCAACACCGTGATCGACCTACGACAGCCGCGCAGCTGGCAACCGGAGCCCCCGTGGCCCGGACGGCGGCAGCACATCCCGCTGCGGGCCGCGACCCCGAACTGGGACGGGCTCACCACCACTGAAGCCGCAGACCCCGACCTGGCCGTGGCGCACTACCGCGACACCGTGCAGCAGGGCGGACCGGCCTGGCAGCCGTGTTCGCCGCGGTCGCCGCGCCGCGAGCGACCCCGACGATCTGCATCAAGCGCCCCAGATACCGATCGTCTATTGACGCACGCCACTGTCTCCTCGGGTCGGCTCAGTGAGCTCTGATAGTGCGCGGGCGAAAGCAGTCCGGTCCGGTGCGTTGAGTGTGCTGAGCAGGTCGGCTTCCATGGCGCGGATGTCCCGGCGGCACTCGGCAAGCAGCGTCCTGCCAGCGTCGGTGAGGGTGACGATGCGGTTGCGTCGATCGTCGGGGTCCGGTCTGCGGTGCAGCAAGCCTCGGGCTTCCAGGCGGTCGAGTATGGCGATCAACCGGGTCTTGTCCCGCCCCACTGAGGTCGCGAGCTGGGCCTGGGTGGGAGCGGAGTCGTGTTCCAGGCCGCCGAGCACGACGTAGTCCCACATCTCGATCTCGTGGGCGCGCAATAGGGGCAGCTCCCGCTGCACGACGGCTGAGGTGAGCCGGTGCAGCAGGATCCCCAGATCTGGTCGGTCACGCGCCATGGCCCAGGACTGTAGACGTTGACAGACCATCTACGTGCGTAGACGATCAACGTATGCAGACTATCGACGACTTCAGACCGCAGCACCGCCGGGCACTTAGGCAGGCGGGCGAGGTCGTCGCGCACGTCCAAGTGGGCGACCTGGCGCGGTCCACGCCGTGCGCTGGCTGGGACCTGCAGGCGCTACTGACCCACATGATCGGGCAGAACGACGGGTTCGCCGCCGCTGTCACCACCGGCGACGCGCCTCCCTCGGCCTACACCCGCACAGCGGTCCTCGGCAGCGATCGCACCCAGGAATGGCACCGGTCCGCAGATCGGGTGCTGGCCGCGTTCGCCACTGCCCACGCCGACGCCGAGGTCCGACTGGTCGAGATCAACCCCGCTACCACCTTCCCGGTGGCCGACGTGGTAGATGTGCATCTACTCGACACCGTGATCCACACCTGGGACACCGCAACCAGTCTCGGTGAGCCCTACCGCCCGGATGACGAGCTCCTCAACATCGTTTCGGCCCGGGCGAACCAAGTTCCATCAGGAGCCGCGCGCACCCGGCCCGGCGCGGCGTTCGCGCCGGCTGTCATCGCCGACCAGGCAGACCCATGGCTCAAGACGCTCGCGCTGCTCGGACGCGGGGACCGCTGACGTCGACGAGCAACCACCCCGTCTCGCCGCGGGATGGTCTACGGGACGACTGCGTCGGCTTCGATCTCAACGAGTAGCGCGGGGTCGATCAGCTGGCTGACCTGGACCATGGAAGCGGCTGGCCGGATCTTCGCGAAGACCTCGCCGTGCGCGCGCCCCACCGCCTCCCAGCGGCTGATGTCGGTCACGAACATTCGGGTCCGTACGACGTCCTCCAGCCGGGCACCCACCTGCTCGAGCGCGAGCTCGATACGGCGCAGCGCCTCACGCGTCTGCTCCCCGATGTCATCGCCGCCAACCGCGCCGCGTTCCGATGCTGCCGTCGTTCCCGCGACCGACACCCACTGGCCCACGCGTACCGCGCGGGAGTAGCCGACCAGCGACTCCCACCGTGCGCCGGAGGAAACTGTCTGTCGTTTCATCACGGCTCCGGGGTGCTCCCCTCACGGCCGGAACGCTTCAGCCCGGCTGGAAGCGTCGCTCTGTCCCGGTGCCCGATCGCTTGCGAGAACCGGTCAGTGCCGACTCCAGGGCCTTGCATAGGCAATCGGCGCCGAAAGACGTCCGGCCGGTGAGACGCGGGAGGCTCGCCGTTGTCAGATGCTGCCATTGCGTTCGATCACAAGGATCCGTGCCTGCGGGGCCGGGTGGGCGACGTGCTCGTCGCCAGGTTCGGCGTAGCAGATGCGACCCGGGGTGAGCCGCTCGATGTGCTCGCCTCCGGCGTGGCGGTAGTGCATGTCAACGGCACCGTCCAGGACGACGAAGACCTCAGGCCCGTCGTTGACGTGCCAGGTGTAGGGCTGGTCGGTCCAGTGCAGCCGCACGGTGGCGTCATCGATCGTGGTGATGTCGATAGCGTCCCAGGCCCGGTCGGCCGGTGTAGGCGTTGGCGTCGAAGAAGCGCACGAAGAACCCTCCTGATCAGACGGGCGGTTGGGGGTCGTACTGGATGCCACGGCGGACTTGCCGTGCCCGATCGGCGCCAGCGAGGCGAGCGACCAGGTGCAGAGCCATGTCGATGCCCGCGGAGACCCCCGCGGAGGTGATGGTGTCACCGTCGTCGACCCACCGGTCGTCCGGGCGGACCTGCACGCTGGAGTCGAGGGCGCGCAGCTCCTCCAGTGCACCCCAGTGGCTGGTCGCCGGACGTGCCTGCAATAGTCCGGCCGCGGCATAGACGAGTGACCCGGTGCACACGCTGGTCATCAGCGGCACCACCTGGCGCTGCTGGCGCACCCAGCTCAGGTGGGCGGGATCTCGGAGCAGTGGGCGGGTACCTTGCCCGCCGGGGTGCACCAGCACGTGCAGGGCGGGCGCGTCTTTCATGGAGCAGTGAGCGCCGAGCACCAGGCCCTTGGCGGCGGTGACCGCACGTCCGTCACGCGAGAAGCAACAAGCCGTGTAACCGTCCTCGGGGTAGGTCCGGGTCCAGTACGCCAGTACCTCCCACGGCCCGATGGCATCGAGCTCCTCGACATCGTCGAACAGCAAGATGCCCAGATGACGGATTGGAGCAGCGGCGGCGGCTGACGAGACTGCGCTTGAGGTCATCCAGCAAGCATGCTCATCGCCTCAGCAGACCGGCGAGGGGCAGGAGTGCCCACATTCGCAAGGATACTGCCACAATGGGCGGATGCATCAGGTCGTGGCGCTCGCACTGCCAGAAGTCGTGGCGTTCGACCTGGCGATCCCGGCGCAGGTATTCGGGCATCGCGATGAGCGGGAAGACTACTCCTTCACGCTGTGCGCTGCCGAACCTGGCCTGGTGCCCTCAACCACCGGCTACTCCCTGGAGGCGACACGCGGGCTCGACGCGTTGGCCGCGGCGGACACCGTCGTGGTCCCCGGCTACGCCCCGGCCGAGCCGCCCGGGCGGGGCGTAATCGAGGAGCTGCGTGCGGCCGCCGATCGAGGTGCGCGGGTGGTGTCGGTGTGCACCGGGGCGTTCGCGCTGGCCGCCGCCGGCCTGCTCGACGGCCTGAACGCCACGACGCACTGGAAGGACGCCGGCGAACTCGCGGCCCGCTACCCGGCCGTCGACGTCGATCCCGACGTCCTGTACCTCGACACCGGCCAGATCATGACCAGCGCAGGCGTCGCGGCGGGGATCGACCTCTGCCTGCACCTCGTGCGCGCGGACTTCGGCGAGCACGCCGCGGCCCGCGTTGCCCGCCGGATGGTCGTGGCCCCGCACCGCGAGGGCGGACAGGCCCAGTACCTGCAGCGACCGGTACCTTCGCGCGGCACCAGCCTCGCCGGCACCTGCGCCTGGACGCTGCAGCAGCTCGCCGAACCCGTGAGCGTCACGGCCATGGCCCGCCACGCCGGCTGCGCGCCGCGCACCTTCGCCCGAGGGTTTCTGGCCGAGACAGGCACCACCCCGCTGCGCTGGCTGACCGCGCAACGGCTACGCGAAGCACGAAGGCTGCTCGAAGTCACAGACCTGTCCGTCGACCAAGTCGCCGCCCACTGCGGGCTCGGGACCGCAGCCAACCTGCGCCTATACCTGCCCGCGACGCCGCTACCACCCCCACCGCCTACCGCCGCACCTACCAAGGCAGGTCCGCACCCATGCTCCACGCCACCGATCCCGGACACTCGACGCCATCCGCCGTCGAATAGACCGTCCCGTTCGCCGATCGCTCCTGGGACGGTCTTGGTGGTCGTGTCGGTTGAGGTCGGCGTTGAAGATCGCGTCCTTCTCGGCGCACCCCGCCCACGTAAGGGCGACAAGCCGGTTATCGGGCTTCGGTGGCCAGGCGAAGACCGAACCCGATAAGCACGGCTCCGGTGGCGCGTTCGATCCATCGCTGCACGGTGGTGCGGCGCAACCAGAAGGCGTCTCGGCTGGTCAGGCAACGCAGAACTCGTTGCCCTCAGGGTCGGTCAAACCACGTGGTGCCCCGCGAACGTGTGGAGCGCGACCGCGCCGGCCGCGCTGAGCCGAGCGACCTCGTCGGTGACACGCGACCACTTATGCTCCGGCGTGCCATCGCCGGACACCCGCAGATCAAGATGCAAGCGGTTCTTTCGCAGTCTTGGGCTCGGGCACCTGAAGCAGGCACAGCCGAGGCGCGACGCCGTTCGGGTCATGCAGCCACGCCGCACCCATCCCGTCGTCGTCTTCCTCGGCGGCGAACTGCGCGAACCACTCATCACGCGTCGTGAACGGCGCCGGCGGGGTTCGTCGACGTACCCGGCGGCGGTCTTCCAGAACTCGGCCAGCACCTCCGGGTTCGCACAGTCGAGGGTGAGATCGACCCGTGTCAGCATGTCCCGACGATAAGACGAGGTGCCGACAACTTCGCGTCCGGCGACGGCGAGCGCCGCGGCCGTCCCGCGGCGGATCGTCCTGCGGGCGCCCCGGGCGCCCCGGGGGCGCAATGGGCCGGGGCCGGCCGCGTTTGGGATGATGCGGTGGTGATGGATTTTGCTGACCGTGGTGGGGTGCTCGGCCCGCTGACGGTGCTATCTGATCCTGACGTCGCGGTGGTCACGCGGTTCACCGGCGTGATGCGTCCTGGTCGCGCGCTCCTCCCGAGCACTGAACGATCTAGCACAACAGCTGCGCAGTCAGCACGACGTGCGCGTAGAAGTCCTCACCACCGACCTCAGCCGCGAAGGCGCCGGCCAGCAGATCGCGGATCACGTCAGGCAACTCCGGATGACGATCGACCTGCTAGTGAACAACGCAGGATTCGCCACCCAGGGGCGGTTCGAGATCATTGACCCCGACCTCGACCACCGGCAGGCGATGCTGAACGTCGTCGCCGTGGTCGACCTCACTCACGCCCTAGTGCCGGGCATGATCTCCCGCGGCGCTGGGACCGTGATCAACGTCGCCAGCGTCGGTGGGTTCCAACCCGCCCCCTACCTGGCGGTCTACGGGGCCAGCAAGGCGTTCGTGCTGTCCTTCAGCCAGGCGCTGTCAGCCGAACTCCGCTATCGTGGCGTCCACGTCCTGGCCCTGTGCCCCGGGCCAGTTGAGACCGCCTTCTTCACGGTCCTGGGCTCCCACCGCGCCGCCATCGGCCAGACGCTCCCAGTGGTCCAGGCCGCCCTCGACAGTGCCACCACAAGACACAACCGTCGTGATCCCGGGCTGGCGCAACCAGCTGCAAACCGTCTTCACCCGCGTTCTGCCCCGCCGCGTCGTCTTAACCTTGGCCGAACGGGCCACGCGCGGGGTCACCGGTTGAGCGCCGTGGACGGCACTGCGAGTACGGCGGCACCCGGCATCCGCTGCAACAACAATCAAGCTAGTGCCAATACCGACTGAACTCGTTCTGCCCAGCGGGGCCCGGTCCAGCTATGGCAGGTACGCCGGTGACCCGCCCGGGGCTCAGCTGGACCGCTACTTCCATCTCGATGCCGCCGACCGTGCACTGATCGAGGTGCGCTGCGGTGAGCACAACCGGCTGGGTTTCGCGGTGCAGCTGGGCACCGTGCGCTTCCTCGGCACGTTCCTGCCCGACCCGACCGACGTGCCGGAACTCGTCGTGACACACGTCGCCGCGCAACTCGGCATCGCCGACCCGGGGGTGTTCAAGGCCTATGCGCAGCGACGCTCCACCCAGTGGGAGCACGCCGAGCAGATCCGAACCGCCTACGGCTACCGGGACTTCACCGACCCCGCGGTACAGGCCGAGCTGACCGGGTGGCTCACCGCCCGGGCCCGCACCACCGCGGACCGGCCCAGCGTGCTCTTCGATCGGGCCACCGCCCGCCTCGTCGAGGCCAAGGTGCTGCTACCCGGACCCAGCCTGCTCGAGCGGCTCATCACCACCGTCCGTGAGCAGGCCACCCAGCAGCTGCACACCGACCTCGCCGCCCTGCCCGACGAAGCGCAGCGCCACCACCTGCACGGGCTGCTGAGCGTGGAGGAGCCGACGCGCACCTCCCGGCTGGAGCAGCTGCGCCGCGGACCGACCAGCGTCACCGCCGCCGGGCTACTCGGTGCCCTGGACCGATTGAATGAGGTGCGCCAGCTCGGTGTGGGTGAGCTCGACCTGTCCGCGGTACCACCAGGCCGGGTGGCAACCCTGGCCCGGCACGCCCAAGCCGCCCGGACGCAGGCCCTGACCCGGATGGCCGAGCCACGGCGAACCGCCACCCTGCTGGCCGTGGCCCGGCAGCTGGAGACCGACGCCACCGACGACCTACTCGACCTGCTGGACCGGCTGCTGGCCGCCCTGTTGGCCCGGACCCAGCGCGTCGAGCAGCGGGATCGGCTGCGCGGGCTGGCTGCTCTCGACGTCGCCGCACGCCAGCTCCGCGACGCCGTCACGGTGCTGCTCGACCCACCCGACGGTGGTCTCGTTGCGGTGTGGTCGGTGCTGGAGGAACGCGGCATCTCCCGCGACCAGCTCACCGCCGCCGCCGAAGCGGTGGGCGAGTTGTCCCGGGAACCGGAGTCCTGGGCTGAGCAGCTGCTGTCCCGCTACAGTCATGTCCGCCGGTTCCTGCCCGCCCTGCTCGACGGCCTGCACCTGGGCTCCACCGCCGGCGGACAACCGGTGTTCACCGCCCTCGACGCGCTGCGGAATATGGAGGGACGCCGTCGGGTGCACGCCGAGGAAATGCCCCTGGAGTTGGCCACCGGGGTCTGGCGGCGGCTGGTCACCGGAGCAGACGGGCTACTCGACCGGCGCGCCTACACCTTCTGCGTGCTCGAACGCCTCCGGGAAGCACTGCGCCGACGCGACGTTTTCGCCCCGGCCAGCAGCCGCTGGGCCCATCCCCGCGCCCGACTCCTCACCGGCCCCGCGTGGGAGGGCGCCCGCGACGAGGTGTGCCGCAGCCTGGGCCACGACGCCTCGGCCGACCGCGAGCTGACCGAAATCACCGGTGAGCTTGACGCCGCCTACCGGGCGGTCGACGCCCGCCTCCCCGAGAACACCGCCGTTCGCATCGAAACCGTTGGCGGACGGGACCGGCCAGTCCTCACCGCGCTGGACCGCCTCGAGGAACCACCCAGCCTGCTCGCCCTACGCGAGCAGGTCACCGCGCTGCTACCACGCATCGACCTGCCCGACCTGCTGCTGGACGTCGCCGACTGGACCGGCTTCCCCGCCGAGTTCACCCACGTCTCCGAAGGCACCAGCCGCGCCGAAGACCTGCACCTGTCGGTCTGCGCGGTGCTCATCGCCGAGGCCTGCAACATCGGCCTCGAACCGCTCGTCGAGCCCGGCCGGACCGCGCTCACCCGCGCCCGACTGTCCTGGGTGGAACAGAACTACCTGCGCGCCGACACCCTCACCGCGGCCAACGCCCGCCTCGTCGACGATCAAACCGACATCGACCTGGCCCGCGCGTGGGGCGGCGGCGAAGTCGCCTCCGCCGACGGGCTGCGCTTCGTCGTCCCCGTCCGCACGCTGAACGGCGCGCCGAACCCCCGCTACTTCGGGCCCGGCCGGGGCATTACCTACCTCAACTTCCTCTCCGACCAGTTCTCCGGCTTCCACGCCGTCGTGGTGCCCGGCACCCTGCGCGACAGCCTCTACATCCTCGAGGGGCTGCTCGAGCAGCAGTTCAGCCCCCGCCTGGCCGACATCGGCGACGCCCGGTTCTGGCGCACCAACCCCGACGCCGACTACGGCCCGCTGAACGGGATCGCCCGCCACCGCGTCTACACCGACCTCATCGCCAGCTCCTGGGACGACCTGCTCCGCGTCGCCGGCAGCCTGTCCACCGGCACCGTCCGCGCCAGCGAGATCCTTCGCGTTCTGCAAGGCGGTGGCCGGCCCACCCCTACCGGTCGCGCCATCGCCGAACTCGGCCGGATCGCGAAGACTCTCTACCTGCTTACCTATCTCGATGACGAGCTCTACCGGCGGCGCATCCTCACCCAGCTCAACCGCATCGAAGCCCGCCACGCCCTCGCCCGCCAGGTCTTCCACGGTCAACTGCGCCAGCGCTACCGCGAAGGACAAGAAGACCAACTTGGAGCGCTCGGACTCGTCCTCAACGCCATCGTGCTGTGGAACACCCGCTACCTCGACGCCGCCCTGGCTCAGCTCCGACGCGACGGCTTCCCCGTTGAGGATGCCGACGTTGAGCGACTCTCACCGCTGATCCACGACCACATCAATCTCCTCGGCCGCTACCACTTCGCCAAGCCCGACAATCTCGGCGGCGGACAGCTACGACCGCTTCGTGACCCCCGCACGGCCGAGGACTGAGGGCTACGCTCACCACCTGTTAGCGGAGGATCCTGCGCAGTTGCTACTCACACCCCGACACGCTGATGAGCCGGCTGGGCGAGGAGATCGCGCGCAAGGCGCGCGCCTACGCCGCACTCGTTAAGGCCGATGACCCCTCCATCGGGTTTACCGGTACCCGCATCACCAGGAGAAATCCGAGACACACTCCCGTAGCGAGGCCGCGCTGCATCGCTGGGACATCACCGGAGACGACGACACCTCGCAGGCGTTGCTGGCACAGCCGTTCCTCGTCGAGCACGCGGTGTGGGTGCTCAACAACATGCCGATCCTCAACGAGTCCGCCCACAGGCTCGGCGCCCGCGCCCACGGGCTGACCCCAGCAGCCGTCACCGTGGTACTGCGGGCAGCAGACAAGCCCGACATCGTTCTCCACCTCGACGGGGACGCCTCCGGACTGCGGATCCAGCCCGAGGCCAGCGCCGCCGACCTCGTCGTGACCATGGCCGCCCACCATCGGCCACTCATGCTCTGGGGCCGCCGACCCGCCGCGCTAGCACCGACCATCGAAGGAAACCGAGAGCTGATGGGCCTGTTCGAACGCGTCATCTGGCCCACCGCCACACGGTGGCCGTGACCGCTGTCCCACAAACGGCGCCCGCTGAGCCATCGGGCAGCGGGACGCTGCTCACCGTCCGATCGGTTCCCATCTTTTCGGGCGGGACGCGCGGTTGAGTCCTCTCGCCGGCGAACGAGAGGTGTCGCCGGCCGGCGGGTCCTTGCGAGGCTCGAGTTGCCCGGGTCCCTTTGTGCCTGACTGACTGTTCGCACGGCGCTCACCCGGAGGGCTGCGCCTCGGCGTAGGCGGCGGGTGTCTGCCCGATCGCGGATCGGAAATCCCGGGTCAGGTGGGCTTGGTCTGCGTAGCCCAGATCAGCGGCGACCGTGGCCCAGGAAACCCGTTGTCCGTCTCGGACTCGCTCGGCGGCCTCCAGCAGCCGGTATCGGCGTAGCACCCAGGTCGGCGGCACGCCCGCGTGCTGCAGGAACATCCGCTGCAGGGTCCGCGGACCGAGACCGGCCCTGGCGCACAGGTCGGGCAGCTGACGCAGCGACCGGTCGGTCTCGGCCAGTCGACCCAGCTCGGCCACCTGCCGGGCACGGCCCACCCGGCCGGGGTCCGCTGCGGCGAGGACGTCTTCGAGGGCAGCAGCAAGCACGGCAACCCGCGCCGATGGGTCCTCCGCCACGGCGATCCGCACGACGAGCAGCTCCTCGTCGATGCCCAGGACTTGCCCGAGGGGCACGGCGCGGTCGGTGAACGCCGACGCAGATCGGGTCAGGAAGGCCCCCAGACCGCCGGGCGTCGTCATCGCCGCGACAGTCCATCCTCGTCCGATCAGGACGCGGGTGGTCAGCTCTCGGGCCACCCCGTTCAGGCGAGCCTCGATGTGCCCTGGTGGGTGATCGGTCCGACGGGCATCGGCGTGGCCGACGGTGAGGTTCGCCCCGGGATGGGTCAGCACCTGCTGGCTGTGCACGGTGTGATCGGGTAGGTCCCACTCGACAGCCCAGAAGCGATCGATCAGTCCGGACAGCGTTAGCGAGGCCGGGTACCGGGTAAGACGGACCCGCTGCCTCAACAGCCACGGGTCAAGGATCCCGCGGCTGTCCTGCTCGACCGGTTTCGGCCGCGGGCGCGCCACGAGTGCCAGGCTATCGGTGCGACTGACGCAGATCTTCAAGCCGTCGCGTTCACCCACTCGTAGCGTCGTCGCCATGACCACTGATACGGACAGGACTGCTGACCTTCTGGAGGCGGCGCTCGCCGACCTCGCCCCCGTCATCGACGCCATCACCGACGATCAGCTGCACGACCCGACGCCGTGTACCGATTACGACGTCGGACAGCTGCAGGACCACGTCCTGGGCTGGCTGAACAACTTCGCCGCTGGCTTCGCCGACCCGCACGGGCAGGCACCCCAGGCAACAGTCGAGGCCTACCAGGCGAGCGATGATCCAGCGGCTGAGGTGCAGGCCGCCGCCGAACTCTTGGTCCAGGCGGTCCGCGGAGGGGCTGCCGCTCGACCGCTGAAGCTGGGTGATGCCGCCATGCCCGGTGAGATGGCTTTGGGCATGATCCTGTGGGAGTACCAGGTGCACGGCTGGGATTTGGCCCGAGCCACCGGGCAGCCCTGGCACCCGCCAGCCGCCGCGGCAGAACAGTCGTTGAGCTTCGCCCCCACGATGCTCACCGACGACTACCAAGGCGAAGGCAAGACGTTCGCGCAACCCGTCGCCGTACCCGAAGACGCACCACCGCTGGACCGCCTCCTCGGACTATCCGGCCGACACCCTGACTGGATCATGGGGCACGGCGCGAAGTACGTGCAGGATGAGCGGCATGGTTAACACCGCGCGGGGCACCTTCGCCGTCACGATGCAACCAGGTGCGGCGGAGCTCGACGGAGCGATCAGCCGCTTCGAGCTGTCCAAGGCCTTTCACGGTGACCTGCAAGGCACCGGTGCGGGTGTCATGCTGTCGGGCGGCGATCCACAGGTCGGTGCGGCCGGTTACGTCGCGATTGAGACAGTGGACGGCAACCTCGGAGGGCGGCAGGGCAGCTTCGCGTTGCAGCAGTTCGGGTCGCTGCACGGCGGGTCGCAGACGTTGCACTACGAGGTGGTGCCGGGCTCCGGCAACGGCCAGCTGGACGGGCTCACCGGCATCCTGAACCTCAACATCGACGAGGACGGCACCCACCACTACGAGCTCGAGTACGAGCTGTAACTCCGATATGCCGCTCCGCAAGCCGATCACCTTCACGGTCCGGCGCTGGCCCGGCAAGATTGGCGGGCGCGGTGACATCGGACGGTTTGATCAGGACTCAAGACGCCCTGTAAGGGCCACGGCCGCTGCCTGGGTGGCGGCCGTCTTTGTTTCGGCCTGGGCGACGGTGTAGAGCCGTGACACTCGGTCGACTGCCAAGACGGTCCACGGACCCGTCCCATCCTCGCCGCTCAACTCGACGTAGAGGCGCGTCCGGTCGTGCTTGACGCGGAGGCGGTGGGCGTCGTTGTCGTCTTCGTGCAGAATCCGTCGGCGGTCGGGATCGGCCACGAACGATGTTCATCGGCTGCCAGGCATCCGGCTACGTAACCACAAAGACATCCCATCGTTCGTCGATGCCGGTAGCGGATAGTCAATCGGAACGATCAAGCGACAACCACGCTGTTGGTGAAGTAAGTTCTTAGGCCGTGGACAGCGCAGGCTCTGCACGGTGGAGCTTCCCCTTCACTGGCCATCGCGCATCAGGTGCGCGGTTCCTTGACTGATTGTTCTGCGAGCCGTTTGAGGTTGTGCAGTTGCCGGCGAGCCATGATGAGGTCGCCGACGGATAGAAGTGGGGCAAGCCAGAGGCCGCGCGCGACGACGACTTTGAGCAGCAGGCGGGTCACCTCGTCGGATGGTGTGAGGACATAGGACATCGTGGCGCCCATGATCTGGCCTGTGAGTTGTGCCTTGGGCTCGACGGTCAGGATGCGCCCGGATAGGCGCCTGCCGGCGACGGTGAAGTACTGGCCGGGCGCGGGGTCGACGAGATCGCGTAGTTCCTGCGGTGATCGGCGTCCGAGGTTGTCGATCCAATCGTAGGAGTACGGGGCGAGCCTGATCTGACCGACCCACGGCCAGATGTCATCGGGTGTGGCATGGACAGTGACGCCGCGCCAGGCCTGCAGAACCGGGGCCGAGACGACGTCGTCGCACAAATAGTGGCGGACGACCTCGTCGTTGGTCACGCCCCATCGATCACCGATCACAACTTCTCCTCGTCAATCTGCGGACACGATCGGTCGCTCAACCGCGGAGGTAGTGGTAGGCCCCGGTCATCCGGTTGGCACCCGAAAGGCCACCGGTGAATTGCGGCGAGGAACTGCTGAACGGCTGTGTCGGAGCCGCCCATGTAGTGCTCGTCCCGTGCCGGGTGCGGTTGGTCGAGAACGCTGATAGCAAGGTCGTGGTTCATCAGTGGTGCCGGACGTCATCCTGTAGCAGCAGGTCGGCCATCTGCTCTTTGAGTGCGGTGGCCGCCGAGTAGGGGCGGACCATCACAGCGAGTGAGTCGATGAGCCCGTCGGCGCCGAAGTGGAGGATGTCCACTCCCTGCAGGGCGCGATCGCCCACCCGGGCGGCGAAGGCCAGCACGTGGCCGTCATCGGCACCATAGGCCGCGGTGTAGCGGAAATCCTCGAAGGTCTGTACCACCGCCCCGCAGGATGGCACCCAAAGTATCGCGCCCCTCGTAGGGCCGGTGGACCACCGGGCTGTGAAACACCACGTCCGGGCTGGTCGCGGTCAGTGCAGCGTCGACGTCACCAGCCTCAAGCGCGGCGGCGAATCGCCGGGCGATTTGTTCGGATCTACCTGCGGCAGGGTCCAGGTCGAGCATCAGCACCACACCTCGTTCCGGCGGTTCTCGCCCTCATTTATACGGTAGCGTATGGATGAGGCTAGCCAAGGAGACGCACAAGCGTCAATGCCCTCGAACCGATGGAGGTGAGCGATGGCCGCACCGATCCGAACGCCGCGGAGTAGGTGGACCGAAGCAGGTCTGCGAGCCCTGGGCGCCGGCGGGCCGGATGCCGTGCGCATCGAGGCACTAGCGGCCGAGCTCGGCGTCACCAAGGGCGGGTTCTACGGCCACTTCAAGGACCGGCAGGCGCTACTCGACGAGATGCTCGATACGTGGGAACGGGCAAGCACCCGCGAGGTGGTTGACCAGGTCGAGCGCGAGGGTGGCGACGCCAAAGGCAAGCTGCGGCGGGCGGGGGCGCTCACCTTCAGCGATTGGCTGCTGCCGATCGACCTCGCGGTACGCAACTGGTCCCGGCACGATCAGACGGTCGCTGAGCGCCTCCGACGGGTCGACAACCAGCGAATGACCTACATGCGCTCCCTGTTCGGCACCTTCTGCTCCGACGAGAGCGACGTCGAGGCCCGCTGCATGCTCGCCTTCTCACTGCTGATCGGAAACCACTTCATGGCCGCCGATCACGGCCCACACAGCCGGTCCGACGTACTGAGGCTGGCTGGGGGACGTCTCATGGCCTAGGACGCCGCGGATCCTGCTTCTGGTCCTTGGCACGTGCGCCTGAACGAGTTGACCATATGCTGCCGGGATGATCTTCTCTGTGGCCATCGGCCAGAGGGATCGGTAGGCGCTTGGAGGATGCGGCGCTGTTGCTGAGTGATGAGCGAGAGTGGCCGCGCTAATCGTCGCTCATCGCGTTGACCGACCCGCACAGCCATCCGCTTCCGAGCAACGGTGGCCGCCGCTGGCGGGCCTTGACCTCGTAGTAACTGCTCGGGGCCACCTGCAGCTGGCTGCAGATGAGCTCGACCCCCCAGACGCCGGCCCGCGACGACATCATCGCGGTTAGCGTCAATGAACGCGGCTACTTCTTGTGCTGGCGGTCGAGCTCCGCCCCGAAGAAACTAGCTGCCCGCTTGAGACTTTCGTTGGCTCGCTTGAGTTCACGATTCTCCTGCTCGAGCGCCCTCATCCTCGCCGCCTCGCTCGTGCTCACCCCGCCACGTGACCTTCATCGACGTCAGCCTGGCGGACCCAGGACCGCACCGACTCGAGGCCATACCCCAGCTGGGTCGCGATCCGCCCGATCGTGCCGTGCTCGGTGCCCAGCTCGGCTCGCAGTGTCCTGACCATCCGCACCGCAGCGGCCTTCTCCTCCGGGCTGTAGCGACGCGTCGTCGGCTTCCCCGGGGTGGTGTCCTTCGGCATGAGTCCATCCTCGTTTCCAAACGATAAAGACTCCAACCAACCCAGTGCGATTCAGTCAAGCAGCGACGTGTTGCGCCACCGGTTGAAGGTCGGCTGGTAACGCTGCAAGACGACGTCGGAGAGTCTGCGTTTGAGGACGCGTAGCGCTTCCATCCCGCTGTCTCCGCCGGCTTTTCGTCGCTGCATCATCAGTTTTGCGGGTGCGTGCCAGTGCGCCTGGGTGAGCGCGATTCAGTGCAGTGCGGCGTTGAGTTGGCGGTTACCGGTGCGGCTCAACCGGTGGCGCGCTTTGTTCGACGACCAGACGGGCATCGGCGCCGTTCCGTTGTGGCGGGCAAACGCGTCTTCGGATCGGAATCGATCGACGCCTGCGGTCTCGCCGAGAATCTGGCTCATCGCATTTGAGGGTGTACCGGGGGTTGGCGTGTCGGTGGCCGGGTAGGGGTCGAGGTCTTCCGATGATGGGAGTTCTGACGCTGCCCACCGGGAAGACCTCGACGTGCCTGACGCTACCTT
>JAABUK010003342.1_pt1 | contig 27277 bp, 31 predicted proteins | sample 5559141 | NCBI WGS metagenome assembly JAABUK01 (sample SAMN10711869, study PRJNA513367) | rock metagenome | isolation source: Antarctica rocks | place: Antarctica: Victoria Land, Pudding Butte nord | collected 2016-01-03
TTCATTCTCTGATTTAACTAACTCAAAAAGAGATGATATTTGAATGAGATCAAGCTTGTCAAACGATCTTTGATCATATGAAGAAACGAATGACTGAAGTCTCTATTCTTCATCATTTTGATCAAAATAGAAAGACTATTCTTGAAACAGACTCATTTAACTACGTCAACAATGACATACTTTCTCAGTATGATGATGAAGAAACATTGCATTCAATGATTTACTACAGCAAGAATCTGAGTCTCGCTGAGTGCAATTACGAGATCTATGACAAGAAACTACTAGCAATCATTCGTGTCTTTAAGCATTGATGATCTGAGCTGAAATTGACTAAGTTACTCATCAAGATGTTCATTGATCATCAAGCTTTAATGTCATTAATGAAAGATAAAGAGCTAAGTAGACGTCAAATGCGCTAAATACAAAAGCTCGTTGATTTCAACTTCAAAATCATGTATTGCTCAGACAAATAAAACATCAAGATTGATGCATTGACTCGTTGAGTTAATTCAATTTCTAGAAGTCTTGAGAATGAATGATATTGCTATCAGCGAACTACAATTCTTACGTTGAATTGAATGAAAATTGCTGATCTAAAAGAGAAAGAGAATGATAAACCAATTTATCGATTGATTCTAAAAGCTAACAGAATCAACGAGAATTGTATTCTACTTCATGAAGTCATATTAAAAGATGAAGCTCAATACGAAGATACTGTCAGAATCGTGCCTAGATGAGTCAATCAGCGAAAGTCAGAGTTGAATAGTGCTTGATCTTTAAAGATAGTTATAACTGAATATTAAGAATACAGAAGAAGGTGAGTACAAGAGCTTTTATTTAAGTAATATTCAGAAACTGCGCTAAGCTTGAAGAGAATGTGTTTGTGACATGAGTAGAATGTGATGTAGAAAGAAAGATGATGTTGAACAAAAAGATGTTGAGAAAAGAAAATAAAGACTGAGTCAGATCTGAGTCAGATCTGAGCTAGAGACACTGACTAGCTCTATTCAGCCTTGATACGCTCGTAACAGATACTAAATTAAGAAATTGTTGAGTTTAGAACGAAATACTATATTGAGATGATCTTCTATGAGTTTTCTTCAATGAGCATCTTCAAATGAAGTTAATTCAAGAAGTTCATGATCAATCTTCTATTGATCATTTCGAAATTCTCAGAACGATGAAGATCATAAAAAGATACTACTATTAATCTTCAATGCGAAAGACAATAAATCAATATATTCAAAACTGCTACATTTGTCAGTGATCAAAGACTTCTCGAAATAAATTCAATGAACTACTACATTCTCTACTCATACTTGAATAGCAATGAAAGAACATAGTCATGAATTTCATCATTGACTTATCTTCTTCAAAAGACAAAAACGTCATACTAACAGTGATATGTAAACTGTCAAAGAAACGACATTATATTTCTTGCTTCATTGATGACGAGAGAATCACAGCAGAAAAAACAGCTGAGCTAATGCTTCAATGAATATATCAAATACATGATTTACTTGATTTCATTGTTTCGAATCGAGACTCTCAATTTATCTTCATTCTATGAAAGTCGCTTTGCAAAAGACTAGACATTAATCTTTGACTCTTTACAGTCTATCATTCTCAGATCAACGATCAAAGTGAATGAGTTAATCAGAATGTTGAAAGATATCTTCGATTCTTCTGTTTATACATGCAGAATGACTGAGCTAAGCTACTACTCATGATCAAGTTCATCAACAATAATGCTCTGTTCTCAGTCATTTTCTCGATCTCTTTCTTTCTAAACAAAGATTTTCATTCTTGTATGAGCTTTGAACTCGATGTCATTGAATATGAAAGTTTTCATGAACGCTTGCAGACAACTAAAGTCGAGAATATATCTGAACATATGAACAAAACACTGAAGTTTGCTCGCGAGTCGCTAGTCAAAACATGAAAACAAATGATGAAACAAGTCAATAAGCATAGAAAAGAAGTTAATTACAAGATCGAATCAAAGATGTTTCTGAATGAAAGAAACATTGTTACAGCGAGATCTTTCAAGAAGCTAGATGACAAAATGCTCAATTCTTTCATCAATTTAGATTTCATCAACTTTTTATATAAACTGAAATTATCAGAGTCTATGCATATTTATGATGTATTTCATTCTGACTTGCTTCACTCTGCCGTCAACAATCTTTTGTCTGATCAAAAGAATGAATCTTCAGATTCAATAGTGATAAACGATGAAGACGAGTGAAAAATCGATGATATATTGAATTTTCGTTGATATTGAAGATGACTTCAGTATAAAGTTAAATGAAATGACTATGACAATGATCTCAATTGATACAACGCTGATGATGACGAATTTATGAACACTTAGAAGATCATTGATGATTTTCATATTTGATACTTGAACAAATCACGCTAATCAACAATTCAATCAATCACGATTTAACAGATCTGAGTCTGTGAAATCATGATTGAGCAATCAATCAAGTCGAGCAGAAAATACATTCATGTGAACATGAATCGTCAAAGAGAGAAAGTAATGTCATGATTCTAGTCTTATCAGACTCAGTCTTTTAGTCTTGTCAGATTTATTCTTGCTTCATCATCTTGATTAGTTTTTATTGAGTCTAACGTTGACTGAGAAATACACATATGTAGTCAGCTTCTTTTCTGTAACTATCTTTCTTTCTTAGCATTTATCTTTTAGTTAAATGACACTTTTATCTGACTCGTTCTAGACAGATCTCTAACAGTTTCGATAAACTCAAGTAGAGTAGACATCATAAAAATGTGACTCAGATTGAAGATGTATTGAAAAATACAAGTTTTTCTGAGATTCATCAATTTCTATCAACGTTTTATACATCACTACTCTCAGATAGCAAAGTCTTTAACAGAACTGCTGAGAGATAGTGTAAAAGATGTAAAAATGAACTCATTCATATGATTGAGCGAAGCGAAACAAGCTTTTAATCAGCTTCGCGACGTCTTTATGAGAGCGTCTATACTAAGGCATTTTGACTCAGAGCAACATATATGCATCGAGATCAACACGTTCAATTATGCAGTCGCGAGTATTTTGTCTCAGTCAGATGATGAAGATCAGTGACATTTGATTGCATTCTGATTCAGAATGATGATAGACATCAAAAGAAACTATGAAACATATGATCAAAAGCTTCTAGTCATAGTAGCAATGTTTAAACATTGATGACACTATGTGAAAGACAGTTATCATATTGTTGAAGTTCTGACTGATCATAATAATCTGAAGAATTTTATGAACATTCAAAAGCTAAACAAAAAACAAGTCAGATGAGTCATGAGATTGTCGATCTGCAACTTTGAAATAGCACATAGATCAGAAAAGACAAACTCAATCAATGCATCATCAAGACAATCTGACTATAAGAGTGAGAACATTTTTGCGAATTGTTTGCTGCTCACTCTGCAGCGAAAGCTGACTAGAATAGAAAGCTTAAATAGCTTTATATTCATAGCGATCAGAGAACTATACTGTATATGAGTGATTAACGATTTCGAGAAGACGTTCGTTCATAGTATAAGTATGAACAGATATTCAGCAGAACATGTCAAGAGCAGACCGCAAGATGAAACTCACTAATGAACATGAGTGATTAACGATGTCAAGAAGACGTTCGTTCACAGTGTCAGTGAGAGAAGATATTCAGTCGATCATGTCAAAAGCATGTCATCAGATGAAATTTACTGTACATGAGTGATTAATGAAGTCGAGAAGATGTCTGTTCACAGTGTCAGTGAAAACATGAGTATGTGTTCAGCAATGCATGTCAGAAGTATGCTGCTAAGAATCATGACTTTAACAGTGCAGAAGACGCATTTAGATGAAGTACATTTCTCAAAAGATAGAATTTCTCAATCTGAGTCTGAAAACTTGAAAAGACATGATGATGAAACATCAACTCATAGAGATTGCAACGTAGCTGAGAAACAGTCTAAATTCTGTTACTGAAACTGTTGATTGCAAACAACTTATTTCACATGCAATTGTCAGAGTACTGACAATTCATGAAACAATATACAACTTCAGTAGTAAATTTGTAGTCAAGCTCATCAAGATCTTACAGCAAGAAGATGAATTTGCTGTGAGATTAAGAGCAGATGAAACGACGAGTATATGAAAGAATGACATCAAAGCTTGAACATTAAATAGTCAAGAAATGATAGAGTACAACGAATCATTGTATGTTTCAGAAGATTTTTCTGTCAGAGAAGAGTTATTGAAACATTATCATGATGATTTGTTAGCGAAGCATTTTGATGCTGACAAGATCAACGAGCTATTAAATCGCAAATATTACTGAAAAAGTATGATCAAAGATGTTAAAGAGTACATAGATACTTGTGACATTTGTCAAAGAATGAAGATGAAACATCATCTATCATATGATGAGTTGAGATCATTATCTCGATTCACAGATTCATGAAAAGAAATCACTATGAATTTCATAACAGATCTGTTGTCTAGTAAATGAAAAGAAATCATGTATGACTTGATTCTTGTGATAGTTGATCACTACACAAAGATGATACATTATCTGTCTATAAAGAAGACTCTGACTGTTGTAAAGTTAACAGAGTTGTTCTTTGAGCAAATTGCTCTAAGATATGAAATATCAAATGATATAGTTATTGATAAAAATAGTTTATTTATCAGTGCATTCTGATCAGAGATCTGCTATCATGCGAAGATGAAATGATGACTAAGCATCTTCTTTTATTCGCAAACAGATAATCAGATAGAACGACAGAATCAAACGCTGAAACATTATCTATGAGTATATTGTTCAGAAAAGCAAGATGACTGAGTTATGCTTCTACTTATAGTCGAGTTCGTGTATCATCAGATGAAGCACTCTTTGTTGAGCTGTAGTCTCTTTAAAGTCATGTATGATTACAAGTCAATCTTTGACATACACATTGAGAATGATGCTATGAAAGAAGAAGTGTCAGCAGCAAAAGCATGCATTGAAATGTTGCAAAACGTGTGAAACACGTTGATGCAATGATGACAAAACGCGATCGATGCTCAGACAAAGTATTATAATCAAAAACATAAGTTTAAGTTCTTTAATGTTAACGATTTAGTCATGCTATCAGCAAAAAACCTGAAGCAGAAGAAGTCAAGCAAGAAGTTATCAAATAAAATAATAAAACTCTTTTGTATACAGAAACTTATAGACAAGCAGATGTATTGTCTTGATCTTTTAATCATTTATAAAGTTCATTCTGTCTTTCATGTATCTCTCTTAGAGTCGTATAATTGTAGACTAAACAATGATTCTATACTCGATTATTTTGTACTCAAGCTTATTGATGATGAGCAAGAATGAGAGATAGAAAAGATTCTACAGAAGTGAAAAAGAAAGAAAATCTTATATTATAAGATACAATGAAAAGAATATTTCATTAAATATAATCAATGAATATTAAGCAAAGATATGAAAGATGTCTTGAAGCTTATAAAAGCTTTCAAAACAAGGCTGAAACGTAAGCGAAAAGCATAATCACTCACTTTCAAGCATAAACTCATTATTAGAAAAGAAGAATCATTGTATTATGATAGTTTCATTCTTTAATGAGATGATCACATATGTAAATCAACAGACAGAAGAAAAAAGCGCAAAGACGCTTAAACGCGCTCAACAAGAAAGCGTAATCATCATGATACAACAAACATTATGCAATCATCACTTCATTAAACATCTTTCACACAAGACAAGATTGCAAACTTCTTTTTCTTTCTCATTGTCAGATTTACATTAAGACGCAAAGACAGAGATTTGAAAGACGACAGATTATGCTAAAATATATCAGAACAGTTAGAAATGCTGACAAATAAATATATAATTGAGATTAAATGTATTACAAAGCGCTTTACATTCAGAATTTCTCTAACAATGTCATTAACAATCATCATCTTTTTGAGAATGAGCTTTTGAATCTCTAGAGACTTAAATTTGTGAATTTCTTTGAAATGACTCTTCACATGAGTCGTTGTTGTCAATTTCTTGTAAAGAATTTTCTGATGAGCAGTAAATATCTTCAGAAAGACGTTCTCTTCTTTATTTTCAATTGCATTATCATGAATATTCTGCAAACGAAAGAATTCATTGACAGTTGAAATGCAGATGTCAAGAATCTAGATATTAAATCATGAGCATTTAGCAGATGTATCAGATAAGTATACTCACTGCAATACAGAAACTTTCATTATTTGCACAGTGAGCACACTTCTTGTACATTGTCTTTCTTTGAAAGACAACATCACACAGCGATACTTTATTCTTGATGTGTAAAACTTAAGCACACTTTATACAAATCACTTTATTTAGAACTTTGAAATCAGCAACACTTCTTTCGCTTATTTCAACAATTGACAGCTGAAAAGCATCAGTAACGACATTAAGAAGTTGAATAAGTGAATCTCATCATTGTTCTTTGATTTCGCGAAGTCTGTGAGTTTGACAAGATCATCAACAAAGCGTCAGTGATTATTTCTTCTTTCATTGTTTCTTGAATTTTCTCTTCGATAGCTGAGATGTACTTGAAAGTTTAAATAGTAGAAGTAATGAGCTTTTGATCAGAATTTAATGATGTCTGCATCATCACAAATGATTCAACATCAGCAGCATCAGCAGCATCATGATCATCACGTCTGATTAATGTCTTTTGAGCAGACTTATGATACTGTTAGTTGCAGTAATAGTCGTGAAATCTCAAGTTGTAACATCACTTACTTTCGTAATGATCTTGACTTAAGCATCAGTCAGCTTCATCATCTTACGACTTTCTTTGAGCGTTGCTGCATATTCACGACTCATGATTTAAATCTTTTACTCTTACAATACAGATATACTCAAAGTTTGTTAAAAGTAATTATACAATGATAAAAATACAATCATGATTGAAAAAAAATGAAGTTGAAGAAAATGAGAAGTTGAGAGAAACTGAAAAAGTGATAAACAAATCAACAATTATTATTCACTTTTGTCTACGCTTTATCATCTCAACAACATCGAATTTGCACTTTCAAATATTCATCTGCAGTTCAGCTTTGCGTAGTCAACTCAATACTAGTTTGACGTGATTTCTATGTTTCTTTCTCGTTTTGCTATAAATGAGAATGTCATCTAGATAGACTTGACAAAAGTCGTTCAGAAAGTTTCATAGAATGTCATTCATATATTGCTGAAAGAATATTGATTTGTTAGTCAGTTTGAATGATAGCATCTTGTATTTATATGCTTTTAAAGCAGTGATAAAAGTGATGTAATTCTTGCTATCAAGATGCATTCGCAGTTTGTTGAACATTGATATGATGTTCAATTTAGTCAGATGCTTGCAACTCACTATTTTATCAATGATCTCGTCTATCAACAATAAAGAATATTTATTTCTTTTGAAAATAACATTTAGCTTTCAATAGTTCATGCAGAATTGAAAATCTTCATTTACTTTGAAAGCAAATAAAACGAGAAAGAAATAGAGAGTTTGACTGAAAGTGATGAATTTCTTTGACAGATTCTCGTTCAGATACTTCTTTACTTTCAGAAGTTTGACAGAGAACATTTAATATGCTCAACAGTGAGAAGATGTTGAATCACTGATGAGCTCAATTTTATGATCATGAAAGCGATAAGAAAATAGTTTATTTGATTGAGCTCAATCAAAAACATCTAGAAACTCATGATATTTCGACGACAGCTTCGCTTTAATATCTTTCAAATTTTGAGTTGTTTCATTGATTAAAAAGACGTTTAAAGCGTTCAAATTGCACTGAGTATTGTATGCGATTTCTTTATTGATGTTCATCATGAATAAAGCAAAGATTTCAATCTTGTTCTTCTTTGAACAATTCAACAGTGTTTTGAACGAAGCTGCGTCTATGCTTTGAATCAAGAATGACTCTTTTCGAATGAGTTGTTTAAGCATCATAAAGATTTTAGTCTGAATGATTGAAGAGAGCAAAGATGATCACGATCAACTTGAATGCTTTGAATTGAGAGAGATTGAAAAAATCGAAATAAAAGTATTCAATTGATTTGAAAAAACAATGACGTCGTTTTGCATATTCAGTAATATTTCGTTTTTATTCATTTAAATTTTACTCAATATGACTTCATGATGATTGATATCAGCTATCAACATTGATACAGTCAATTTCTTATGACTTTCAATGATGAGATTGAATAGAATTTTATGAGTGATGATCTTCTTAAATATTTTTTCATCATAATCTCTTATTAACTTTTCTTTTGCCAGTGATATAGATTGAATTCTCAGTTTCTTGCATACTTTATCGACTAGATTAGAATGTATGATCATGTAAATGACTGAATCACTGTCTATTAGAAGATGAAGGCTGAAAGATTGATTCTAGTAGATGAGATGAACATTAATTAGAAATGACTTTTCAAAGTAATTCTCTTTCAATAGAATTTCATCTAGTTTGCACAAAGATATAATCTTTATTTCTTTGATGACTTTTAAAGAGATGACTAGTTTTTTGAATCGAAATTCAAATTGAAATCAAAGCGATCATATTTATTGTTCACTGCATTGATTTTAGTAGGTCGATTGAGACACTCTTTAAAACTATGATCTGATTTATGACATATAAAACAGCTTTCGACTAAAATGTCTGCTTCTTTGACGTTAGTTAAAATCGCGTCGTGCGACTTTAGATGATCAAGCTTCGAATGATTGATTGACTGAGTGATAAAAGTTGCTTTATGAAAGATAGTCTTAGAAAGATCATTGACGCGTTTGATCTTGTTCTTAATCTTTTGAATGACTCGCTGATCATTATTCAAATGAATCAGATAGAAATGAATTTCTTTTAAAGAATCAGATTGAACTAGTTGATTTATTCAAATGAATCAAAAATGAGAATGTATTTTATCTTTCAAATCAGCGATTAGTTGCTTCTTGTGATAGTTTAGATAGAAAAATAAACGTTGAAACTGAATATAAAATTCATTGAATTTCTTGAATTCTTGAACCAAGTTGTAGTATTTTCTACGAAAGTTGACTTTCTTATTCGAGTCATTGAACAACTGAGCTAGCTCTTTCAAAAGATCATTGACAATCTTATAAAGATTGACATAGTCATGTTCGCGTCTAGCTTGAATGATCTCAGCTGCGTCATTGAATAATCTAGAATGTATATAGCTCAATTTGACTCGTTCATTAGAAAAGAGATCAACGTTGATCTCTAGTTTATTCTGAATTTTTCCGTATCAATTCTTTCAAGTAAAGTTCTTTTCATCAGTAAACAGCGAAGAATCAGGTATTTTTTGAAATCTAGAACGCTCAGAGTAAATGAAATCAGAAGAAGTGTTTTCTTTAGCTTGAAGTCTAGTCTTCAACTCTTTGATTTCATCTTCTTGTTGTTTATTTAACTTGTAGAGTTGATCTGTTTCTTCATTAAGAGCTAGGCTTTAAGTCTTTCAGATTTCGTAAAACATGAGAAGTATTATCATTTCAACAAATAATTTGTCATCTTCATGAATGAATGACGCAGCACTTGATGATTTCGATGAATCAGCATCAAAGATTTGAGAGAAACGATTTCGAAATTCTTCAAAACACTCTTCAGTAAATAAATGACTAGACATGATGAGATTTGTTTGAAAGAGAGTTAAATGAATGATGATGCTTGAAGATTTAAGAAGAAAGACGTATGAAATGATGTTTAATCTTCAACAAAGAAAATGAGTTTTGTTTGTTGATTGATTTGACTTAATTGATTCTTTAGTAAACAACAAAGATTCTTTATCATTGAATCTATCGATCGATTTGATTCTTGAGCAATTCACGAAGATTCTTTATCGTGATTCTCATAATCAAGTGAACTTTGCATACTTAATGAGCAATAAGTAGTTTAGCAATTCAAACAGTCTTGTCGTTGATTCTATTCAACTCTCTAGTATTGTTCTATCTTTTGATTGTCATTGATCATCAGATAAACGAATTTCTTTAAACTCATTCTGTCTAGATGAGTATGTTGAATGAGTAATGAGATCAGTATCATGTGATTAACGAATTCTTAATATAATGTCAGAATCATGTCTAGATGATACAATCAATGAAGATCAGAATTGATAGTGCTTGATCTTTAAAGATAACTATAACTGAATATTAAGAATACAGAAGAAGATTAATACAAAAGCTTCTATTTATGTAATGTTCAAAGACTGCGCTAGACTTGAAAGAAATGTGTTTATGACATGAGAAGAATGTGATGTAAATAAACAAGATGTTGATGAAAGAAAAGAATATTGAGAAAGAAAAAAAAGATTGAGTTATATCTGAGTTAAACCTGAGTCAGATCTAGATCAGATTTCAACTAAATCATTGACTATTTCTGTTCAGTCTTGATATATTCATAACACTCTGCAAGCTTCAATTTTGCTCAAGATGAATGATGTTAATTAATAGATCAAATAGTGTCTTGATTTGATACATATTTAATGAAAGATTGATTATGCTGCAAAGTCATGAACTGCTGATCTTTGACATGACTTTTTCAGAAATAATTCAGTATAACTTCAGTTCTTATGAATTTAATAGAATCTTCAGAATGATATGAAATGTTATTCTTAATTAAAAGTAGCTCATTTGACTGTAATTGAATAAATAAACTCTCAGAAATATTCAAGATCTGCTGAATTCTCAAAGTAATAAAGTTTCTAAAAAGTATGATTTTCTTATGATAATTCAGTTCAACAACATTAATACATTCAAGATGAAAACTACTTTGATGACAGTAAACTGATCATTGAGTTGAGTTTTCATATCTACTTTTTGACTCGCTCAAGTACTTAATATCAATGTCGTGACTTAACTTGAATACTTGATATCAATCTTGTAACTCAACTCAATATTGATCTTGAGTCGAGTCAGAATTTACTGACTTGACTCAACTCATCAAGCAATTGAATATGATGTCAAGAGAGTTAAATATAGAAATTTTTCCGGTTTTTTTGCTTTTGCATTACCTTTTTGCATTATCTTTTTGATAGAAAGTCATGATGAGAAACATGAAGATTATTTGATACTAGAGAGTCATGAAGAAGAAACATGAAAGTCATTTGATAAAGAGTCATGAAGAGAAGTCATGAAGAGAAGTCATAAAGAAAAGTCATGAAGAAAAGTTATGAAGAAAAGTCATGAAGAAAAGTCATGATAGAAAGTCATGATAGAGAGTCATGAGGAAAAAACATGAAGACTATTTGATAGAGAGTCATGAAGAATGAACAAGCTATCTACAACTATTTATCTATTTATCTTCATGTCTTGACGAGTCGAGTCGAGAATTCAAGTCAATACTCAGTTTCAACACTTTAACTCAACTTGAATACTTAATTCAAACATCATGACTCAACTTAAATACTCGATTTCAAAATTCTGACTCGAATCAAGTCTTGACGAGTTGAAAATTCAACTCAATCTCAATGACTCAACTCGACGTGATCAGTTTAGATGACAGCAACAAGAAAAGAGCAAACAAATATGATAGACAAAATCAGAAGAAAATATGAGTACTGAACTATTCTTTGTATTGATTTGAGAAAGATGTGCATATTGCTCAAAGATAGTATATATGAAAGAAAGTTAACTATCTGAATGTCACAATTGAGATGAAGAATCAACAAAATGATCAAGCTCAATGTGCATCTTATTCATGATATCAGAACATGATAAGAATGTTGTAAATAAAGACTTAAGTTCAAAGAAATAAAGAGTCTTTATTGAGAGTTCAAATATTGAATTTGTCTTCAAGCTTTCTTTTAACGAAGATAATTTCTTTAAAAGTAATGATATTTTTTTCTTTTGCATTAACAGTAATGATAGTTGCTTCTTTGCTTATGTCTTGAGTGTATCTACTGACTTTGAAAGCTGAAATATCTTGAAATTGTTACAAGTGTATCAAGGTTGAAGTTTTAATCAATTCATAGTGAATGCTAGCGAGTTCACTGTGTATTGATTAGAACTAGTCTATGATCTAGTCTATGATTTAGTTGAGATCTGACTCAGATTTGACTCAGATATGACTTAATCTCTTTTTTCTTTCTCAACATCTTCTTCATTTACATCACATTCTTTCTGTGTCACAACATGTTTTCTTCAAGTTTAGCACAGTCTCTGAACATTACATAAATAGAAGTTTTTGTATCACTCTTCTTCTGTATTTCTAATGTTCAGTTATAGCTATTTCTAAAGATTAAGCATTATCAATCTTGTTCTTCATTGATTGAATCATTTAGACATGATTTCAACATTACATTAAGAATTCATTAATCATACAATACTGATCTCATTACTCATTCAACATACTTGTTCAGACAGAATAAGTCTAAAGAAATTCATTTATCTGATGATTAATGCAATTGAAAGATAGAACAACACTAAAAAGTTGAATAGAATCAACGACAAGACTGTTTGAATTACTAAACTACTTATTACTCATTAAATACACAAAGTTCACTCAATTATGAAAATCATGATAAAAAATCTTCGTGAATTGCTCAAGAATTAAATCAATCGATAGATTCAATGATAAAGAATCTTCGTTTTTTTTTTTGATTCTTACTTAATTCAACACTCATTATAAGTCTATGCAAGATTTTATATATTGTAGCGAACGCTGCGCTAGCGTAGCGCTCTTTTCATATCTACTATCGCTTTTTTCTGCGCTTTATACTGTAACTGTTCTCAATGCAAGAACTTTATAAGCTTGTTTCTTCTTTACTTTCTCTCTCTTTCATCTGATTCTTTAATGACGTCACAGTTTGAAATTGATTCAGTATGTTTATTGAAAGTATCATTCAAATAATCGCTGTCATCACGCTCATGATTTCTAGAAGCTTTCTCAAGTTCGTGATGTTCTTTTTGCATTGCATCATCTTTTGTTCTATCTTTCATTTAGAACATGTTAATAAAACGTGCTTAATCAACATTTAATCTCTGTTATACTTGTACATCATTATAACAACATTGAGTACTCGTCTTTTATATAGAAATTGATTGAAGTCAATTTTTCTCATGTGTAAACTGATCATTAAGTTAAGTTTCAAGTTAACATTTTGAACTCAAATTAATATCGAGTCGAGTTGCTCACATTTTCAACTCAATTCAAGTCGAATTGCTCATATTTTCAACTTGACGTGACTCAACTCAACTGAGAATTGAGTTAACTTAACTCGACTCATCAAGAATTCAAGCTTGACATCAAGAGAGCTAAATACAGAAATTTTTCCGGTTTTTTGCTTTTGCATTATCTTTTTGCATTATCTTTTTGATAAAGAGTCATGACGAGAAACATGAAGATTATATGATAGAAAGTCATGAAGAAAAGTCATAGTAGAAAGTCATGATAGAGAGTCATGACAAGAAAACATGAAGATCGTTTGATGAGAAGTCATGAAGAAGAACATGAAAGAGAACATGAAGAAAGTCATGATGAGAAACATGAAGAAAGTCATGACAAGAAACATGAAGAAAAACATGAAGAAAATTAGAGAAACATGAAGAGAAACATGAAGAGAAACATGAAGAGAAACATGAAGAGAAACATGAAGAAAAACATGAAGGAAAAACATGAAGATCATTTGACTTTGATAGAAAGTCATGATGAGAAAACATGATAGAAAGTTATGAAGAAGATCATGAAGATTGTTCAATCAAGCTATTTACATCTATTTAATATCTTGTCAAGTTGAATCGAGTTTTTGAGTTGAATTGTCAAGTCAAGCTTCTCAACTCAACTTGATCTCTTAAGTTCAACTTCTCAACTCAATTTAACACTTTTTCAAAAAAATTTCAACTTGACTTGACACTTTATGAGTTGAGTACTTGACTTGAACTTGAATACTCGACTTGACGCGATCAGTCTACTCATGCGTAGCTGCGTTAATAATGCACTGTGAGACTTTGCATGATTCTTGTGCAGTCACAGATGTCAATGTGTCATCTCTGATGTCAGATATTGAAAATGAGCTGCGTTGAATTTCTCTTTTCAGACTATTCTTCATGTTTATCTGATCTGTTTCTGTATGAGCATCAATCTTGTTATCACTTCAGTGTGCTGATGCTCAGTCAGCAATAGAGACAAATTATGTGCATCATCAGTCATCTTGTTCATCACTTCATTTTCAAGTACTTTTGCATGTTTTGTCACTCAATGTAACTTCAGCATGACTTTTTAAGATCAAATGCTCTCATGTGCAATCTGAACTCGTTGCAGACGTGTTTAATTTTTTGTTAATATTATAACTTTCACTGTTTTCAAAGAAGTCTGACTATCACTGTATACTTTATATATCTTTTCATGACACTCTTGATTCGCTGTCATTACGTCTGTGAAATGTTTCGCTTTTGCAACTAATTCTTTCAGCTCATCATGATGAGTGATGACTAAAGTCGATTCTTTCAGTCTTTTATTTAGCTCTCAGTTCATTCTCATCGCGATTGCTGTAACATTGTTTCTGCTGTTGCTATCATTTGAATAAACTCTTTGCTTCAACGCAATTATGTTGAGATTGTATTATTTTATTGACATTTTCTTGTTTGCAACTATAACTATCTTTGATGACTTTGATCAGAAAATCGCTGTGTAGAAATGACTTCAATTCATTTTCATCTGCTTAAATGTTTCTTTCATTCACTTTCGCTTCAGTTGTAAAGATGTTTTATGCAGCTTTGATTTTCAATCTCTTTTGAGTGTCAAGTCATTGCAAATTTAACGCACTGTCATCTCAATAACTTCGCTCAATTTTCAAGAATTCATGTTTATTATTGATCTTTGTATCAGCTTTTGTAAGTGAATATTTATCAACGTCATGTTTATTTTCATCTGTAGAGTCTCTATTGATGTTGCATGATAAATGTTGATGATCTGTTGCAATGCTTTTTCTTGCACTGATCTCAGCTTAATGTTCAGACTCTTTTGATGATCTTTCACTTTCTGTAATGTATATCATATGATAACTTCATGACTAAGCAAAGAGTGTGTCATCACGAAGTATATTTACTTATTCATCGTTATTGATAAGTCTCAAGTAGATTCAATGATTGTCTGCATGATTTTTTGTTTAATCACTAGTTTTGCTTCAACATGATGCATGTAAATCACTTATCTCAGATTGAAGTTCAGTTGAACTTTCAAGATTCTGATATCTGATTTCAAGTTGATTTGATGTTTCATCAACTTTACATCAACTTTCATATTGAATCATTTAGAAGTTTTCATAAAGTGAATCAGCTTATGCTTTGTCATCAAGAATTTAATGTCATGCGTTTTTAATCACTGTTTGCATTTATCATAAATCTCGCTAAGAACTTTGCAGTTGCATTTCATAAACTCTTCATATGTCAAGATATTAATATCATTCATGAAGTCTGTGAAACTAGTTTTCAGCTTAATGTCATCATATGCTTCTAACAAGTTCGCATTGTAAAACAGATATAATATCAATGATAGCAAAGAGTTTTATGATATGTTAATGTTCATGCTGCATTTCATCATCATGTAATCATCAATTGTGATCGTGATGTGTTGATCTTTCAGAAAGTTCTTCACAAATTCAAGAAGCAATCTAGAAACTTTTCTCTTTCTCATGTTGTGTAAAAGTCTGCTGTGCATCACATTGTTAAACGCATTTTTCTCATTCAGACTCAGCAATGAGATTACTCTTCTTCTTGTGTTGCTTCACACAGTATGTATCTTTTCTATAATTAGTTGCAAAGTTGTATCTGTTGATCTGTGCTTATAAACTTTTATCTGAATATTCAATATTGAGTTGCAAGCTTCTATGATATTTTGCAAACATTTGAATACAATGAACTTCAGTATTTTGCTCAGTGTGTTGAGTAGCACAATTAATTTATATATCTTTGCATTAAAGTAATCTTTCTTGTCTGACTTTCACATCATTATTATGACTGCATTCTTGAACTGAGTTGACTGTATTTTCTTCTATAAACATTTTTCAAAGAGAAAGTGTATTTATTCTGATGCATTATTAACAAGTCTGTGTATTATTTATTTGTATATTTCATGTGTCTTAATGTTTTATCAGATGTCACTTTGTAAATAACTTTCTTAATCTTATGATGCATCAGTGAAGCATCATCTTTAATTGAGAATGAATACTTGAAGTCTATTGTGTTCAGCATGAAAATCTTTGAAGATGATGAAAAGTGAGTTTGAAACATCATTTTCGCTTTATTTTGCACTGTTGTGATGATGTCAAAGCACTCTGACTTGATCAGAGAAGAAATTGTTGCTTGAGTCAATGTGTCTGCAATTGCATTTCTTGCTCATTTTGCAGTTTTGAACAATTTTCTCAAGAATTGTTCAACATTCTGCATGATTTCTCAATATTCATTGCATTTCTGTTTTCTGATGATCTTGCTCTTCTTGTCACATGCTTGAATATACTCTGCTCAGTCGTTGATGATTTGATAATCTTTTCTCATTCATTGCATGCTTTTGATAATTTTTGTACACTTCTTCGTTCATTCTGCTTTGATCATTTCATGTGATCTCACTCAGAAAGTGAAAATCTTGATGATCTTCTTCAATGCATTCAACAGTTGCTTGATGTACTCATTTATACATTGACATCTTATTTCATGATTCAACAATGATTTTGACATTTGTTCTTTCAGAGTATTGATGAATTTCTCTTCATTCATTGTTTTTCAGTTGCAACGCGATTTTCGCGCTGACTCTTTGCAGACTCTGAAATCTATAATTGTCTGTATCAACAGATGATTTGAGAAGTTTTTCATTTCTTCGTTGATTTTGCATTGTATTAATCGATTCATAATGTCATCTGTCATGAAAATCAAATTTATTGTCATTTGAGATTTCTGATAATTTCTCGTAATCATGTCTTGAAATAACATCAGTGATGCATCAACATTTGTGATCATTTCAATTAAATCATTTGACAATAGATGCTGTCTTGAGTAGAATGATTCTTCTCATGTAAGATGATGCAGATTGAAATCTTCTACAAGAATGCATTCTTTTAACATATGTAATGTCTTTTTGATGTCTGAAAGACTTTCTTTTTCATGAATAACTTTGTGATCTCTAAGTGACAAATTGTATGCTTCGTGAATGTGTATAGCTTTCTGAGTCATCTGTGTGTCATTTATTAATGTTTATAACGTAATCATGTTTACATCTTTGAAGTGTCATGTTGAGTGTCAAATGTTGCTGTCAATTCTCTTGTTTATGTAAAAACAGATTTTATCTTTATTATTCTTCAGCATGAAGTCAACAGTTGCTGAGCAGTACGCTTTAAAATTCTCATCAAATCATCAGAGTTCTTGAAGAATCAAAATGTCATAATTCTTTATCTTTTTCTCATGTAGTAATGTTATCATCATCTTTTCTCTGAACTTGTGAACGTTGTACTATAATATTCGAAGCTTTTTTTGCTGAAACATTAAAGTTTACATTCAAAGCTGTTTGATGTTCTTTTGAACATCTGTAATGTGCTTGCTTCTTTTATAAGATTTTCAAAAGAAAATAATACTGAAATTGATGTGATTAATGTTGACTTCAACTCATTTGTTTTTGACTTCTTGACTAGATGATTCAATATAGTGTTTTCAAATGTGATGATTATGCTGAGCAGATGACTTTCATTTGTTGAGCGTCTCTGTTTTCTTTTCAAGTTATTGTTTATCAACAATTTCAGACTGATAAATGTCTCTGTGAATGTCTTTGATGTCATCGCTTTGAGTTCTTTCTGCTCTCATACAACGTGATATAGAGATCTGTGTTTCATGACTCTCTTTATTCTCTCTTTTTCAATCTGTTGTTTATGACATTGAGAATCAAAAACTCTGTGTATACTTTGACATGTTTTACATTTTTATATATCTTAAGTTTGTTTATGAGAACAATGCTTCAAATGATGATCTAATGCATAGTAAATGCATCTTTGCTTATTTTTGCATTCATATGTCTTATGATCATAGTTTTGATACTTTAAACACTGATGTGTTCTACAACTTGAATTATAGAACTGCGTAATTTTTATGTTGATCTCATGACATATCTTCTCATCAATTAGCTTGTTCATCATCTCAGCGCTGATTACATGTATCATCAGTGAGATGTATCTCTTCTGTTCACTATTTTTTGTGAGTCACTCAACTTTCTCAATCATCATCTTTGAATGTATGTTTTTGTTTATCTTGATGAGTGCTTTCATCTTCTTCTTCTCTATGTCTTTAAACATTTCTTTGACTTTAATTTCATGTATCACTATCTTGAAACTGACTTCATGCAGACTTATGTTCAATGAAATCTCTTTGATTCAAAAATCGTTTTTCTTCAATATTCTTTTGCTGTCTTTGATTTTGACTTAAAATATCAGTAGATTTGATCATCTCTTCATAATCTCTATGTTCTTGCGTGTTGATAACGTCTCGTTGACATCAATTTCTTTCACTCATCTCACTATGTTCTCTGTTATTATCATCATGATTCTCTTGATTTTCTCTTTCTCTTTAATGAAGATTTTAATCTTGAATTTCTTGCAATGATTTTGCACTGATGATGTAACGTTGACGCTGAGAACAAAATGACTCTCAAACAACATCATCAACTTCTCGTTCACTTTCTTTGCTCAGTTGTCAATGTGTCTTTTCTTCTTCGTGAACTTCTTTTCAAGTCTGCTCATTATCTTTTTTAATCTCTTCAACTGATTCTTCATGCATCAATTGACAGTTAATGCAGTGACACGTTGATGCATCAGCTTTTCTATCATCTCTGTCAATCTCTTCATCTTTCTTCAGAGCATCAGCTCGTTGTTTCTACGTTCGTTGAGCTCATAAAGTACTCGCAGCTTGTTCAATTTCTCATGTATATTCTTCGTCTTGATTGAATTTTTCTGCGAAGTAGTGATATTCATCTTTCACTCACTTGCTGACGTTGCATCAACAATGCTCATCATCTGTCTTTAATGATCAGAATAAAGCGCAAGCATCATGTTGATGATGTTTTATTGTCAAAAAAGATTGATGTTGATTGTATTAATTAATTAGAAACTTCAAAATTCTGATATTATTAACACAAGTAATATTGATGTGATGATTCTGTATCAAAAGAATCTTCATTGTTTGCTAAAAAATCAATCAAACAAAAATATCTTCTTATCATGATGAATTGACTCATAAAAGTTAAATCAGAGACTAAAGTCAGAAATTGAGTCAAAGATCAGATCTGAGTTAGCTTTGAAACTTTATGACTTTGTCAAGACATTGTTTAGATTACGTCATATCTTCAACTTAATATATCATAAGTTATGTCATGCTTGACTTGACAATGCTTGACAAACTTTCTATAGTTGATTAATTCTCTTAAGTTATCGAGAGCTTCTTAATAATTAACTCTATCATAAAATATATTCATTCTGTGTCTGCTTAGAATATCACATTGTCATATCATTTTTATAAACTTCATTTATTCATTTAGTAAACTCAATTATTACAGTTCTAATTATTTCAAACTCTTCTTAAAGATAATGATTTGATATTCAAGCATGATAACAGCAACGTGATTGCAACAAAGTTGAAACAACAATGTCTCAATCTTGCAAGACATCATATCAGAAAACAAACATTGCATAATGAAATCAGAAAGCAAAGAAGCAAAAGATAAATTCTCTCTTGATATTAATGAACAGCTGACATAAGCAATGTTTCAACGTGATAAACTGCAAAAGAAACAGAAGTTAGCAGCTATTCAATCAAAGATTGAGACTCTGCAAGTCATTAAAATGACGAAGAAAAGTCATTCAACTTTTATTTGAGCTTTCACTGAAAACTTGAATGATTTACGCATTGTTGTCTTCATAGTGTCGATGATGACAAAATGAAGTCATCACAAGATTGTTTTACAGAAGTGAAGACTCTCAATACTCTTGAAGAAGTATCATGATAAAATCATAAAAGAGCATAAAGAGTGAATTCGTGATATCAAAACCTCATTTTAAAATACTTCTTGATATTTTGAAAGTAATGAGAAAAAAATTTTATACTGCATGATTTATGACTGACAACAAGATTCATCTGTACATGATGTTAACTACGAATCTTTTGATTCTATTTTGTGTTCAAATAGAAGTTAAAAGAGTCAAGAGATTTCAATTCGACGCAGTTCAAATGATGTTAGAACGTTGCATGATCAGAAAAGTTGTCATGCAAAGTTTTCATTCATGTGACAACACTCTCTCTAACAGTCACAATCGATCTACGAAGAAGATTAATGACATGTCGATGTCAGTAAGAGATGAAAAGATACTACTAGTGAAAAAGACAACTCAGATGAAGAGTTTGCAAGTTGTAACTACAAGTGATCAAAGAATTTGCAACTCGTCGACTGCGTTGATATTGAAACGTCTTCATCACATCGACAGTATCATCAAGTAATTGATGAAAAGATATCAGATAGAATAGTCATTTCAAGTATTGAGAGACGTGACTACAGTGCTTGAAGAAGTAGTGACTCGTTGATCACGCTGATATACTGAGAAAGCTTGAGTTCATCTTCTTTACTTGATGTCAAGTCATTCATCTATTCACGTGAAAAATTGAGAGCTCAAGAGAATGATCAGAACGCATTCTCTTTCATTGATCAGAGTCAAACATTGAATGATTGCGATCGCACATTTATACTAACAATTCATTCAACATCTACGTGACATAAGTCAAATCAAGAGAAGAAAAGAATTACTCAGTACAATCACACTCTATCTTCTCATCATGTGCGTCTCTCTTTCATCACATATTTCTCTGCTCAATGAATGACAATCATTGAGTAAGAGAACACAGCTCTACGTACGTTACAATCACAAGCATCACGAATGCAAAGAAAACATCTTTCATCTTCGAATCAAGAATTGAATCAAGACATCGTTGTATAGAATATCATCAATGAAAAGCAGAACAAAGACGATGCGTCATAATCAAACAGCACAGACACTCTCATCAAGAGTTTACTCGAGCATCATGCGCTGAATAGAAGCTATAGATTCATTACTTGGTAACACAGTGTCAATCTCATTGTTTCGACTGCGCAAAGCAGTTGTATAAACGACGAGTGATTTTCTCTCTCAGAGAGTTTTGTTCACTCGATATAAATAGCATAAAGTTTCTCATGAATCGAGTCTAAATCGATGTCACAAGAATGTATGAATTACAATTACAATTACTGCATGATTTATCTCAAGAGTGAATCAAAGAAGCTTTGATTTGATCATGAAGAAACTATGTTTGCAGCTCAGCAAATGTGATTCAATTTTATTAACTTTCTTCTTAATTTAATTGAGAACTTGATGAATTGAAACATAGACATGACTCAGCAGTATGCAAACGCATCATAACATTCAGATCAAATGATATGAATGTTTGCAATTTATTTAAGCACTCTGAAACATCAACTTTCATTGTATAGTGATGAGCATAAGTGAGTTCATTTATTCACTAAGTTGAGATTTGAGCTGCATGTAATCATTACTAATGTGCAGTTGATTCTCATCGCACAAGATGCATTAATTGATCTTGTCACTTGATTGAAAATTAACTTGCGAAAGAAATGCATCTTGTCATCGAAACAATCTCAAGACGAAGATTTACATAATTGAGATAGAATCAATAAAAAGACTCATTTAAAGTGAAAGAAATCTTATTGATTAACTAGATTCAATTTTTCGTTGAAGACAAGCTTACATACTTCATCACATTATAGCAAGAATTTGTTCAATATAACATGTTATACATGCAATTGAAAAAGTCATTACTTTACTGATTGTAAAGATGAAAAGATTAAACTGATCATTAAGTTAAGTTTTGAATTAACATTTTGAACTTGAATCAATATCGAGTCAAGTTGCTCACATTTTCAACCTGATTTAAGTTGAGTTGCTCATATTTTCAACTTGACGTGACTCGACTCAACTGAGAATTGAGTCAACTCAACTCAACTCGTCAAGAATTCAAGCTTGACGTTAAAAGAGCTAAATATAGAAATTTTTCCGATTTTTTGCTTTTGCATTATCTTTTTGATAGAGAGTCATGACGAGAAACATGAAGACTATATGATAGAAAGTCATGAAAAGAAATCATAGTAGAGAGTCATGATAGAAAGTCATGACGAGAAAACATGAAGATTGTTTGATGAGAAGTCATGAAGAGAAACATGAAAGAAAACATGAAGAAAGTCATGACAAGAAACATGAAGAAAAACATGAAGAAAATTAAAGAAACATGAAGAAAAACATGAAGAGAAACATGAAGAGAAACATGAAGAGAAACATGAAGAGAAAACATGAAGATTGTTTGACTTTGATAGAGAGTCATGACGAGAAAACATGATAGAAAGTCATGAAGAAGATCATGAAGATTGTTCAATTAAACTATTTACATCTATTTAATATCTTGTTGAATCAAGTTGAGTTTTTGAGTCGAGTTGTTGAGTCAAGCTTTTCAATTCGACTTAATCTCTTGAGTTCAACTTCTCAACTCAACTTAACACTTTTTCAAAAAAATTTCAATTCAACTTGATACTTTTTGAATCAAGTACTCAACTTGATGCAATCAATTTAGTTAAACTGTTCTTTGAATGAACAGTCAAAGTCATGTGACGCGATTTTGACTCATCAAAGTCTAGACTAGAAGATGAGATTGACTCAAGATTTAAGAAAACATCAATTTTCTTTAGAATGATTGTGATGATTGAGTCTACTAAATGAATAAACGAGATTTATAAGAGTGATATGACAATGTGATATTCTAAGCAGACACAGAATGAGTATATATTATGATAGAGCTAATTATTAAGAAGCTCTCGATAACTCAAGAGAATTGATCAACTATAGAAAGTTTGTCAAGCATTGTTAAGTTGAGCACGACATAACTCATAATATATTAAGTCAAAGATATGATGTAGTCTAAATGATGTCTTGACAAAGTCATAAAGTTTCAGAGCTAACTCAGATTTGATCTTCAACTCAGTTTCTGACTTTAGTCTCTGATTTAATCTTTATATGTCAATTCATCATGACACTCACTTTGAATATGATGATGTCATCAAGCTTTTACATCTGCTTCTTATGAGTGCAATATTAACATTTTTTGCACAGAAAACATATACAACAATGTTATGAAGCTTTTCATATTCATCTGATTGATCATGTTTACAGTCATCTCAGCATCATTTACATAGTTATTGACTTCAGAAACATGCTCGCTGATTAATTATAGTAGTGACTTTACTTTGAATCTGATTATGAAAGCAGCATATTCAGTCTTTCTATCTGCAAAGTATCATAAGTGTCAATGATCTTGATTCTCTTAAGAAAAGTAATTTGATCGTGAATATTATCGTTGTTGCATTCGCATCTGTTGTCAAATTTAATGCTTTCTTAATGACTGATAATTTATTGATTGAAGATCATGCTAATTTCTTTGAAGCAGTGTCTAAGACATGACATAAGTTCATAAAACTTTTAAAGACTGTAACATTAACAGTTTACAACAATTCTTGCAGTCATTTTGCTACTTCTAGAACAAGTAGATCTGCAATTTCTATAAGAACTACAGCTGCATTAAAGTCTGCTATTGATCTAAAGACAAAGACAAAGAGCTTTTGAGCAGATCAAAGATGTTTTAATGTTCATGTTGCTCTTCATTATGTCAATCAGCTTAATGAGTATAAACTGATGAGTAACTGTAACGTTTTAATTAATGAAGATAAGCATCGCTGATTTAAACAAATCATTTACAATATCAATTTCTTGAATGTAAAGAAGCATTTGTTGAGTCAGAAAAATATGCAGCAGACTATAAGACTGACTTTGCTGAGTGCATTTCTTCAAGATGAGTTGACTATTACATCTCAGTTGCATCATTTATTTCAATATTGTTCAACTTTCTTTAAGTCGCTATTGCTCAAATTCAAGCGTCAGAAAGATGAACATGATGACGATGATTCTTTACTTATACAAAGCAATGATGATCATTCTCAGACAACGATGTTGCATTATTTTTAACTTAAATACTATTGTAAGATTCTTGATCTGTCTACTCAATCTTCAATGCTACATCAATATAGTACTCTTCAACTGAGACTGTGAAAGATCTATGAAAAAGACTACAATATGAAGAATATTTTTGAATTTAACAATTCATTTATTTTATGATGCATCAAGCTAAGTTTCAATGATTGATGAGTCACTTTCTCATCTTTTTATTCTTCTATAATTCATGTACAAGTGCTAATATCTTATTTATTACAAAGTAACAAAGCAATAAATCATCTTTACTTGCGATCATTATATTTTCTATTGCAACGATGAGATAGAAAGATTGCGACATGTTATGCTTCATGAACTATGAAAAAAGAAGTGATTATTTGCTGTGATAGACAAGATCAAGCAGTTCTCACTAGACAAAGACTGAGTACTCAAAGTGTTTATTCTGAAGATCTTGAAGAATCTGAATGTGATTGAACTGTCTGTAATCAGTGATTGCAAGCTGTACATACTTTCTGTAAGTGATGATGAATCTTATGAATTTGATGAAACAAATCTGTTGTGAATAAACTGGGAAATACAATTCTTATAGTCAACTGCATTAATCATTCAATGATCATGAGTATCATAGCACAGTAGCAGAAACTAGTAGAAGCGTGACTTTTGTTAAGATAGATTCAAATTACATGAAAACTCTTAATTTACTGTCTTTCTACGATAAAAAGTGATTAAAACGTATAAAGCTAGATTAATCATATTTTCTTAGAAAATAAAAGTTTACGTAATTTTCTATAATGTATAACAACTTTAATTGTATGAAATGATAATGTTTATTGTATTTAAAACATTGATATAAATAATCATATAAAATGATGACGTTCACAAAAATCAGAATGTTGATACAAGCAATTGTAAAAAGAATTGATGTTCAAAGTGATTACACGTAGACTGATCACATTAAGTCGAGTATTTAAGTTCAAGTCAAGTACTCAACTTAAAAAGTGTTGAGTTGAATTGAAATTTTTTTGAAAAAGTATCAAATTGAGTTGAGAAGTTGAACTTGAGAACTCAAGTCGAGTTGAGAAGCTTGACTCAACAATTCAACTCAAAAACTCGACTTGATTCAACAAGATATTAGATAAATGTAAATAGCTTGATCAAACAGTTTACATGATTTCTCTTCATGACTTTCTATCATGTTTTCCCGTCATGACTTTCTATCAAAGTCAAATCATCTTCATGTTCTTCTTCATGTTTTTCTTCATGTTTTTCTTTATGTTTCTCTTTATGACTCTTTATCAAACAATCTTCATGTTTTCTCTTCATGACTTTCTATCAAAAAGATAATGCAAAAAGATAATGCAAAAGTTGAAAAAATTTTTATATTTAGTTCTCTTAATGTCAAGCTTGAGTTCTTGACGAGTCAAGTCGAGTTGATTCAATTTTCAGTCGAGTCAAATCAAATCAAGTTGAAAATATGCTCAATTCAACTTGAATCGAGTTGAAAATGTGAGCAACTCGACTTCAAATTGAGTCGAATTCAAAATGTCAACTTGAAACTCAACTTGACAATCAATTTAATTACACGTTTTGAAATCTAGTACGTCAGAGCTTAGTAAAGAATGCATGCTCTTGAAGTTAAGCTTAAACGTTCGCTATCTGTTTACTAGTAAATCATCGAATATTTATAATAATAAGCACTCATGTTTACTCACTAAGATACACTTTCGCTTCGCTATACAATTAGATTATTGATATGATTAGAAAAGAGAGTTGCTCATTCACTCATGTCACGATTCTAGCCTTGTCAGACTCAGTCTTCTAGCCTTGTCAGATCTATTCTCGCTTCGTCACCTTGACTAGTTTCTATTGAGTCTAGCGTCGGCTGAGAAACACACATATGTAGTCAGCTTCTTTTCTGTAGCTACCTTTCTTTCTTAGCATTTATCTTCTAGTTAAATGACATCTCTATCTGACTCGCTCTAGACAGGTTTCTAACATTAGATAAATGCTCATCATCTACCCTGCTATCGACGAATAGACGATACGAAACAATCTATTCAGTAAGGAAAATTTGCAAGGGATTCTTCAAATTTGCACCACCATTTTAGACCGCAAGAAATTCTTCGGTTCTACACTCATTTTCACCATTCTATTCGCAAGAAATTCTTCGAATAAAGCACTCAATTATTACCTGAAATTCACAAGAGATTCTTTGAATTTTCACTCATCAAAAAACATCAATTCAAAACATCAACCCCTCATCTACTCTTACCTCAACAACTTCTACCTTCTCTCATCATGACACGCGACGTCAAGTCAGTTGAGTCTTGAACAACTCGCCTACTTAGAAGCACTGTCAGTAGAAGAGTTTCACTTCTACTCATCGATGCTTCAGTCGAAGCTGAGAAAGCTGCCATCTCATGAAACATAAACATCGAAGAACAACTGTTTCATTGAATCAGCAATCAACTCAACGAAGTCATCAATATGCTGAACGAGCTTCAAAGTCAGCGAGACTTGACTTTACAACTCAATGAACACTGACTTCTCATACAAGACGATCACAAAAAGAGAGCGAAACAACTAGAAGTCACTTTTGATAAAAACGATGAGCTAGAGAAAAAGATCAATCAGCTACAAGGCGAGCGATTGAACTTCAGAGCGAAACAACGTCAAGCTGATCGATCTATGTCTCGTCAAGATACTCAGTCAGCTGAGCAACGAGTCAATCAGGAAGAAGCTCGCTCTCAACGAGAATCTTCTACTCTATCTGATAACGAGAATGATCATCACAAGTTTGTCAAGCTTTCGAATTCACTCATCTTCATCGAAACAGATGATTCTACCTGAGAGACATGAAACATCAAAATAGCTGACAAGCTCGATGTCAACGCGAATCATTATTCTACTGAAAAGATTCGTATTGTCTATGTGATTTTCAGGCTAGAAGACAATGCTGATCAGCAAATCTATGCAAAGCGTCGTGTTGATGCTTTCTCACTCTATCAATCACTATCAGAGTTACTGAAACATCTGAAAGAAATTTACGAAGATCAGAATTTGATTCAAAAGTGTCGTCGTGAATACGTTGCTCTGAAGCAGCTTAACAAGCTCTTCAGCTCTTTTTATTCAGAATTCACTAGAATATTCAGCTTTCTGAACTACGA
>JAABUK010003343.1_pt1 | contig 27271 bp, 30 predicted proteins | sample 5559141 | NCBI WGS metagenome assembly JAABUK01 (sample SAMN10711869, study PRJNA513367) | rock metagenome | isolation source: Antarctica rocks | place: Antarctica: Victoria Land, Pudding Butte nord | collected 2016-01-03
CGTGGATGCGTTCCTGCACCTGCCCGGCCACCCTGAGGTGTATGCCATCGGAGACGCCGCCGCCGTTCCCGACCTGACCAAGCCGGCCGATGACCACGGCACCCACCCGCTGTGCCCGCCGACCGCGGGAACACCCCCACGATCCCGGTGGCGGTCCACCCACGCCCGGCATGGAGCGACCCACCGCCGACAGGACTGCGCACACCAGGACTGCCCGCACCGTTCGCCGGTGCGCCGGTGCGCCGGTGCGCCGGTCAGCCCGGTGGTCGGGTTGACCGGCGGTGGCGGCAAGTTGTCTCCGGGTAGCTGACAACCCACCAGCAACAAGGCGGCGGCAATGCCCAACAGCAGCCGGAACGGTCGGCGGCCGTTCATCGGTGGGCTCCACGGTCCGGGCGGTCTACGTCAACACCCTCATGCTCCAAGACGTCCTGGCCGAGCCCGTGTGGGCGGACATTCTCACCCCGGCCGACCGGCGCGGACTGACCCCGCTGTTCTGGATGCCCTTGCTGCCCTACGGGGAGGTCCACCTGGACATGAGCTCCCGCCTGCGCCTCGGGCCCGGGGCATGACGTTCACCGCGGGATGGACCGGTCGACGTGGCGTTCAGTCAGAGACTCTGGTCATCTCCTTGCCGCAGCAGCAGGTGGGGTTGGCGGTGCCGGGACAGTCCGGCGGCGCGCTCTTGGTGACGGTGACCTCGCACCCGCAGGCGGGACCCACACAGCGGTAGACCTGGCCTTCACGAAACGCCATGATGACTCCTTGGTGGTGGTGGTTTCAGTGCCACCATCAACGGTAAAACCTTGCCCTAGGGGTAAGGTCAAGGACCAGGTTTGCACAGCTCGGGAAGGGGCCTGGATGTTCACGGTTGGTCAGGTGGCGCGGGCGGCGGGGGTCAGCACCAAGGCGGTACGCCTGTACGAGGCCCGCGGGCTGCTCCCGGTGGCGCCGCGGACCGCGGTCGGGTACCGGGTCTTCACCGAGTCCGACGTGGACACGGTGCGCTTCATCCGCCGGGCCCGCTCACTGGGACTCGGCCTGGACGCGGCGGCGGAGATCTTGACCACCCACCGCAGCGGAGCAGCGCCCTGCGGCCGGACCGGACAACTGCTCGACCAACGCATCGCCGAGATCGACCACACACTGCGCGAGTTGCGGGAGCTGCGCGCAACACTGGTAGCAGCACGCCGCGCCGACCACCACGCCGACGCCGACCGGTCCGGCGACGTGGGAGGGATCTGCCCGATGATCGAAGACGCCACCACACCCGGCCGGCGTTAGGCGCTCACGCCAGCTTCCGCGCCGACTCCCCGACGCCACGGCACCGAATATGACAGGGAATGGACAATTCCCTGTCACACCGGCGGCATGATCGTACGAATGAACACAGTTCAGCCGGGGTGCCCAAGATCATCCGCTATCGTCGGCGAGGACACATTCCCTGTCACATTCCCGCCGGAGGTGCCTGGTGCCACCCGCCCGGACCGTCGCCGACGCGGCAGATGTATTCCTGACCCGCGCCACCGCCGTGACCACCCGGCGCTCCTACGGTCAGACGATGAAGGTGCTCACCGCGGCGTATGGCGACCACCCCATCGACGGCCTGGACGGCCCCGCCATCGCCGAGCTCACCGCGGACAGCTGGGGAACGCTGGCGCCGGCCACCTGGAACCGCCACGTCGCCACGCTCCGCTCGTTCACCGCGTTCTGCCGCCGCACAGGCTGGCTGCAGGTCGACCTCTGCGCCGGCCTGGAGCGGCGTCCGGAGAAAATCGACCGCACCAAGGCCGTCGCCGACATCTCCCTTCAGCGGCTGTTCCGCCGCGAGGACGTCCCCATCCGGGAGAAGTGCCTGTGGCGGCTGCTGTACGAGACCGCCGCCCGCGCGCAGGAAGTCCTCTCCCTCAACGTCGAGGACGTCGACCTGGACAACAAACGCGCCCGCACAGTCTCCAAAGGCGGCGACATCGAGTGGGTGCATTTCCAGTCCGGCTCCGCCCGACTGCTACCCCGCATCATCGCCGGGCGCCAGACCGGGCCGCTGTTTCTCGCCGAGCGCCGCCCCGCACCCGCCCGCACACCCGCCGCCCTGGACGTCTGCCCCGCCACCGGACGAGGACGACTGTCCTACGAACGCGCCGAATACCTGTTCAAGCGCCACTCCCGACGGATCAGCCGCACCGGGCTGACCCTGCACCAGCTGCGGCACTCGGCCCTGACCACCCTCGCCGACGACAACGTCTCCCTGCCACTGCTGATGGGCAAAAGCCGCCACAAAAACCTGCGATCCCTGCAGCGCTACGTCCACCCCTCCGCCGAAGCCGTCGCAGCGATGACCGCCGCCCACGACCCAGCCGCCCGACGCCGCCAACGCTGACGCAGACCAGCGAGATCACTGCGGTTTGGGGCTGGTGACAGCATTCTTACCGGCACCCCAGGTAAACGACGTCGACAGCTCATGTTGACAATCAATGTCGACTCCCTAGAGCGGGACGGTCAACCACGCCGTCGGCTCAGCAGGCACCGCGGCGGCCGCGCCGCATTCCCGGCAATCGCCGAGCCGACCCCGGACGGCGGAGCTTCGCAGACCGCATGCGCGACGTCGTCGCCGAGGGCCGATACGCGCGTCGATGACGTCGACCTGTTCGTTGAGGACGAACCCACACAGACCGTCGACGGCTACGACATTGATGAACGCTCGGACCGGCATCGGCAGACCGGACCGCGGCTGTAGAACGCATCAGTGTCTGGTTCGTTCGCCGTCCCTCGCGGTGAGCGCTGGGCGACTCTTTCTTGTGCATGTGCATAGGTGTGCGAGGGGTCGGGCAGGTCTGGTCCTGGGGTGAGTGAACGGACTACTGCAGAGTGTCGGGTCGCTTCGACGGGTCCAGGGTGAGGACCGCCTCGTTCACCGAGGCGAACAGGTTTTGCCGGCCGATTCGTCCTAGCAGGTCGGATCGCTCGAGTCCGGCGCGTACTCGCGAGCCAGTTCTGGCCATAGCAAACCGAACACTATCGCGGTCCAGCTGGTCCAGTACCTCACCTAGCGTCCGGGATCCGGTGTAGTCGATATCGCTCATCCCGATGGTGTCTAGCACCACCACCCGTAGCGGTCCGATGGCACGCTTCTTCGCGGCATCCAGCTCGGTCCGAAAACGTGCCGCGTCGGCATACCAGAGGGGGGTGGCGAACAGCACCACCAGCACACCGGGCAGCTGCGCCGCATCCTCCGCGCCGCTGACGGGGGTCCAACTGGTGGTGCCGGTGATCCGGCCGAGTACGTGCAGCGCAGGGCGGTCGGACAGCCGAGTGCGGTCCAAAATGGCCAATGCGACCGCGATCACGATGCCCTGCTCGACGCCGACGAGCGCGACGGTGAACAGTGTGACCATCGCCAGCGCGAACTCGAACCGGTCGAATTTGGCGATCGCGGTCAACTCCCGGACGTGGAAGATCTGGCCGGCGATGAAGATCAGCACTGCGGCCAGAGTGGCCAGCGGCACGTCCTGCAGCAGAGCGGCGGCCGGGATCAGCAGCACCACGCCGACCGCAGCGGCGAGCCCGGCCGCCTGGGTCCGCCCTGATGCCGATGCGACCGCCGCGGTCCGCGGTGGACTCGCGTTCACCGGGAAGGCGCCGACCAGACCGGCGACGACGCTGCCGGCCCCGACACCGAGGAAGTCACGGCCGACCTCCACCTGATAGCCGCCCTGATCGGCGAAAGCCGTGGTGGTGACGGCGCTCTGGCTGACGACGATGAGCGCGACCACCCCCGCCATCGGTGCCAGGCTGCCCAGCACCGAGAAGGACATTCCGTGCAACCCCAGTCGTGGACCGCCATGCGCCACGACGCCCAGCACCGCGACGCCGTGGCCGTGCAGACGCAGGGCGCCGACCAGGACGGCGGAGATGACCAGCCCGATCAGCGGGCCCGGCATCCGGTGATCGATCAGATGCCCCAACAGTGCCACGACGAACACGCCCACGCCGATACCCAACGTCCACCAGTTCGTCAGCCGGAGGTCTGCAAGCACAGTCCCGATCCGGTGCAGTGTGCTGCCACCCCCGGCGGGCAGACCGAGCAGGTCCGGCAGCTGCCCGACGACGACGATCACGGCCACCCCGCCCAGGAATCCGCTAATGATCGGCGCGGACAGGAACTGGGCGATCCAACCGAGCCGGAGCAGACCCACCAGAGCCACGATCAACCCCACCATCACGGCGAGGATGCCCACGTCGGCCAGGTAGACAGCCGAGCCGGACACCGCCAGGGCGGTGACCCCCGCCGCGAACAGCGGGGCGATGGTCGAGTCGGCGCCGACCGACATCTGGCGGTTCGAGCCCAGCAACGCGAACATCACCGAGCCGGCCACGAAGGCGTAGAGGCCGGTGATCGGCGGCATCCCGGCCAATCTGGCCGTGGCCAGCTGCTCGGGGACGGCGATCGCCAGCAGGGTGAGCGCGGCGACCCCGTCGCCGACGGCCCAGGACGCGCGATAACCGCGCAGGGAGCTGAACACCAGCGACGGCATCCGCACTATATGCGGCGCTCTACTGCTCTGACCGGACGCACAGTTCTGAACCATAGCTTGCGAACACCGTGGGGAGCTGCGCCCAAGGCAAGGCCTGGCCTGGTCGGGACGAAAGGCTCTGTACGGCGGAGGCCGGAGCGAGGACGGTGAACAGTAGGAATCAAGATCCAGTCCGATCGTCCGCGCGGTTGATCAAACCTGGGGTCTTGCGGCGCAGAAGGGTGAGCATCATGTTCTGGTACGGCAACGGTATGAGTGGTTGGGGTTACGGCTTGATGGGCTTCGGCATGATCGTGTTCTGGGTCCTTTTGATCGCACTGGTGGTGTCGGTGTTACGGCACAACCGAAGTCACCACGACTACCGGGGGAGCCGGCCTGTGTCGTTGACTGCCGATCAGTTGCTGGCCGAGCGGTTCGCCCGCGGCGAGATCGATCAGCAGGAGTATTCGGCTGGGCAAGCAGCGCTCCGCGATCACGTCCGATAGATCAAAAACACGGGCAGCAATCAGCGTCACTCCGATGCTGAGTGAAGGATGGTGATGCCACGCATCTCGGCATCGACATCGGCACGGGCACGGCGCCGATCGTCAACTCGTTTGGGCCTTTCATGGCGGTGGAACGGGCCGAGCGCTGGTCAACTTGGTTTGCTGTGGCCTGTAGTTGCTGGGTCCTCGACCGATGCCGCAGATTTGCGGACCCGCCTCACCGATCTCGCCGGGTCCGTCGCCGGCAGCTGGGACCTGAAGGAGCTCCCCTACGTGGGTGCCACTTCTGGTAAAAAGCGATCCGGCGCGGCCGTGCGGGTGGACCGGCCGATGACCGGATGGAATCGATAGCCGCTCCTACCCTCACGTCAACGCGAAAACGCCCACCTGATTGTCCGAATTCATCAGTCTCACGGTTGGATTCACCTCACGCGCCAGTGTGGGGCCAGAATGATCGCAGACCGTATTCGTTCACCACGAGGAGAGATCAATGAATGACGTCCCCCGGGGCCAGCAGGACGCTCCCGGTTCCGAGGATTCACTGTCTAAGGCCGCGGCTGCCGGACCCCCGATCGATTGGGACGATGAGGATCAGACACCGGACGCCCCCTCGCGCACGGTGGCGGCCAACGAAGCGGATCCGCTGCATAGCATCTACGGCAACCCTCCGACCGATGGCCGTCAGGGTGACTGACATTGTGCGGCTGACCCCGGTCTGCGCCAAGCCCGATCACCCCGCGAACCCTCGGACTATCGGGCTAATTTCCTTCAGTTGATTGGCGCCACCGCGAGGCTGGCCGCGATGAACAGCCCAACGTTCGCGTCGCTGCCCTGGCCGGTGGCGTTCTCCTTCGGCCGAGCGATCCAGCAACCCGCCCTGAGCATCTGGGACGGCCAGGACGCGAACGTTCGGCCCGCTCAACAGGCCCTGCTGTTGCGATCGGAATCCAACCGGGACGCCCGCCGCGGTGAAGAACCTCGAGTAGAAGGAACAGCCTGATGACCACCGACGCGAAGCTGCCCGAGGCTGGCCCGGCGTCCGGCACCCAGCCGGCGCCGGAGGATGACCTCAAGACCCTGCCGATGGCGCAGGTGCAGAAGCAGCTCGAAAGCTCCCCGGACGGGCTGAGCCAGGCGGAGGCAGTGAAGCGGCTGACCCAATACGGGCCGAACGAGCTCGCCGAGCACAAGACGAACCCGCTGCTCAAGTTCCTGTCCTACTTCTGGGGTCCGATCCCGTGGATGATCGAAGTGGCGGTGATCCTGTCCGGAGCGGTGGGTCACTGGCCGGACTTCTTCATCATCCTGATACTTCTGCTGGCCAACGCCGTGGTGGGCTACACCGAGGAACGCCAGGCCGACAACGCAATCGACGCGTTGAAAGACAAACTCGCCACCAACGCCCGCGTCCGGCGCGACGGCGACTGGGTCACCCCCGCCGCCCGGGATATGGTGCCCGGTGACGTCATCCGGCTGCGCCTGGGTGACATCGTCCCCGCCGACGCCCGGCTGCTGGACGGCGACGAGGTCGAGGTCGACCAGTCCGCGCTCACCGGGGAATCGCTGCCCGCGACCTGCAAACCGGGGGACGCAGTGTTCTCCGGCTCGGTCATCCGCCGCGGCGAGATCGGCGCCCTGGTCTACGCCACCGGCACCCACACCTACTTCGGGAAGACCGCCGAACTGGTGCAGGACGCGCACACGGTCAGCCACTTCCAGAAGGCCGTCCTCAAGATCGGCAACTACCTCATCATCCTCGCGGTGGCGTTGGTGGCGGTGATCGTGCTGGTGTCGATCCTGCGCGGCGACCCGCTCCTGTCCACGTTGCAGTTCGCGCTGGTCCTCACCGTCGCGGCGATCCCCGTCGCCATGCCCACCGTGCTGTCGGTGACGATGGCCGTCGGCGCCAGGCTGCTGGCCAAGAAAAAGGCCATCGTCAGCAAATTGGTCGCGATCGAAGAGCTCGCCGGGGTCGACATCCTGTGCGCGGACAAAACCGGCACACTCACCCAGAATTCACTGACCCTGGGCGACCCGTTCAGTGTCGAGGGCGTCACCGCCCCGGACGTGATCCTGGCCGGCGCGCTGGCCTCCCGCGCGGACAACGACGACCCCATCGACCTCGCCGTGCTGGGCGGGTTGGGCGAGACGACGGCGTTGGACGGCTACAAGGTGACGCACTTCGAGCCGTTCAACCCGGTCGACAAACGGACCGAAGCCACCGTCACCGACACCGACGGCAAAACGTTCAAGGTCAGCAAGGGCGCCCCGCAGGTCATCCTCGCCCTCACCGACGACACGGCGAAGATCAAACCCACCGTTGACACCGCGGTGAACGACTTCGCCGCCAAGGGCTTCCGGTCCCTGGGCGTGGCCCGCGCAGGGCAGCGGTCAGTGGCAATTCCTGGGCGTTCTCCCGCTGTTCGACCCGCCACGTGATGACGCCGCGTCCACCATCGCCACGGCGAAGGCGATGGGCGTGTCCGTGAAGATGGTGACCGGCGACGCGATCGCCATCGCCAAGGAAACGGCCGCCAAAGTCGGCCTCGGCACGAACATCCTCGACGCGGCCGGTCTAGGTGATGTGAAGAAGAAGGAAACGTCTGAGATCGCCGAGTCCATCGAAACCGCCGACGGGTTCGCGCAGGTGTTCCCCGAGCACAAGTACCACATCGTGGATGTCCTGCAGCAGAGCGGGCACATCGTCGGGATGACCGGCGACGGCGTGAACGATGCGCCCGCGTTGAAGAAGGCCGATTGCGGCATCGCCGTCTCCGGGGCAACCGACGCCGCCCGCGCCGCCGCCGCGATCGTGCTGCTCACCCCGGGGCTGTCGGTGATCATCGACGCGATCAAGGAAAGCCGCAAAATCTTCCAGCGGATGAATTCCTACGCGATGTACCGGATCGCGGAAACGCTGCGGGTGCTGCTGTTCATGACCGTCGCGATCCTGGTGTTCAACTTCTACCCGGTCACCGCGATCATGATCGTGATGCTGGCGCTTCTTAACGACGGCGCGATCCTGTCCATCGCCTACGACAACGTCCGCTACCGGATGAAGCCCGAAGCGTGGAACATGCGCCTCGTGCTCGGCATCTCCACCGTCCTAGGGGTTGTCGGTCCGATCGCAGCGTTCGGACTGTTCTACCTCGGCGACAAGATCTTCGACCTGGGCCGGCCCCAGTTGCAGACGATGATGTACCTGATGCTGTCCGTCGCCGGGCACCTGACCATCTTCCTCACCCGCACCCGCGGTCCGTTCTGGTCCATCCGCCCCGCCCGCATCCTGCTGCTGGCCGTCCTGGGTACCCAGACGATCGCCACCCTCATCGCCGTCTACGGACTGTTCATGACCCCGCTGGGCTGGGGCTGGGCCGCGTTCGTGTGGGGCTACGCCATCATCTGGGCGCTGGCCAGTGACCGCGTCAAACTGCTCGCCTACCGCATCTTCGACCTCACCAAGAAGACCACCGACGTGGACGCCAACAAGAAGACCGCCGACCCGGCCCCGGACGCGGACAAGCCGTCGGCCGAGCCCGCTTCCGCCGACAAATCCCCGGGAAAGGTCACGGCCCCGGCGAAACCGGGCGCGTTCTACACCGACACCGACCCGGGCGACCCCGTCTACCACGACAACGACGACTGCCCCTACGGGCTAGAGATCAAGGCCCACCACAACGATCACCCGGGTACCGACCACCGCCGCCGATGCGATTGGTGCGCCCAACACGACCAGCCGGTGGCAGTTGAACGCTGACCGGTCGCTGCACCAGTTCCATCAACTGCCACCTGTGACGGAGCGAGAGAAGTTCGACATGACGGACGTCAAACCTGAGCGTGCCTTGCCCGGGACGCGTTTCCCCAGCTTCCGGACCGAGCTCGACACGCGGCACCATCATGCCGTCGGGGACGACTGGGCCGGTGGTGTGCCGCCGCAGTACGGGGTCGCACCCCGCGTCCGAGTCGGCCACTCGAAGTGGTTCAACCTACTCTGGCTCGTGCCCATCGGGCTGGTACTGCTCATCGTCGGGATTGCGGTCGCGAAGGGGCTCCGTGAGACCTCTGATGTGCAAGCGTTCCTCCGCCGCTACCCGGGGTTGTCCAAACAGCCCGCGACCACCCCCGTCGGCTTTCCTGCGTGGTTGGGGTGGCAGCACTTCCTCAACCTGTTTTTCATGCTGTTCATCATCCGATCGGGAGTCACGATCCTCTCGGACCACCCGCGCCTTTACTGGACCCGCGGCTCCTCCCCCGGGAAGGAGTGGTTCCGCATCCAGAAGCCCGTGCCCACCGACCCGCTGTACACAGCGAAGCAGGACTCCATCACGCTGCCCGACGGTGTCGGTCTGCCCGGGCGGCGACACTCCATCGGGCTCGCGCGGTGGTGGCACCTCGGTGTGGACACCCTGTGGCTGGCCAACGGGATCGTTTTCTACGTCCTGCTTTTCGTGACGGGGCAGTGGCTGCGCGTCGTCCCGCTGCACTGGGACGTCTTCCCGAACGCCATCTCCGTCGGGATTCAGTACCTGTCCCTGAACTGGCCTACCGAGTCCGGGTGGACCCAGTACAACGGGCTGCAACTCCTGTCGTACTTCATCACCATCTTCATCGCCGCCCCGCTGGCCCTGGTCGCGGGGCTCGGCATGTCGCCGGCGCTGTCAACCCGATTCCGGCGGATCAGCTCGCTATTCGGCATCCAGTTCGCCCGCTCAGTGCATTTCCTGGTGTTCTGCTGGTTCGTGGTCTTCATCATCGCCCACGTGACCATGGTCATCACCACCGGGGCGCAGCAGAACCTGAACCACATGTTCGCCACGCGGAACGACCACTCCTGGTGGGGAATGGTGATCTTCGCGGTGGCCCTGGTCGTCCTCATCACCGCCTGGGTCGCGGCGACCCCGTTCACCTACCGCCACCCACGCGTCGTGCAACGAGTGGGCTACGCCTTGATCGGCCCGGCCCAGCGCCTCTTCGAGCACATCGATGCCAAACCCGGTCAATACACGGAAAAGGACATCTCCCCCTACTTTTGGCACAACGGCAAGTACCCGGAGGGCGCCGCCTACCTGGCTCTGCAGGCCGACGACTTCAGGGACTACACCCTGCGGGTCAACGGGCTCGTGGAAAAGCCTGTGGAGCTCGACCTCGGCCAGCTGCGCGCGCTGACCCGGCACGAGCAGATCACCCAGCACTTCTGCATCCAGGGCTGGTCCGGGGTCGCCAAATGGGGCGGAGTGTCCATGCAGATCCTGATGGACCTGGTGCACCCGGCGCCGGAAGCGAAGTGGGTGATCTTCTACTCCCACGCCGTGGGCCCGGACGGCGGTCTCTACTACGACGCGCAACCCATCGAGCAGATGAGCCACCACCTCACGATGCTCGCCTACGACATGAACGGCGCCCCGCTCGACTTCGGCCATGGGGCGCCGCTGCGGCTCCGGAACGAGATCGAGCTCGGCTTCAAGATGGTGAAGTGGCTCAAAGGAATCGAGTTCGTCGAGCACTTCTCCGATGTCGGGGGTGGGTTGGGTGGATACAACAACGACCATGAGTTCTTCGGCTACAGCCAATCCATATGACCCTGGTGTGGCGGGACGCAGCCAACCGCATCCCGCCCGGTTCGTTCGCCTTCGTGATGGCCACCGGGATCGTCTCCACCGCCCAGTCCCTCACCGGCTGGACGGTATTTTCACTCGATGTACTCCACCGCCAGCATGAGTTTCGGCAGCACCACAAAACTCTCCTTCATGGTCGCCATCGGGCAAATCAGAACCTGGATCGCGACTCTTGCCTGGCTCGCCGTCTTCGCGGTTGCCTGTCACGCCGCGATCCGACGTCTTCGGACTGAGCGACAAGGCCGTGAGCTGCCGCCCACGTCCTCGACGACCACCCCGCTATCTGCCACTGCGAACGCGACTGGCGCGCCGGCACGACCAGCCGGCCGCAGTTCAACACCGACCGCGAGCGAGCGCCACCCAAACGGCCAACCGCGCCACACCAAGGAGCTGACCCATCGTGACGATCACCACCAAGTCCAAAGCCGACCTGAGACGCGATGTGCAGGGCCGCGTCTTCGGCCGCGAGCGCGCACAGAAACACAGCTCGGCTACGGCACCGCCACCCGCCGCGGCACCCGCGACTTCGTTTCGGCCAACCAGGTCGTCGCTACCAAGTGCGAACTGCTGGTGGAACACCAGCACGCTGCTCGCGCGCATGATCTCCTTATGAACATGCCGCGGGAGGCGACGACCTGACACTTGACGCCGCCCGACTCTGTACTGTCACCGGCGGTCCGGAAAGCAAGCTCGCACCCACAAACCTATTAGGAGACGATAGTCAATGACCAGCAACGACAACGCCACTCTGTACACGTTGGGCGACCGCGGTCAGACGGTCAAAGGATCAGCCAATGACGTCCGCGGTCGCGAGGTGAAGGACAAGGACGGGGTCGGTATCGGAAAGGTGGCCGATCTCCTCGTCGACGACCGAGACGAGAAGGTCCGCTTTCTGCTGGTCGAGCACGGCGGTTTCCTCGGCTTCGGCGAGAAGAAGACCCTGATACCCGTCGACGCCGTCACCAAAATCACCGAGGACGAGGTGATTATCGATCAATCGGGCGAGCGGGTCGCAGCGGCGCCCGGCTACGACCCGGATTTGGTCAATGATCGGCCGTATCACGCCAGCCTCTACGGCTATTACGGTTATTCGCCGTACTGGGGTGCGGGTTACATGTATCCCATGGGTATCGGTATGGGCAATGGTACGGGCATGGGTATGGGTATGGGAGGGTACTGATGCCGCCCCCACCGTCAGGGGATTGACGGGTGGTGCGTCCCCGCCAAATCGTGGTGTCGCACCGAGGCTTGCCGGTGAGCCCTGGACACGGGCCAATCCACCTTGACCAGGACCTGGTCCAAGCGCTGGAATGGTCCAGGTACGACTGTGCCACCTCCCGCCGGCGTGTGGAACGATGTGAACACGATGCGCTCCTACCTGCTGCGTCACCAGCCGCCCATGCGCCGGGATGGTCAGCCGGCCGGCGGTGCGGCGGCAGTCCTGCCCGACGCCGCACCGGCATGACGCCCGTCCTGGATGGACCTGGAGGTCCGGTGGCCGTGTGGGGGCCGTTGGGGTTTCCGGCGGCGATGCGGGCGTGCCTGTTCGACCTGGACGGTGTCCTCACTTCCACGGCGAAGCTTCACGCGGCGGCGTGGAAGGAGATGTTCGACGGTTACCTGAAGGAGTGGGCCGAGAAGTCCGGGGCGGCGTTCGTGGCCTTCGACGCGGCGGCGGACTACGACACCTATGTTGATGGCAAGAGCCGAGCCGACGGAACCCGCTCCTTTCTGCAGTCGCGCGGTATCGATTTGCCGCTGGGTTCCTCGGGTGATCGGGCGGGAACCTTGACGATCACTGGGCTCGGTGACGCCAAGAACGCGATTCTGATCAATAGGATCCGTCGTGACGGCGTCGAGCCCTATCCGGGTTCGGTCCGTTACGTCCGGGCGGTGCGATCAGCGGGTCTGCAGACGGCGGTGGTGTCCTCCAGCGCCAACTGCGCCGAGGTGCTGCGCGCGGCAGGTATCGCGGACCTGTTCCAGACGCGCATCGACGGGGTCACCGTCGATGAGCAGCATCTGGCGGGTAAGCCGGCGCCGGACACGTATCTGGCCGCGGCGAACAGGCTGGGTGTCGCGCCCGGCGCGGCGGCGGTGTTCGAGGATGCCCTGTCCGGGGTGGCCGCTGGGCGGGCCGGCGGGTTCGGATGGGTGGTCGGTGTCGACCGGGTCGGACAGGCTGAGGAACTGCGCGCGCACGGGGCCGACCGGGTGGTGACCGACCTCGCGCAATTGTTGGACCCGGCCGATCAGGAATGATCACCCACCCGGTGTATGCGGTCGAGCCGTGGTGTCTGCGCGAGACCGGCCTTGACCTGGACGTCCTGGCGCAGAGCGAGTCATTGTTCGCCTTGTCCAACGGCCACATCGGGTGGCGCGGAAACCTGGACGAGGGCGAGCCTCATGGTCTGCCCGGGACCTATTTGAATGGGCTGTTCGAGGCGCGTCCGCTGCCCTACGCGGAGGCGGGCTATGGCTATCCCGAGGCCGGGCAGACGGTCATCAACGTGACCAACGGCAAACTGATCCGACTCCTGGTCGACGATCAGCCTTTCGATGTCCGCTACGGACAGCTGCTCGCGCACGAGCGGGTGTTGGATTTCCGCACCGGGCTGCTGCGCCGTGAGGTCGAGTGGGTGTCACCGGGCGGGCAGGGCGTGCGGGTGCGGTCGACCCGGCTGGTCTCCCTGGTGCAGCGTTCGGTGGCTGCGATCTGTTACGAGGTCGAAGCGTCGGACACCGCGGTGCGTGTGGTGCTCCAATCGGAACTGGTGGCCAACGAGAGCCTGCCGCCCAACGGCGGCGACCCGCGGGAAGCAGCCGCGCTCCACGAACCGCTGCGGTCAGAGGAGCACTCCTGCGGCGGGACGCGGGCGTCGCTGCTGCACCGCACCGCTGTCAGTGAGCTACGAGTCGGAGCGGCGATGGAGCATCAGATCGACGCGCCGGCGTCGGTCCATGTGTCGAGTGAGAGCTTCCCCGATCTAGGTCGGGTCACGATCACGGCGACGCTCGAGCCGGGACAGCGGCTGCGGCTGGTCAAGTTCGTCGCCTACGGCTGGTCTGCGGTTCGCTCGCAGCCGGCGGTCGCCGATCAGGTCGCAGCCGCGTTGACCGCCGCCGTTCAAACGGGTTGGGAGGCCCTGGTCGTCGAGCACGGCGCTTATCTGGACGATTTCTGGGGACGGGCCGATGTCGAGGTCGACGGTGACGAGCGGGTGCAACAGGCGCTGCGGTTCGGTTTGTTCCACGTCCTTCAGGCCGGCGCCCGGGCCGAGGGGCGGGCGATCGCGGCGAAGGGGTTGACCGGGCCGGGCTATGACGGGCATGCCTTCTGGGACACCGAAACATTTGTGCTGCCGGTATTGACTTACACCGCGCCGAAGGCGGCGGCCGACGCACTGCGCTGGCGGCACTCCATCCTGCCGGAAGCACAAAATCGTGCCGCGCAGCTGGGGCTCAAGGGCGCCGTCTTTCCGTGGCGCACGATCGCCGGGCACGAGTGCTCGGGATACTGGCCCGCCGGCACCGCCGCGTTCCACCTCGGGGCGGATATCGCCGACGCCGTCGTCCGGTACGTCAGCATCACCGGCGACGAGGCATTCGAACGCGACATCGGCGTGGAACTGCTGACCCAGACCGCCCGGTTGTGGTGCTCGCTGGGTCACCACGACGCTGCGGGAGGATTCCGGATCGACGGGGTGACCGGCCCCGATGAGTACTCGGCCGTCGCGGACAACAACGTCTACACGAACCTGATGGCCCAGCACAACCTCCTCAGTGCGGCCGATGCCGCGGAGCGCAACCCCGACCGCGCCCGGGAGTTGAACATCGCTGCGCAGGAGATCGGCGCGTGGCGCGACGCAGCGAAGGCAATGATGGTCCCGTACGACGAGGCGCTGGGAGTCCACAGCCAGGCCCAGGGGTTCACCAGCCACGAGATCTGGGATTTCGACGCCACCACCGACACGCAATACCCACTGCTGCTGCATTTCCACTATTTCGACCTCTACCGCAAACAGGTCGTCAAACAGGCCGATCTGGTGCTGGCGATGCACCTGCGCGGGGAAGCGTTCACGACAGCGCAAAAGGCCCGCAACTTCGCCTACTACGAAGCCCTCACGGTGCGGGATTCATCCCTGTCTGCCTGCACCCAAGCGGTGCTGGCCGCCGAAACCGGCCACCTGGACCTGGCGTACGACTACCTGACCGAGGCCGCAATGATGGACCTGGGCGACCTCGAGCACAACACCCGCGACGGCCTGCACCTGGCGTCCCTGGCCGGCGTCTGGACCGCCCTCGTACCAGGCCTGGCCGGTCTGCGCGAACGCGGCGGAAGCATCACATTCGCCCCGCACCTGCCAGCCGAAATCACCAGGCTGGCCATCACCGTCTATGTGCGCCACAGCCGGCTGAAGCTCGAGATCACCTCGCCGACGACGACATACCGCGTCCTTGACGGGCAGCCACTGTCGCTGGTGCACCACGGACAAGCACTGACGGTGTTCATTGGCAGCCCGGTCAGCTTGCCCAACCAGAACCCGCCGGCTGGGCCGACGCTGTCCCAGCCAAGGAACCGTGCTCCAACGCCTCACCCACGAGCCACGTGAAGAACATCAGGCCGTAGGGAGCCGGTGTGCTATCTCCCGGGGTCGGCAAGCCAAGGTGTGGTCGTCGTCCGGGTCCTGCACGACCGAGCTCGCGATCTGAGCTTGTTCATGACTCCGGGGGGATCACCGTCGGGTCGTGCCGTCGACACCGGCCAGTGCCGCAGTGGCGACCTGGGCGGGGAGGTCCGGCCTCGCACCCACCGCCCCTCACCGGTGGTCGAGGCCAAGAGGTGAGCGGGCCGGGGTGGGGCCCATGACACCACCACGATCAATCCCGCGTGTATTGGATGCCCATCACGTTCATGACAGCCGTTGTCCAATACTGCGGGTCACTTCCTCCAGATGAGTCTGTGCACGCCGAGATGCTTGGGCAGAGAACGCAGACCATGGAATGAAGGGCACGAAGATGAAGACAACGGTCAGCAGCATCATCAGTCCCCAGACCAGGGGCATCGGCATTGTCCGAGGTGGAGACGGCTTGATCTGGTACCAGAACGTGTAGAGCCACACCCAGAGGATCCTCGCGGGATCGAGCGGCAGCACACCGGGAGTTGTCCGTCGGCTCCGCTCAGCCGACGCCTGCTGACCGGCGCCCTATACAACGAGCGAGTCGCGACCTGAAAAGCCTCGCTTGCCGAGATCTCAACCCTGGAACGTCTATCGAGCCACCCCGTCGAACAGCCAGCCCGACCGCCAAACAACGCCGCGAGAACACCGCCAGGTATCGCCAAGATTCACAGACGCGCGCATGCGCTGCACCTGATGTTGTTCACCGGACTCTCGACACTGCCATTCGAGCATCTCGGCACCCAGCCGACCCCCACCCTTCACCAAATGGCTGCCAACCGCGCCGCCATCGCATGGTTCAGCCTCGACCTGCTCGATGCGACCGAGACACACGCCGCCGCGTGAGCATGCCGTCAGCTCACAGCCGACCAATATCCCTAATGGGCTCGCCAGCTGTCCCGTATGCCGAACCCTCTGCGGCGACCGAAATCCACTCTCCTGTAGTCGCCGCGACAAAGATTGCTTAATCACCATAGCGGATCCTCAAACGGAACGTCGGACGAGCGACGAGTAGACGGCCGCGGGTGGTCTTATCGCAAAGGTTCCTTTTGTGTAAGTCGGTAGGGAACAGCAGTACGGAGCTAGCACCCCCATCGGGATACCGTCAGCGGCTGTGAGCACCCGTACCCCAGTTGATCGTCGAATTACGAGGTTGAACAGGCTCTGGTTTTTTGCGCTGGTGATTGCGGTAGCAGTCCTCGCGGTGCTGATGACCGTCGCAGTTCATGACGGTCCTCGCGCGGAATTCTGGCGAATCGCCGTTCCAGGCCTCCTGACTGGGATCGGCACTCTGGTGCTGGCCGGCGCCACGGTATGGCTGTCTACAAGACAGCGTTTGAACGACGAACAGCTCAGAGCGGAGCAGGAAGCGGTTATCTTGCTAGTCAAGGACGCCGAAGCGCTACGCGACGCCCGGAAGGTGTTTGGTGTGTGTCGTGGAGGTGACGACGCCCAACTCTTCGTCGTGAACGCAAGCTCCGATCCAATCGACCACGTGGCCATATCGGGCCATGCCAAGAACCCCATCAGCGGCGATGACATGACTTGGCTACATGGCGTGCACCAGGAAGGTGTCGGCTACGTGCTGCCGGGCGTTGAACATCCGTTTAATGGCCATTGGAGCGAACCGCTACGGGTCTACTGGGCCGATAAGGCGGTGCCAGTCACCGTGGAGTGGACCGATGGCCGCGGCAACCGGTGGATGAGACGTGGATTCACTGAGTCCAAGGCTCGGCTCCTAGTCTGAGAGATATTGCGGCCTAACAACTATGAGGAGTTCGGCATGACGACCATCAACAATCCGCAACGTCAGCAGTTGAGAGTGGAAGTCCCTATGTACGTCAGCCAGCCGCTTCCACAGATGAGGGTCAAGGTGGCTGTCGAGGATGGTGCGCTAGTTCTGACTGTGCGTCGGCAAGATGGCCAACCGATCACCGACCAGGGCGCCGGCCTGCGCGTCGACGTCTCCGGTGACGAGTATTACGACTTCAACGGCTGGACCGCGTAGGCCCCGTTCATTGCTGAGCTGGTCGACCCGGCCCATTCCAGTCCGGCAGGGTGCGCCGGCAACGTAGCAACCGTTGGGCCGGTGTCAGCTGCTCGTCGGCCTGGTCTGTGAACTTGCACGGTAAGTGGTTCTGGCACAGGTTTCGTGAAGCTGATGGGTGGGTGAGCGCGGCAGAGATCGACACTCGGTCCGGCGAAGAGCGTTCCCTTAGGTTGCGTGGTGGCGGGATGACGGGTCGTTGCAGGTGGGCGGCGCTCGGACCATGGGATCGTGGTGTCCTGGAGGCATGGCTGTTGACTGCCGTTGTTGCCGCGTTCTGCTTCCGCAGCTGTCGCCGGTGGTGGTCGATGACATCTGCAGGGTCGACGGGGTGGTGAGGATCTGCGCGCATCCGAGGGCGCGGGCAGCGAGATGCGTCCGGTCTGGGCGGGTGTCCAGACGGGTGCACAGCACCTACCGCCGTCACCTGGCGGATCTGCCGGTCGCCGGTCAGCAGACGGTGCTGCGGCTCAGGGTGCGCCGGTTCTTCTGCGATCGCGTCGACTGCAGCACCGGCACCTTCGTCGAGCAGGTCTCCGGTCTCACCGATCCGCACGCGCAGCGCAGCGCCGGACTGCAAGATGCTCTGGCAGCCATCGCGCTCGCTTTGGCCGGGCGAGCCGGGTCGAGGTTGGCTACCGCGTTGGGTATGCCGGTCAGCCGCTCCACGTTGCTGCGCCGGATCCGCCGTTTGCCGGACCCACCTGTCGGGCCGGTGATAGTGCTTGGTGTCGATGAATTCGCCGTGCGTCGCGGACGTAATTACGGGACGGTGCTGGTCGACCTGAGCGACGGGAATCGGCCGGTGGATGTCTTGGACGGTCGGGAGGCCGGGGACTTCGCCGACTGGCTCCGGGCCCACCCCGGTGTCCAGTTCATCTGCCGGGACCGCGCTGGCGGTTACGCCGACGGCGCCCGCGACGGCGCACCGGCGGCTGTGCAGGTCGCTGACCGGTGGCACATGTGGGACAACCTTTGCCAGCACGTGAACCAGTTAGTCGCCGCGCACCACACCTGCTTGATTGACCCGGCCCCCAGGGATAACGAGGAACACTGTCCCGGGGAGCGGGTGGCACCGGCAACGTTGGATCTGATGCGCACCACACGGTCCGACAACACCGAATGGCGGTGGTATGAAATTCACGCTCTGCGGGTGCAGGGCCTGTCGATGCCGACGATCGCCCGCAGGCTCGAGCTGGACTTCAAGACCGTGCGCCGCTACCTGCGCGCTGACTGCGTCGAGCAGTTGATCGCCGGTGGCGTGCGGACCAGCAAACTCGACCCGTTCAAGCCTACCTGCACCAACGGCTCACGGCCGGCGCGCGAAATGCCGCCGCGCTGCACGCCGAGATCGTCGAACAGGGCTACACCGGCAGCTACAACACCTTGGAGCGATATTTGAAGCCGCTGCGCCGTAGCGAGGCGGCCACGCTCGCGCAGGTCCTGCGGAACCGGCCGCCGGCGGTGCGGCAGGTCACCAGATGGATCACCGGCCTGCCCGGCAACCTGGACCCAGCAGACGAGGCGCGACTGAAGGCAATACGGCCCGATGCCCCCAGATCGACGCTGCCGTCAAGCATGCGGCCGGCTTCGCCCGGATGATCAAGGACCGCTCCGGCGACAAGGACACGCTGACCGGGTGGATGGCCGCGGTCGATCACGACCTGCCGACGCTGCGATCGTTCACCCGCGGGCTCCGCCGTGACCTCGAAGCCGTCACCGCCGGGCTGACCCTGCCTTACAACTCCGGGGCTGTCGAGGGCACCGTCAACAAGATCAAGGCCCGCAAGATGCAGCTGTTCGTCCGCGCCAACCACGACCTGCTGCGGAAACTGATCTTGCTGGCGTAAAAACCGAACACCGACATCTACCGCCCCCCGAGTTATCCCACGGCAAGACGTACCCGCAGCCTGAACAGCTCACCCCGCTCCGACGGTGACGACCACTGGAACGGCACCCAGTCCACCCAGAGCCTCGACGCTGTCCAGGGAACCGGCAGCCACCGGGGCCTTTGACCACAACCAGCCAGGATCACGAAACTTGAGCCAGAACCAGATAATTCGGCAATTCACACGCCGGGGGTGGGCGGGTGTTCCGGTCGCGGTCTGACCTCATCGCTCTGCGTTGCGCCCACGTTCTGGCTGAACATCGGCGACGAGGTCAGCAACACGACGCCGACTACGATCAGTACCAGAGCGACGAACGCCATCACCAGCCAGCCGCCTGCCCGGACCTGCTCGCCGAAGACCACGATGCCCCAGGTGGTGGCGACGGCCGGATTCGCCAGCAACATTGCCGGTTGGCTGGCCACCAGACTTCCGGCCTGCAGTGCGTTCTGCAGCAGGAAGAACGCGGCCGGCCCCACCGCCAGGAGCAGATAGGTCTGCCAGCTGGTCAGCACTCCGACGAGTCCTTGACCGAATGACCCAGTCACTGCCTTGGCGAGCACGGCCGTCAGTCCGAACCCAACACCGCTGGCGGCTCCCAGCAACAGCGCGCGTGTCCTGCCGCTGCGTCGCCGGCTCATCCCGATCAGCGCCGCCACAGCCACCAGGGTCGAGGCGATACCGCTCAACCAGATCGGTAACTTCACTTGCGCGACGTCGCCGCTGGACGGTGCCAACGCGAGCAACAGCCCGGCCAGCCCCACAGCGACCCCGGCCACCGCCGCCCAATCCCGCCGGGCCAGCTGAGCGCCGAGCAGCCGAGAACCTAGCAGCAGGGTTAAGGGCAGCTCCACCACCAGCACCGGTTGTACAAGGGTGACAGGTCCGTTGTCCAACGCCATGATGTGTAGCGAGAACCCGGCCACGACCGCGCAGACGCCAGCTATCCAAATCGGTCGGTGCACCAGATCGACGAGCAGACCGATGGAGAACGACCGACTCTCCGCGCTGCGTGCCGCCTTTCGTTCTAGCACCGATGCGGTCGCGTTCGCAGCGGCCGCCAGAACGGCGAACGCCACCGCGAGTATCACCGGGGCCGCTCGGTGCGGGCGCTACCGGCCCAGCAGGTAACTGCACCGATCACGACACCGTCCTGTTCGTCTTGCGGCCGTCCGCTCGGACGACGCCATCACTATCGTCTGCCAAATTATGTGGTTCCGGCCTTGGTTTCATGAAGCTGATGGGTGGTTGATTGCGGCGAAGGTCGAGACCCGGTTCCGGTGGTAGGCGGTTGCAGGGTGACAGTATGACCGGTGTTGCTGATGTTGCTGATGTGCCGCGCGCCGCGTTCAGGCCGGGATTGTCGTCTGCCAAAATGTATGTGGCACCTTTTGACCAAATTATCCCATCGCGGCTTGTCGCAGGGTGGCAGCGCGGGTGCGACGTAATGATCGCTGGCGTTTGCATCGCGCAGACGGAGGTGAAGGTGGGTGCCGGGGCTGGAGGAACGTCTGGTGGTGCTGAGTCCGCACCTGCATGACGGGGTCGCGTTGAGTGTGGCCGCGCGGCGGGCGGGGGTTTCCGTTGCGGACGGCCCGCCGGTGGTTGGCGTCTACCGGGCCGATGGGTCGGCTGGTTTGAGCCGGTCCGGGCGTGCTGATGATGGTGACTGGCGGATTGCGGCCCGAGTTGGTGGAATTGGTGAAGGGGTTGGCGCTGCGGCGTCCGTCGCCGAGGATCGCCGAGGTCCACCGCAGGATCTGCGGGGTTGCCGCGGAGCGGGGTCTGCGGGCACCGTCGTATCAGTCGTATCAGTCGTATCAGTCGTATCAGTCGTATCAGTCGTATCAGTCGGGTCCGCCGGATCATCCGGAGCCTGGATCGTGGCCTGCTGGCAGTGGCGGATCACGACGCGGATGTGTACCGCGACGACTTCGACTGGTGTTGCGCCGGAATCGTTGCACGCCAACGCTATTAGGCACGCCGACCACACGCTACTGGACGTGATGGTGGTGGATGCGTCGGGAACGGCGGTACGGCCGTGGTTGACGGTTATTCTAGAGGATATTCCCGGGTGATCGCCGGCTATGCGGTGTCTCTGGGGGACCCAACCGCGGTGCAGACGGCGCTGGCCCTGCGGCAGGCGATCTGGCGCAAGTCCGACCCGCAGTGGCCCGGTGTAAGGGATACCGGCGACCCTGTACAGCGACCACGGTGCGGATTTCACCAGCGACCACATCGCCCAGGTCTGCACCGACCTCAACGTTCAGCTGATCCACCCCGGATACCCCGCGGCCGCGGCAAGATCGTGCGCGCGTCGTCGTCGGCTTGCGTCGGTAGGAGCGCCGCGACCTGACCACCGGTGGGGTTGGTCAATGCCCGCTGCCCGACCCGCACGGTGGGCACCGTCTCGTCGCCCCGGTTGGCCTGGCGCACGAACGATCGAGCCGAAACATCGGCCCAGATGTTGTGGCACTGCGCATCGATTCCCCTGAGGGCACGCCGCAGTCGACGGTAGTACGGGCAGCCGGGCCGCCAGTACACCTGCACCACGATCGCCGCCGGCTCGCCCATCGACCGGTAACCCGGTGTCGACCGCCTATGTTTCCCGTCTGGATGGAACAGGCACCGCCGGCGGGTTCCCTAACCAGCACGTCAACCAAGAGAGAGGGAACCAATCATGACTAGCGCCGCACCCGACACAACGACGCATCACCGACCCGGCAGCGACAGTGGCACTTCGCTGGATCTCGGGGCGGTGTTGACCCGCGGCGCGGTCGCCGGCCTGGCCGGCGGGCTCCTGTTCGCGCTGGCCAACATGTGGTATGCCGACGCGCACGGGAAACCCCTGGTGGCGCCGTTCTTGGCGATCTCGACCATCTTCCACGGCACCGACATGCCGGTCATGAGCCAGCCCGACGTGATCGCCGGGCTGGTCACCCACCTGGGGCTCTCCCTGTTGTTCGGGATGGTGTTCGCGGTCGGGGTCACGCTGCTGCGCCTGGCCACCCGGCCGCTGCTGCTGCTCGGTGCCGGGCTGGTCTACGGGCTGGTGCTGTATGTGGTGAACTTCCAGATCATCGCCCGTGTGGCCTTCCCCTGGTTGGTCAACCCCAAGGGCCCGAACCAGCTCTTCGAACTGTGGATCCACCCCATCGCCTTTGGCCTGCTGCTGGTGCCGTTTTTCCTCAGCTTCCGTGTTGCCGCGCGACGCTGACGTTCGCCGCTTCTGTTTCCAACCAACCCCGCCTGAGCACGTCCGCTCATTCGGCAACCCCGGCGACCAGGGCGCGCACGGTAGCGTGGATCGGTTCCACCATCGCCGGGTTGAGAGCGCGACGCTGCGACCACGCGGCCAGGCAGGTACGGCCCAGCGCAGCGCAACTTTCCTCGATGCAGACCAGGGAACGTCAGCAGCACAAGTCGTAGTGGACGCCCGGGGTGAAAAGGGCGGAGATGGTGGTCTGCGTCTTCTTCGTGTTCCAACAGATCACGGGTATCAACATCCCGTTCTACTACGGCCCGCAGCTGCTGACGGAACTGTTTCAGGGCACGACATCTGGCGCGCTTCCCGCGGCTATTGCCGGCCTCGAGGCGGCGGCCATCCTCGGCGCGGTCAACGTCGTCGCAACCTATTTCGGTTTCCGCTGGATCGACAAGGTCGGCCGTCGGCCACTGGCCCTTGCAGGCTTCGCCGGCATGGCGGTGTTCATCGTGGTCGCGGCGCTGGGTGTGGCGTTCCTAACTGGGACGCCGAAGATCGTATTGGTGATGGTGGGTTTCTCGTTCTTCATCACCTCGGTCGCGATCGGTGTCGGCGGAACCGGTTGGTTGATTCAAGGTGAGGTGTTTCCCACCTCTGTTCGCGGACGCGCAGCTGCTGTCGATTGCCATTAATCCTGGCCAGTTTGAAAGAAATCCTGGCCAATCGTGCCGTTAATCTTGGCCAGTGCCGGGGGCGGCTGTCGGTGCCCGGCCGGAACTGGACCGGCCACCAGCGCCGACCACGATTACCCACACGCCCCGCCCCACCCTCAGGCACGAACCTGACAGCCGGAAGGTCATCAAGCTGTGCCACCCCGCCGGGCCGATCACCGGCTCGCTGGCCAGCGATGCCGCTCGAACCGTCCGCAACGGCAGCTTCTGGCCAAGATTAATGGCACAACCCGCCCAGCGCCCATGCTCGGAGCACTGGCCAACTACCCGCCCGGCTGGCCAACATCAATGGAATCGACATTCCGTGTCGGCAGCTACCCCGACTCACCGTCGGTCAGTTGCACATCTCCGATGGCACAGCGACGGTCACCGACCACCACGGCACTGCGCACGTAATCGTGGCGGCGGCGGACCCCGTGCAGTGCGGGCCGTGCACGCTCGTCCGTTGGCGCCGAGTCCTAAACGCCGAGGCTCGCCACAAGAGCTTGCCTGACCTGTACGCAGCCGCCAGCGACGCGAGGCTGAAGCCGACCGCCCCGATCAGCAGCACAACGCCCGGGAAGCGTTCGACGCCGTTGCTGGGCCGCCTGCGCGAACAAGCCGCCGCTAAAGGAGGCCGAGGTGTTCATCGCCGACGGTCACCACCCGTACCAGGCACCGAAGCCGATTGACCCACGGACGCTGGATGCGGTGCTGTTCCCGCCGATCAACCAGTGGGGACAGATGCCGTACCCCATCGAGCCGCTCAGCCCGCACTCCGCTTCACGGCTGGCCCGGCAGGCCGACACGGGCCTCGCCCACCACAAAGCGGTGCATGTCGACGAGTTCGTCGCCGTTTGCAACGCTGTCGGTAGCCAAATTGTTTGTCGTACTTTTTGCCACATTATTTGTCGCGTCGTCGTGCAGCAGCCATGCGACTGGGAGCCGCCTGACGTGCACAGACGAGTCCGTGGACGCGCCTCAGGGTCGTCGAAACGTCGCGAATCGCGCTATTTAGCGTAGCGATAAGCCGCCAGATAATTGGTTCTGGCTCAAGTTTCGTGAAGCTGACGGTTGGTCGATCGCGTCGAGGATCGACACCCGGTTCGTGCGGTAGGCCGGATAGACGGTGACGGTGCCCGGGACCAGCACGCCCGACGCCGCGGCCGCGTCGTGCGGAGAATACGCAGCCACTGGGCCGCACGAGCACAACTCGGCCGGCTTCACGAAACTTGAGCCAGAACCAAGTAACTCGCCAATTCACACACGTGGTGTTTGCGTCGGAGCATGTCGGTGTCCGCGCCGGCCCCGAGGCCGGCCACGTCAGAGGGGTCCAGTTGCAGCAGCACGGCGGTCAGTGCCGACGCGACGGTGGTGTTCGCGATGCCGACCTCGCCCAGGGCGACGGCGCCGTCGCGGGCCGCACGCTCGCAGAAGCTGCGCCCGAGGTCGACGAGCCGCTCCACGTCCAAACGGTGCAGCGCGTCGGTGACGACGAGGTCGCCGACCGGATGCAGCGGCCGCGCCGGCAGCGCACCGGGCACCGGGCACCTGCCGACACCGGCGTCGACGGTGACAAGCCGCATTCCGGCGCTGCGGGCCGCGGCGGCCCCGACCGATTCGCCGGCCGCCGCCGCCGCCATCACCTCCCGGGTCACCGACGCCGGATACGCCGAGACGCCGTGCGCGGCCACCGGGTGATCCGCACCGACCAGGACCAACGTCGCGGCGCCGAGGTGGGGGCGGGGCAGCGCCGCCACCCGGTCGATCGTCCGGTCCAGGACGCCCAGCGAGCCCGGCGCGCTCAGCAGAGCATCGGAGGCGTACCGCGCGAAGAGGACGGTCTGCTGGTCCGGTGCCCGCAGGTGCGAGCGTGGTGGCGGCGGGGATCCGGTGCCGTCCGGCGGCCACCGCTCCCGCAGCACCACGTCCTCCAACGGTGACTTCTTCGACCATCCGGCCCGCTCGAGTCCTGGGCTGGGTGGACGTTCGTCCGGCCAGCCCAGGCACAGCCAGCCCAGCGTGACCACGCCGTCGGGCAGATGCAGCAGGCCGGCCAGGTCGGCCGGCCGGAACAAGGTGACCCAGCCCAGACCCAACCCCTCGGCGCGGGCCGTCAGCCAGATGTCCTCGATGGCACAAGCACAGGACCACAGGTCGGAGTCCGGGAAGGTGGCCCGGCCCAGCACACCCAATGCGGCGGTGCGCCGGTCACACGCGATGACCACCCCCAGTGGTGCCTCCCGGATACCTTCCAGTTGCAGGTCCAACAAATGCTGCCCGGAATCGCCGTCGAACGCGGCGGCCTTGACAAGACGCTCTCGATCGGCGAGGGCGGCCGCCCGCTCGCGGGTGTCGGCCGCCCGGACGACGATGAAACGCCACGGTTGGGAGCGCCCGACGGACGGCGCGGCGTGCCCGGCGGAAAGCACCCTGCGCAATACGTCGTCGGGTACCACAGCACGGAATGAAGGACACCGGGTGGGCGGTGGAGGGCGGCGAGCCGATCAGCACATCGCCGCCGAGGGTCGGACTCCTTCTGGTGATGGCGCGTCTGGATGGAAATACCGACGGTGGTGCATGGCAGATCGGGGGCATTGCCGTTCAGCAAGTGCGGTGTCCGGTGCAGACCATCGTTGTCTGCACAGTCTGCACAGTCTGCACAGGCCGCAATGGCAGGAATCGTGGGTCGCTACGCCAGCGGCAGGTACACCTGCGAGCCGGATTCTTTGAATTCGGCGGATTTGCTTCTCATCCCTTCGGCGGCGAGTTCTTTGAGTTCGTGAGAAATTTTCATCGAGCAGAATTTGGGTCCGCACATGGAGCAGAAGTGCGCGGTCTTGGCGCCGGCGGCGGGCAGGGTCTGGTCGTGGTAGGAGCGGGCCAGAGCCGGGTCGATGGCGAGGTTGAACTGGTCTTCCCGGCGGAATTCGAAGCGGGCCTTGGACAGTGCGTCGTCCCATGCTTGCGCGCCGGGATGACCCTTGGCCAGGTCGGCGGCGTGGGCGGCGATCTTGTAGGCGATCATTCCGGCTTTGACGTCGTCCCGGTCGGGTAGTCCGAGGTGTTCTTTCGGGGTGACGTAGCAGAGCATCGCGGTGCCGTGCATGGCGATGATCGCCGCCCCGATCGCGGACGTGATGTGGTCATAGGCCGGGGCGATGTCGGTGGTCAGCGGGCCGAGGGTGTAGAACGGCGCGTCGGAGCACCACAGTTTCTGTTTGTCGACGTTTTCTTTGATCTTGTGCATCGGGACGTGGCCGGGGCCCTCATTCATCACCTGCACGTCGTATTCCCAGGCGATCGTGGTCAGTTCGCCCTGGGTTTTCAGTTCCGCGAACTGCGCCTCGTCGTTGGCGTCGGCGATGCTACCAGGCCGCAAACCGTCGCCGAGGGAGAACGCGATGTCGTACTGGGCGAAGATTTCGCACAGGTCCCGGAACCGGGTGTAGAGGAAATTTTCCTCGTGCCGGGCCAGAGCCCAGGCGGCCATGATCGATCCGCCGCGGGAGACGATGCCGGTGACCCGGTCCGAGGCCAGCGGAACGTGCCGCAGCAGTACCGCGGCGTGCACCGTCATGTAGTCCACGCCCTGTTCGGCCTGCTCGATGACGGTGTCCCGGTACAGCTCCCAGCTCAGCAGTTGCGGGTCACCGTTGACCTTCTCCAACGCCTGGTACAGCGGCACAGTGCCGATCGGTACGGGCGAGTTCCGCACGATCCCCTCGCGGGTTCGGTGGATGTGCTTCCCGGTGGACAGGTCCATCACGGTGTCCGCGCCCCAGGCGCACGCCCAGGTCATCTTGTCCACCTCCTGCGCAATGGAGGAGGACACCGCCGAGGTGCCGATGTTGGCGTTGACCTTCACCAGAAACTTTTCGCCGATCAGCATCGGTTCGGATTCTGGATGGTTGATGTTGCTGGGCAAAATAGCGCGGCCGGCGGCGATCTCGGTCCGCACCACCTCCGGGTCCACCTGCTCCCCGCTATCTGTCAAGTCAAGCGGGACACGGGTGTTGAGTTTATTCGGGTAGGGCTGGTTGGGGTTGGTTGATCCAGGCCTTGTCGGGCCGGGTCGGTGGGTGGGGTCGCTTGCCGAACCGCGCCGG
>JAABUK010003345.1_pt1 | contig 27260 bp, 24 predicted proteins | sample 5559141 | NCBI WGS metagenome assembly JAABUK01 (sample SAMN10711869, study PRJNA513367) | rock metagenome | isolation source: Antarctica rocks | place: Antarctica: Victoria Land, Pudding Butte nord | collected 2016-01-03
TTGAAGGCCGGCGCATGATTCCGGCGCGTTCGCTTGCTCATCGTCTCTCCCGATCCGCAGCCACCTTGGCCGCCGTCAGGCAGAAAATCCACTCAGCCGACTTGTCCAGAATTCCAGAGCCACCTCAATCCGCCTCCATGAGGTGACGGAGAGGACGGCCGGCGCGTCGGCACGCTGCAGCCTTGTGCACGCATCCGCCGTACGGGTTCAAGAACTCCCGGCTTGGATGTTGGACGCCGGTCTGCCGCTCGATGCGTTCGGCAATGGTGCCGATTGCCGCGCTGGTGGCGCTCACGACCTTGGCGGGCGTTCTTCGAGAGGCGATGCAGCGCAGAGCGACCCACGGGCCGCCAAACGGAAGGGTAGCATCTCCTGAGTCCCCAAAATTTCCGACAACATCTCCCTGCTCAAACTGCCGCCTTATGCCCCTGAGATCAATCCAGTTGAGAACATCTGGCAGTTCCTGAGCCGCAACAAGCTCGCCCATAGGCTACGCGACACTTACGAAGCAATTGTCGATGCCGGCTGCGATACATGGAATTTCTGGATCGCAGCACCAGAGACGATCAGATCTATCGCAACGCGAGAATGGGCAAACATGTCATTAAAGCCCGACGTTGGTATAAGCGCCATATTGGCCTTGGCGCTCTATTGTTGAATGTATGCTTCACACTCGACCTCGACAGCGGCACCCTGGGCGAGGCCATTGACACCAACTGCCATCCGAACCGGTAGGCGGTCTGGCTTGAAGTACTTCACGTACACGGCGTTGAACGAAGGCACGTTCTTCATATCCGACAAAGAGACATTGCACCTGTAGACGTCGTTCATGGAGGCGCCCGCGAGCTTGAGGTGATCGGCTACCGCTTGCATCGCGTTTGTCGCCTGTACCGAGAAATCACTCGGCAATGTACCGTCCGGTGCCAAGCCAAGCACGCCTGACGTGTAGACCGAGTTTCCGATCCGCACGGCCGCCGAGAATGGTCTTCCATTCTCCGCAGGAAAGAACTGAGTGCTCGGCGAAGCTATTACCGGCGTGGCAAGCGCGGAGGACAGGATCACAGAAACTACTAGCGTTAACTTTGGCATTTAGATCTCCGGGGAAGCTAAGCGGCCGCGCAGCTCTGTCAGGCGACCGCAGGTGTTTGGTTGCAGGGCTGCCGAAACGCGAATGTATTTAGTTCCAGAATGTGGGTCCGGTCACGGGTTCGTGCTGCCGCTACCCTGCCTCGTCGGCGCGAACGGAGATGGGTGCTGCCCTGAAGGAGGCTGGGAGCCAGGGAGGGTGGGGTCGGGTGCTTGGCTGACCGGAGGCGTGCCGAGATGGTCAGCAATCTGCGACCCGTTAAAACCTTCGGTAAAGCTGTGTTCCACCTCGGGCAGCATCGTCGCGTTCCACTCATTCCATGCGGCCGTCAGCTCCTTGTAGATGTCCGGGCGCCGTTCCTTCATGTTGGCGCGTTCGAGCGGGTCGGTGACGACGTTGAACAGGAATGTGTTGTCCAGGATCTTCAGGTACTTCCAATCTCCTATGCGCGCCGCGCGCTGCCACAGCGACTTATAGCGCCAGAACAAGCTGCGCTCGACCACCGGCGCGCCCTCGGCCAAGTGGGGCAGCAGGTTCATGCCGTCGAGCGGGTAGCGCGGATCGGACGCGACGCCGGCCGCGGCGAGCAGCGTGGGCATCCAGTCCATGTTGGCTGTCACCTGCTCGCTGATATGCCCGGTAGGGATGCGCGCTGGCCAGGAGATGATGGCGGGAACGCGCAAGCCCCCTTCCAACAGCTCGGTCTTGCGCCCCGAGAACGGCCAGGTGTCGGCGAAGCGCTCGCCGCCGTTGTCGCTGGTGAAGACCACGATCGTGTCGCGCGCGATCCCGCCATCCTGAAGTGCCTGCAACACGCGGCCGACCTGCACGTCCATCATCGCGATCATCCGCCGATAGGTTTCCTGCGAGCCGCCATCCCAGTCGACCGGGTCGCGACCGCGCAGGCGTTCTGCCTCGGCGCGGTCATCCGGCCCCTCCCAGGGCCAGTGCGGCGCGTTGAAATGCAGGCTGAGCAGGAAGGGTCGGGCCGCCCGGGCGTAGTCACCGATTACGCGTACGGCCCGGTCGCCGAACAGGGTCTTGCTGTAGCCGTCCTGCTCGATCCGCTCGTCTTCTTCCCAGAAATCCGGGGCGCCGTTGCGGCCAGTATGCCGGAAACAGTCCAGGGTGCCGCCGCGAAAGCCATAGAAGTGCTCGTAACCGCTCTTGAGTGGCCCGAAGTCCGGCGGGTTGCCCAGATGCCACTTGCCGACCAGCGTGGTGCTGTAGCCGGCCTGCCGCAGCAGCGAAGGCAGGGTGGGATGGTCGGGCGGCAGGCCGATGCCTCGGCGCGTGGTGCCGGAGATGGGCTCCTCTAGCCCGACCGGCAGGCGTAGCTGGTATCCCCCCGTCAAGATCGCCGTGCGCGAGGCGCTGCACACCGGCGAGTTGGCGTAGCCCTGGGTGAGACGCGTGCCCTGGGCGCCGATGCGGTCGATGCCGGGGGTGACCACGTCACGCCGGCCGTAACAGGATACGTCCGCGTAGCCCATGTCGTCGGCGATGATGAAGACGATGTTAGGCTGCCGCACCGGCGTCTGGGCCATTGCGGTCCCGCTGGCCGTCAAAACGGCGGCGGTCGAAACCAGTAGGTCGCGGCGGCTGATCGGCGGCATCTCGTTCGTCCTCGTGGTTCGACGATGCTGCACCAACGCAGCGCGCAAGGACGGCAGCTACCTACCGCACGGCCCCAAGTCGCGCAACGGATGGCGCACGGCAATCGCTTGAAGGTTCAGCTTGACAGGTGGGGCAGCTTCCCTGGTTACGGTGGGATGTGATTGGTGCTGGCCTACCCTGGTTCGGAGGCGGTCACGGCATTCCCGGTCGGCAATCCTTCCTCGACCACTTCGCGGCGCTGCGCGATCCCAGGCAGGCCTGGAAGGTGGTATTCCCATTGCCCGAGGTGTTGCTCGTGGTGCTCTGCGGCACTCTGGCCGGTGCGGAAAACTTCGTGGACGTTTGCCGCTGGGCGCGGCTGCACCTGGGCTTCCTGCGCCACCTTCTGCCGTTCGCTCGCGGCATCCCGAGCCACGACACGCTCACCAACATCGTGAATGCTATCGGCGCAGAGCTGTTCGCTGCCTGCTTCACCGAGTGGGTGGCCAGCCTATGCACCGGCACCCCGCAGGATGATGCCGGCCCTGGCGGAGGCTCCAAGGCCGCCGGTCCCGAGGTCGTCGCCATCGACGGCAAGACCTCGCGGCGCACCCACGACAGGGCGGCCGGGCGCAACCCGCTGCACTTGGTCTCGGCCAGGGGCTACGCATGAGATTTTCGTATCGGTTATCGACTCATCCTTCGTCAACCAAATGCGCAAAGTCGAGCTAATCTTACTGCGTCACAAACGTATGGGAGAGCTGGTCGCGTGTCGTCGCACATGGCAGCATGGACATCGATCGAGGCGGCGGCAGGCTTGACACCTGATCGGATCTTGCCGCCCGCCGCGCCGAGCTGGCCGGCCATCCAGGATTTGGAGCCGAACACGCCCTGCAGCAACGCCGGCACGTCAGCGCCATCAGGCCAGAGACAGTCGACTGCTCCGGACAGGCGACCCTATCGTGCTCCGCACACGGATGAGAGTGGGTCGGCGCAAGGAGCTGATCGAGCCTTGCTGAGAGCGTTCAGCAAAATAGCGTTCGGGTTCGCAAGGTCAGGCGCCGCCCAGAGTCCGGCGTTTGACGAGTGAGCTGTTTTTTCCGCGACCTCGTAAGCAAGGCTAACGGGCCGACCGTTCTCATCGAGGGCGGCGAATGCGAAGCCGCTGGCGATCAGGGCCGTGCCAAGCTCCACTTGCTGCGGACCTGCGGAAGTCGCCGCGACCGCATAGCAAACCACGAACGTGGCGTCCCCACGGGGGCTTCGTGCGACCGATGAACATCGGGGATTCCACGTTTTCACGAGCCCAATTAGCATGCGCAATGACGCGTCGCCGCAGTCGTGCTTCCGCCCGTCAGGTCCGGTGTAGGCCGTCTTCCGCAGGCAGGATTGCACCCCGTAAAGACGGAACCTTTGTCCGTTCGAGACCCAGGTATCGCCGGTCTCGAACGTCGTGTTCGCGGCGATTGGCTGCCACTGACTTAGGAGCGGCGTCCCTTGCCCCTGCGCGCCCGGGCTAAGCAACACCGCGAAAACGGTCACTGCAGCTATCATCAACTCACAAACGCGACATCGCACCATCGGAAGGTCCTGATTGAGGCCTCGCAGAAGTGGGCCTTCTGATCGGGACGCGGCCTCGTCGGGCGGCATCACTCGCCAGCCTTGTTGGCGCACTGGCCTCCGGCGCCCGCCGTTGCGTTGGGACAGTTCTGGTTGGTCTCGGACGCAACCGAACCAGCCGTGTCTTCCGCACAGGTCGGCCAGCCTCTGCCTCGCCGAAGGTCGCTGAAGAGCTGTTCCATCACCGGGACGCAATAAGGGATGCCAGACCAACTTGGAGCGGTCGCGGCGGCACAGAGCAGAACCTTGCAGCCGAACGAGGCGTCCTGAGCCTCCGCTGCCCCCGCCGACATCAGCACCGGAGCTATCGCGCCGAATACGATTGAACGATCGCGACCTCGCATTTCCGGACTCCCGTTTTCGCCGAACTCTCATTGCTCGCCTGTGTGCCAAAAAAGTCATTGCACATCCCGAATGGTATTTCTAGTTTGTGGTAGATTTAGTTTCTGGAGCCGGCATGATGCAGGCACTTCGGCGAACATCGATGGCAGTTGTGCTCGCCACGAGCCTCGCGGGTGCGAGCCAGGCAGCCGAACGACAATCGCAGTTGATCACCCTCAACGTCGATCGCAATGGAGTGGCAGGAGCAGGTGTCGAACCCTCGGTCCCGGGAGGACCGGTTCCAGCTCCTGCGTCAGCAGCCCCGGCTACTGCGTCTCCAGCACGAGGAGCTGGATGCGAGATTGCCAAGCGCCCTACCCCGTCCGAGGCCGAGGTCCTGGTTCGCAAGATCGCGACGGAGGAGGATTTCTATCCGGATTTTGTGGCGGCGGTCGCCAAGGTCGAGAGTCACTTCCACGCCGAGCAGGTGTCCCCGAAAGGGGCGGTAGGGCTAATGCAGCTCATGCCGGCGACGGCGGCGCGCTTCAAGGTCGACATCTGCGACCCGGCGCAGAACGTGCGGGGCGGCGTCCGCTACCTGAGAGCACTGCACGAGCGCTACCGGAATCCGGTGTTCATCCTGTCGGCCTACAACGCCGGCGAGGAAGCGGTCGACCAATACCGCGGCGTCCCGCCTTTCCCTGAGACCGTGCGCTACGTCGCCTCGGTCCTCAACGAATTCTACACCTGGCCCCTGCCCGGGTCCCTTCCAGCATCCGCGCGCGTTGCGCGGGCCCGAGCGTCAGGCGCTGCTCCGAAAATCCAGACCGCGACCAGCTCCGGCTGGTCCCAGGATTTCGTCCTGCATGTGGAGGATTAGGATGACGCGTGGTGCACTCCTGAAGGCGGTCGGTGGCGCCGCAATATTGTCGGCGCTCCTAACCGCGGAAGCCTATGCGCAGTCGAGCGGGACCCTGTCGCCCGTGCAATCGACCTTGCAGCAGCTCGTCTCCGCGCTGACCGGTCAGATCGCGACCTCTCTCGCCGTGCTGGCCGTCATTGCTTGCGGCTTCTCGGCCTGGGCCGGGCGGCTGACCTGGGGTCTCGCGGGCTCAATCATTTTTGGGATCGTGCTCGTGTTCGGGGCCAGCCAGATCGTCAGCTTCTTTCAGTCCGCCGTCGGCACGGGCGGCTGAGCCAGTGGCAGACGAAACCGCCGAATTCGAGGTCACGCCGCTGGTAAAAGCCCTCACCCGGACCCCGACCTTGTTCGGCGTCCCGTACATGTTTTCCATGTTCAACATGGTGGTTACGGCCGTCGTGTTCCTGGTGACCAAGAACCTGCTCTCGGGTTTCCTGATTCTGCCGATTCATGCGGCCGGCTACGTCTTGACCCTGCGCGACGATCGCATCTTCGAGATCCTTCGCGTGAAGATGACCAAGTGCCCGCCGCGGTCGAAGGCCCTGTGGGGCCTCGACAGCTACCGTCCGTGAGGCGAATATGGTAGCGCGCGTCCTGCTCGATGAGATGAGGTTCGGCGCCGTTTCGCGACGCGAGCGGCCCGTCTCGACCCACGTGCCCTACACAAGGCACGTTGACGAACAGACGCTGCGGACCAAGGACGGGCTGCTGCTGAGCGTCCTAAAACTCGAAGGGTTCTGCTTCGAGACGGCGGATGCGGCCCACATCAACAACAAGCTCGAAGGCCGGGCCGACATCCTGCGCAGCCTCGGCAGCAGCCGGTTCGCGGTCCTAAGCCACCTCATCCGGCGCGAGATCAAACCGGAGCTCGAAGGCGAGTTCGCCAGCCACTTCGCCGAGGAACTTGATCGACGGTACATGGCGCTGCTGACCGAGCGCCGGATGTTCGTCAACGACACGTACCTCACGATCGTGCGCCGACCGCTGCAGGGCAAGGTCGGCAGGGCCGATGGCCTCGTCCAAAGGTGGCTCGGAACCCGGACCCTTGAGGGCGACCGTTCGCGCGAAAGCGAGGACCTGCGCGAGCTGCACGACGCGGTGACCTCGATCCGCGAAGTGCTGCAGGACTATGGCGCCCGCATTCTCGGCGTCCGCACCGCCGAGGGCACCCACTACAGCGAACCCCTCGAATTCCTGGTCCAGTTGCTCAACGGGGTCGTGCCGCGGAAGATGCAGCTGCCGCGCATGCCGCTCGATGCGGCGGTCGCGATGAAGCGCATCAACTTCGGCCGCAACGCGATCGAGTTCGTGGGCGCCGCGCACCCGTCGGACAGCCGTTACGGCGCCATGCTCTCCGTGCGGGAATACCCGGCCTTCACGGGTCCCACCATGATGGACGGGCTCCTGAAAATCCCGCACGAGTTCGTGGTCACGCAGTCTTTCGCCATCGTCGACCGCGCCGCCACGCAACAGCGGATCGAGCTGGTTAGCCGCCAGGTCGACATGGCCGACCAGGCCGGATCGATCATCACCGAGCACCTCAACGATGCCCGCGACGAGCTTTTGGGCTCACGCTCGATCTTCGGCTTCCATCACCTCAGCGTCATGTGCCTCGGCGGCTCGATGGCTGAAGTCGAGCGATGCACGACGGCGGTCGGCGCGGCCCTGACCGATCAGTCGATGATCTTCGTCCGTGAGGACCTCAACGCCGAACCTACGTTCTGGGCGCAGCTGCCGGGTAACTTCCCCTATATCGCCCGCGCGAGCCTGATCTCGTCCAAGAATTTCGCTGGCTTCGTGTCGCTTCACAACTTTCCGAGCGGCAGGGCATCCGGCAACCATTGGGGGCCGGCGGTCTCGCTCCTCGAGACGACGAGCCAGACGGCCTATTTCTTCAACTTCCACGAACGCGACCTCGGCAACTTCACCATCGTCGGGCCTTCGGGATCGGGCAAGACGGTCGCGCTCTCCTTCCTGATGGCGCAGGCGCAGCGCATCCGCCCGCAAGCCAAATGCGTGTTCTTCGACAAGGACCGCGGCGCCGAGATCTTCATTCGGGCGCTCGGCGGCCGCTACGAGACCCTGCACCCGGGGAAAGCCTCCGGCTTCAATCCGCTCATGCTGCCCGACACCGGCGCCAACCGCGAGTTCCTGTTCTGCCTCTTCGCCTTCATGCTGAAGCGCGCAGACGGCCGCTCGCTTCCGCCAAGCGAGGAAAGCGTCATCCGCTCGGCCATTGCGGAAACGCTGCTGAGCGAGCCAGAGGGGCGTACGCTCGACGCCTTCCGCTCGCTGTTGCGGGGCCGCATTAGGGCCAGCGAGGAGGATCTCGTGGCGCGGCTTGAGAAGTGGGTGCGGCCCGATCAGCTCGGCTGGCTCTTCAACAATCGTGAGGATCGTTTCGCCTGGTCAACCATCTACGGCTTCGACATGACCCGCGTCCTCGACGATCCGGTCACGCGCACCGCCGCGCTGATGTATGTGTTCCACCGCATCGACGAGTTTCTGACCGGCGAACCCGCCCTGATTTTTCTGGACGAGGGCTGGCGCCTCCTCGAAGACCCGGTGTTCGCGTCCTTCATCAAGGACAAGATGAAGACCATTCGCAAGCTGAATGGGGTCATCGGTTTCGGGACACAGAGCGCCGCCGACATCGTCCGGTCCGGGTCGGCCAACACGCTGATCGAACAGAGCGCGACGAACCTCTTCTTCCCCAATCCCAAGGCGGACCATGAATCCTATGTGGGCGCGTTCCGGCTCTCGGAACGCGAGATGGACTGGATCCTGCGGACGGACCCGCAGAGCCGCGCCTTCCTGATCAAGCATGGACGGGATTCCGTCATCGCCCGCATCCGCCTCCGCGGCATGGAGGACCTGATCAAGGTTCTTTCGGGGCGGGTCGAGATGGTGGCGGAGCTCGACCGGCTTCGGGCCGAGGTCGGCGACGACCCTAAAATCTGGCTGCCGATATTCTGCGGCTGGGAGGCACGGCCGTGAGCCGCGCTGTTCCCTCCCGGTTACGGCGCCGTGACCGCATCGAAGGTCGCGGCACCCCGTGCCGCAACCTTGGCCAGATCCGGCCGGAGCGGCTTTCCGCTCGCGTCCTTGTCGATCGTGGTAACGCCCAGACCCACCAGGGCGTCGTCGATCACGGAACCGCCGCGCGTCTCGGTCCCAAATCCCTCGTCGGCCCGCAGGCACGTGGCCTCCTGCACGGGCTTTTCGATCTGGTCCGTGTAGGCACGGCAGATGATTGCCTGCGTGGCGTAGAGGCTGGTTTCGAGCCGGTCGTGCCAGAGCGTGTCGCAAGTGAATGTCTGGCCCTTGAAGTCGAAGCTGCCGGTCTTCTTGCAGGGCGCCAAGCCGTACAGCGCCACAATCGGTGTCCCCTGCCCCGCAAAAGCGATCCTATCCGACGGTGTCTTCACCGGCTCCATATAGCGGGTCTGGGGATAGGTTTTGACCGACGCGAGCGCGCCGTTCGGGTCGTAGTATTTTATGACCAGGACGTTGCGGCCCTTGATCTGCTCCCAGGTCTTGTCGGCCGCCACATAGGGCGCGAACTCGGCCGCGTAATCGGCCGCCTTCGCCTGCGGACAATAGATCCCGTGGCAGACAGAATGGTCCTGCGCGGTCGCATTGCCGATCATCGGGACCAGCGCGATCAGGACAAACCAGAGCCTCATGCTGCTCTCCGAAACGGGGGTGCGACATGACCCCCGACCGAAACTACATCTACCATCACGGGCAGGTCAAAGGACGAAGTGGCGCAACGGTCTTCGTTCTCGCGCTCGCTCTCGGGACCGGCACGGTCCTAGCGGATGTTCCGGTTGCCGATGATGTGCGCCTGAAGCCGGAAACCCAAAAAGCCGACAACAGCGGCCAGACGAAATCGTCATCCAGCGCCCGGTCGACATCGACCGGCGGCCTAAAGTGCTCGGTCTCGCGGAAAATCAGCGCCGACGCGATCGGGCGCGCCGCGGCCAAAAATGGAATTTCGGCGCAGTTCCTCGAGAACGCCGCCGTCGTCGAATCGCACTGCAATCCCAGTGCCAAGGCGCCGGGCAGTTCGGCCGGCGGCCTCGGACAGTTCATCGACGGAACCTGGAACAAGTACGGCAACGGCGGCGACAAACTGAACCCAGATGACAATGCCGACGCAATGGCCCGGCTGACCAAGGACGATGTTTCGGGACTGACCAAGCAACTCGGTCGGACCCCGACGTTCGAAGAAGCCTATCTGGCCCATCAGCAGGGGCTTGGGGGTTCATCCTGCCTCTTGCAGAACCCGAACGCCCCGGCCACGAATTGCGTCTCGGCCTCGGCCGTCACCGGCAATGGCGGCAGCACAAACATGACCGGCGGGCAGTTCTCGTCGCTGGTCGAGGGCTATTACGACACCGGGTCCCTTTCCGGCGCCCGGGGCGCGGTCGCCAGTTACAACGCGACCGGGCAGATGCCGAACTCGGGCGACTTCGCCAATGGCGGTAACGGCACGGGTGCGACGAATCCGAGTTCCTTCCCGCCCTTGAAGACGACGGCCACCAAGGCGGCGAGCGTCGGAGATCAGAAAGCCACCTCGGACAACGCGACAGGCTATTCCGGGGACCTCCAGAGCACGCAGACGGCCAATTCCACGCTGCTGCAGACCCGGTCGACGGCGATCGGCGGCTCAGACAGTGCCAAGGACGCCATGGACGTCAATTCGCGGATGCGCGCGGATCAGATTCAGCTCTGGCAGGGCGGCATCGACGCCGCGAACAGCTGGAACTCCGTGCTCACGGCCTCGCTGGTCCAGGACGCCGCAATCCACAGCAACACCGTCAAGGCAATCGCTTTCTCCGGCGCGCCGACCTCGAACGTCATGCCCGGCATTCCCTCCGTCGTGCCGTCACAGGGCTCGGCCTCTCTCACGGCTTGCGCGAGCGTGGCCTTCGGTCAGACCTGCGTGACGCCCGCGGCCGATAACGCCTCGAACGTTTCGGCTTTCCTCGCCAGCATCGTGGCCAGCGTGAGGCCGGTCTCTTCCGCTCAGGCCGCGCCGCTCGCAGCCTCACCGGTCGCCAATCCGAAAGTCCCGGCGGACCTAGCCGCCTTCCAGCACGCGTCGAATTAGGAGGTTTGCATGAAGAAGACCCTGATCGTCCTCGGCTTCGCGGCGCTCCTCAACGGGCCCGCGCTCGCCCAAGTCCCGGTGATCGACAACACCAACCTAGCGCAGGCGCTGAAGACGGCGGCGAACACGCAAGCCATCATGAATTCCAACGCCCAGATCCAGCAGCTGAGCCAGCAGGTGCTGAACGCCGTGACCGGCGACCGCACGAGCTCCGCAGGTCAGTTCTCCCAGTCGGCACTGGGTGGCGGCTTCAACGTGGCCCAGGCCCCGAACCTCGGCTCGATTCTCTCGACCGGAACCCTGGCCTGGGGTGGCCTCAGCGGCAGCTCGGCCCAAGCCGCGGCGACGCTCATCAACGGCCTATCGCTGGTCAAGACCATTTCCGGGCTGATCAACGGCCAGTCGACGACCCAGGACAAGAGCTACGGCACCGCGGTTTCGACCGTAACGGCCCTGGCGGGTCTGATCTCGGCCACTCAGGCGGCCTCGCAGACCCGCCAGCAGGCCTTTTCCTCGGCCTCGCAGATGATCGGCCAGGGCCAGGATCTCAAGGCATCGATCGACCAGAACAGCCAGCTGGTGATCCAGGGCAGCCAGACCATGAACGAGATGATCGGCAGCCTCAACAGCGTGCTGACGGCGCAGAATCTCCGGAACACGCAGGACATCGCCCTGCAATCCTCGTCGGCCGCCGCCATGGCCTTCGACCCCAACAAGATGACCTTGAGCCCGCACTGATCATGCTGGTTCGCCTGACCCTCCTGGCCGCGCTCGCGGGTTCGCTCGGCGGCTGCGGCCATTCCGACCTGAAGGCCCCCTGCGACGCGAGCGAGGGCGTGCTGTCCTATGCGGAAAGCCCTGCCCATAGCGACTGCGGCCCGATGCGGCGGCTCAATGGCCTGGCGCCGTTCGAGACGATGAAGCTGGACGCCGAACCAACTGGAAGGCAGACCCGATGAACTCTTTCATCAGCCAGCTTTTCCAGAAGGTCGACACGCTCGGCAGCAACTTCACCCAGAACACTTATCAGGCTCTCGCCAGCGCCATGGGGCCGGTGTTCACGCTGCTGCTGACCCTCTACGTCATCTTCTGGGGCTGGTCCTTCTGGCAAGGCCGTGGTGACACCACCGCGTCCGGCATGGCGTTCCGCTTGTTCCGGGTCTTCATCGTCTACGTGCTGGCCATGACCTGGGGCGACTTCCAGACGTTCGTCTACGACGTCGTGAACCAGGCGCCCTCGGCCGTCGGCAACGTCATCATCACCAATATCGGCGACGCGAGCTCCGCCGGCACCTCGACCTCGAACATCGAGCAGTCGATCTCGAACATCTATCTCGTCGGCGTCGATGCGGCCTCCAAGATCGTCAGTAACGCCGGCATTACCAATCCCGGACCCTACATCTACGGCTCGATTGTCTGGATCGTGGTGGCGCTCTTCGTCGGGTTTACGGCCTTCCTGGTCATCTTCGCCAAGATCATCATCTGGGTGATGCTGGCGCTGGCCCCGATCTTCATCGTCATGATGCTCTACGGCTTTACGACGCGATATTTTTCCGGCTGGCTCTCGGTCCTCGTCCAGTTCGTGGTCGTGCAGATCCTGGTCTACGCGGTCGCGGGCTTCTACCTGTCGCTGATCAAGGACGTCGTGCAGGCGCTCGCTAATTCCAACTCGGGCGTCACCACCGGCATCCAGGACATCGCACCGGTGGTCCTCGTCGGCCTGATCGGTGTGTTCCTGGTCTCCCAGCTCATCCCCGTGTCACAGGCCATCGCGGGCGGCACCATGCTGCGCTTCACCGCCCTTGGCGCGGCGCTCGCCAGTGCCCGCAACCTCAATCCCGAGCGGAGCGCCGTCGGGCGCGCCCTGATGACGCGCTACGGGCTGACCCGGATGGGGCGCCTCCGCGCCGTCGGCCACGACCGGACCGAGCGCCAATACCTGGCTCTGCAGGATCGCCGCGCCGCCGAGGCCCGCATGAAGAAGACCAGGGACAGTTTTTGATGGGCGGCTCGACGCAACGGAGCGAGGTGACGATGGTGGATGGGGGCGGGACGGCTGCGGCCAGCGCGGTGGACCAGCGGTACTTTTCGGAAGCCGCCACCTGGGAGCACGACGTCGTGCGCAGCGTCAAACGCTCGCGCGCGCTGGCCTGGACCGCCGCCGCCATGATGACGCTGGTGGCCCTGATGGCGCTCGGCTGCCTCTGGCTGCTGATCCCGCTCAAAAGCTTCGAGCCCTACGTGGTCGAGGTCGACAAGACGACGGGATTTTTGGAGGTGAAGCGGGCGCTCGCGCCCGGCGACCTCGAGCAGTCCGAAGCAGTAACGCAGATGAACGTGGTCCGCTACCTGCGCGCCCGGGAAACCTACGATCCTCGCGCCGTCAAGGACAATTTCGACCTGGCGCAGCTGCTCTCGACGGGGGACGCGGCGCGCGCCCTCGTCGAGCTCTATTCCCCGGCCAACACCGAGAACCCGGCCCGCGTGCTGGCCCGAACCGGCACCGTGGCCATCACCGTTCGCTCCGTGCAGTTCGCCAACAACCGAACCGCCATCGTCCGCTTCTCGACACTGACCCGCACCCCGACCAACACGACCGAAGCCTATTGGACCTCGCTCGTGCGGTTCCGCTACACGCACGCCCCGATGAAGAACGAATGGCGGTTCGAAAACCCGCTGGGCTTCCAGGTAACGGAATATCGGCGCGATCAAGAAGCCGCACCGACAATCAGCGATCTGCCGCCGCCCTCCTCGCCAATGCCGGCCCCGGACCTGACCCCGACGGGAGCAACGCAATGATCGGGCGATCCCTCGGGTTTATCGTGCTGCTGGGGCTTTCGGCCTCGCCGGCCTGGGCGGAGGCCGAGCCCCTGCCCGGCCGGGCCGACCCCCGCATCCGCACGGTCGTTTACAACGAAAACAACGTCGTCGGTGTCGACGCCACCTATGGCACCTCAGTGATGCTCATTCTCGGCGAGGGCGAGCACATCGAGACCATCACGCTCGGCGACAGCGTCGCCTGGAAGGTCGAGCCGAACAAGCGCGGCAACATCGTGTTCCTGAAGCCGGTCGCCCCGCATGCTGCGACCAACATGAACATCGTGAGCGACAGGCGGACTTACGTCTTCGCGCTCCGCTCCAACGACGCCTCGTTGCGCGGGCAGGTCTACACCATCAAGTTCCGCTATCCCGGCGAGGACCGAGACACCAAGCTCGAAGAAGAAGCCGCAAAACTCATCAACGACCCGAACCGCAAGGCGTTCAACGTCAAGCACGCCAACACCGATTACGGCTACAAGGGCTCTGATGCCCTGAAACCGGTCGCCGTCTTCGATGACGGCAAGAAGACTTGGTTCCAGTTCCAGGGCGAAGGGACCCAGGGGTCTCCGAATGCCAAGCATCCCGGGGTGGCGATCGGAGGGGAGGTCCCGGCAATCTTCATCGTCGACCAGGACCGCAACGAGAGCCTTCAAAATTTTCGGCGCGAGGGTAAGTTCCTCGTGGTCGACAAGATCAGCCGGCAGTGGACGCTGCGCAGCGGGAATGTTTCGACCTGCGTCTTTAACCTGCGCCCCTCGGTGCCCGACCCCACCGGGATGGAGCCCTACGGCCCGCAGAAGCTGAGCGCCTCGGCGACGGCCCCTTTCTTTTCGCGGTCGAGGTGATCATGCCCACACGCGACGATTTTCGGCAGCTAGAATTCGAGGACAACGCCGCCTCGCTTCTGTCCCGCCCGCGCAATCGCGCCTCGAAAGGCGTATCGGTCCTGGTAGGCGCCGTCACAATGGCCTTCGTGGGTTGGATGATGTGGACCGGCAACAAGGTCCCGGCCCGCGCCATGACGGCCGCCGATGGCGACGATTTCCGCACGACCCAGTACCGTGCCCCGGTCATCGACACCCCTGCCCCGGCGCGCGACCAGGGCAGGATCGTGCTGACGCCGCCACCCGCGCCGCCGCCGCCTGCCCCGGCTCCACCAGCCGCACCGCCGGCCGATCCCGCGCCAACCTTCCCGCCGCTGAACCCGCCGGGTGTCGTCGCACCCCCTCCGACGCTGGCGCAGCCCAACGATGACGAGGAGGCAAGACGGCGGGCCGAAGAGGAGCGTCGGCGCCTTGCCGACGAGGAACGCCAGAAATGGGAACGACTCAAATCCCCCATGGTGGTGACCGATGCCGGCCTCAACGTCGCGGCCGGACCCGTCGACGAGGCCGGGGGCGGCTCGCAGAAAGCCTATGACGAGACTGATGCCAACTCCCGTTACCTGAACAGCAGGTCGCAAGCCGGCGTCGATATCGCCCGCGCCACCAAGAACCGGCGCACCGATGCGCTGATCGCCCAAGCGACGATGATCCGCGGAGTCCTCGAGACAGCGATCCAGTCCGATCTGCCCGGCATGGTGCGTGCCGTCACGACCGAGGATGTCTGGTCCTTCGATGGCCGGCGGGTCATCGTCCCGTCCGGCTCGCGCCTGATCGGCGAATACAAGTCCGGCCTCGCCATCGGCCAGACCCGCATCTTCATCGTCTGGACCCGCATCCTGCGTTCCGATGGCGTGTCGGTACAGCTCGGCTCGCCCGGCACCGACAATCTTGGACGCACCGGGCTCGAGGGCGACGTCGACAATCATTATTTCGAGCGGTTCGGTTCCGCCATCATGCTCTCGGTCGTGGGCGGCGGCTCCGCCTATCTGGCCCAGCTCGGCCAGAACTCGCAAAGCTACAACTCGACCTCGACCAGCACCTTCAATCCGGCGACCGGGACCTACACCTCCTCGACCAGCCAGCCTGCCAACCAGCAGGACGCCTACGCGCGTCAGCTCGCGGCCCAGCAGGTGTCCCAGACCATGACGCAGACCGCCAACGAGGCGCTCAAGAATTCCATCTACATCCCGCCGACCATCAATGTCGACCAGGGAACCCGCATCATGATCTTCGTCCGGCGCGACCTCGATTTTTCGAGTTTCTACCCCGACCCCTTGCGCGAAATGATCAAGGAACTTCGCCATGGCCGAGTCCGTCCTGGCGATGCCGTTGACGCATCGTCCAACGGTGCATTTGAACCGGGCCTTGCTGCCCCTCAGCGAATGGATGGCAAGCCCTGACGTGGTCGAGATCATCGCCAACCGACCGGGCGAAGTGTGGGTCGAGCGCTTGGGCCAGCCCGCGATGCAACGCTATGGCGTGCCTGGCATGACGGCCGAGGCAATTCGCTTCCTGGCCGAACGGGTCGCCGGCTTTTCCGACCAGAGCGTCAGCGAGGAAACACCCCTCCTATCGGCCGCACTGCCGACCGGCGAGCGGTTCCAGGCCGTGCTGCCGCCGGCCGCCCCAGGCGGTGGCGCCTTTGCCATCCGCAAGCAAGTCGTGAAAAACCTGTGCCTCGACGATTACGAGCAGATGGGCGCCTTCGCGGCTACCATGATCGGCGGCGATGACGAACTTTCAGCGCTCGACAGCGACCTTTGCCAGCTGCTCGATCAAGGCGACAAGCGCGGCTTCATCGAGCTCGCGCTTCGGGAGCGGGTTTCGATCCTCCTGTCCGGCGGAACCTCCACGGGGAAGACCACGGCACTGAATGCGCTCCTCAAGGCGCTGCCCCCGGACGATCGCATTCTCACGATCGAGGACACCCGCGAGCTGCATCCGCCGCAGGCGAACTTCGTCCCCCTGGTGGCCTCCAAGGGCGACCAGGGCCAGGCGCGCGTCACTGTCCAGTCCCTCCTCGAAGCCTCGCTCCGGATGCGCCCCGACCGCATCATCCTGGGCGAGGTCCGCGGCGCCGAGGCCTTCACCTTCCTCCAGGCCATCAATTCCGGCCATCCGGGCTCGCTGTCGACCGTTCACGCCGACTCGCCCAGGGGCGCCTACGAGGCGCTGGCCCTCAAGGTGCTGATGTCGGGAACCGGGCTCTCAAAAGATCAGATCGTCTCCTACATCCGCGAGGTCCTGCCGATCGTCATCCAGCTCCGACGCGATGGCGGCGTTCGGCGCTGGGACGAGATCTATTTTAGCAAATACGCCGAGTGGAGGCGGCGACAGGGCCGGGGAACCGCCCCATGAGGCGCGTCGCGCTTCGGGCCGCCGGGACGATGTTCGTTCTCCTCGCCATCGGGATCGTCTGGTCGCTGGTCTACGCGGCCACCACCGGCGTCAGTTTCAGGACCTGGGCGCTCCTTTCGGGACTGACCAAGAGCGATCCGTTCCTCTCGTTCAAGCACGTAGCCTTTTACTGGGCGACCTACGCCGTGAAGAAGAACGCCGCGATCGCGGCCGGCATCACCGTTGCGGCCTATGTCGGCGGCTGGACCGCGCTCTTCGTCATAAAACCCCCTGCCCTTTACGGCGGCGCCCGCTTCGCCCGCGGAGGCGATCTCTTCCGCGCCAACATGCACGCCAGAAACGGGCTCATCCTCGGCTGGCACGGCACCACCCTGCTGCGCAACGACGACGCCCGTCATCCGCTCGTGATCGGTCCGACCCGCTCCGGCAAGGGGCGCGGCTTCGTCATCCCGAACCTCCTCGCCTGGGAAGGCTCGACCATCACGGTCGACATCAAGCAGGAGAACTTTCAGGAAACCGCAGCAACGCGGCGGGCTGCCGGCGACGAGGTGTTCATGTTCGCGCCGGGATCGCGCCGCTCCCACTGCTACAACCCGCTCGAATTCGTCCGTGACGGGCCGTCGCGGATCACCGACCTCACCAACGTCGCCCATTTCCTCATCCCCGATCCCAAGCATGGCGAATCAATCTGGTCGCAAAAGGCGCGAGACCTCTTTGTCGGCGTGCTCGGCTACGTGCTCGAGTCGAACCAGATACCCGACGCCGATCGCACGATCCGCACTGCCTTGCGGGTCCTCTCGACCGGACGCGACGTCGGTGCGCTCCTCACCGCCATCGTCAAGGCTGAGGGCTCGGAGCTGAGTTCCTTCGTAGTCGGCCGCTTCAACCAGATCATCGCCGAGCCGGGCGACACGCGAGGCTCGGTCCTGGCCAACCTGACCACGGCCCTCGCGCCCTGGGACAATCCCCTGATCGCGGCCGTTACGGCCCGCAGCGACTTCGATATCCGCGAGCTTCGCCGCAAGCGCATGTCCATCTATCTCGGCCCCGCGCCCTCGGACCTGACCTCCTACCGCAGCCTGATCCGTCTGCTCGTCCAGCAGATCTATGACGCCATGACGCGCGAGATGCCCGCCAAGGGCGATCACCATGTCCTCGTCATGCTCGACGAGTTCCGCCAGCTCCAGCGGATGGACGCCATCGTCGAGCAGATCCCGCTCAGCGCCGGCTACGGGTTCCGCATGGCCGCCATCCTGCAAAATATCAGCCAGCTCGACGAGATCTATGGCCGGGCCGCGCGCGAAAGCATCGTCGCCAACTGCGCCCTGAAACTCTTCGTCGGCGTCGACGACCTCGCGACCGCCAACTACGTCTCGGACCAGCTCGGGCAGAAGACCGTCACGGCCACGACCACCAGCCTGCGCGGCGGCGGCTGGTTCCGGGACTCCTCGACCTCGAAATCCTTGACCGGCGTGCCGCTGATGCGGCCCGACGAGGTGATCCGGCTACCCAGGAAGAGTTCGATCCTGATGATCGCCAACGAGTTCCCGATCCTCACCACCAAGATCCGCTACGACAAGGATCGATGGTTCCGGGCGCTCATCCGGTCGGGCACGTCCACATTCCGCTCGGTACCGGAGCTCACATTGCTCAAGGAGCCCGTCCTTTCTCTCCTCGCGCCGGATTACGGGAAGGCCGGCAAGGACTCCGGGGCGGCCGAGGATGAGCCGATCGCTGAAGGACCGAGCATCGCAGCGCCCAGCGTGCCACCGCTGACCGTTACGGCTTCCCTAACCGGCGGCGAACCTGTGGCGGCTCCTCCTGCGCCGCCGACAATGGCAACGGTGGCCCCGACTACAGCGTCATCCTCCCGTTCGCGCCCGGCTTTCGGCGACGAGCTGGACCCCTCGCCTGCGTCGCCCTCGCTCGAAAGACGCCCGGTGGTGGACGAATCGGCCGAACTGGCCAACCCGGAAGCCGTGCCGCTCGGCGTTCCAACGGTCGAGCCCTCCACGCTTCCCGGGTCCGGATCGGACGACGCCAAGTCGGCCCGCCAGGCGGATACTTTCGCCGAGGACGGCCAGACCCCGACCGGACGACCGAGAGGACGCCAGCAAGAGACGTTGTTCGACATCATGGCCGAGGCGCAGAACGACCTGCTGCGGAACGTCGGAGGCCTGAACACGATCGCCGACATGGTCGAACAGCAAGCCGGTCCTGCACGACGTGATGAAGCGGCCTCCGTCGCTGTCGAACTCCGCGAGTTGGCGCAATCGAGCCGAGCGACCGCCCGCGGGCAAATCGAGGCACTTGCCGGGCTCCCCTCGGCTCCGGCCGTAGTTGGAACTGCGACCGCTCCAGAGACCAGGGGGGACGTGGTCGCAGAGACTGCAACCGTCGCGCTGAAGAAACCGCGCGCCCCGCGCAAGGCAGCGACATCGAAGAAGGCGACGCCTGCAAAGATGCCAAAACCGGATCCGGTGAAAAAGCCCGCCCGGGCCCGCCGAGTGGCACCTCCCACGAACCCATAGGTGTCACCAATCAGATGGTGATCGTGATGCGCGCCCGCCGGTCAAAACCTCTGATTTGGCTCAGACGGCGTGCCGAGGCGGCAACCCTCGATCTCGTCATGAACGATGAGAACTCCGGCTTCTTTCCGCCAGCAGCTCTGACACGCAGGAAAAGCGACGGGACGGCATAGGATTCGCAAAGCGATCTGGCAGGAAACACATCCCACTCAATCATCAAAGAGCATCGCAACACGTTGATTCCACGTTTTCTCAAATCTGGCCAAATAATATGCCGTCATAGATACCGTCAGGAAGGTTCGCTCTTGATTCTTCATCCTTTATTCCGCGCGTCTCATAGGCTGCATCTGGACCCCTCCATTGTACCATCCGGGGCTGTCGCTAAGTGCGCTGAGCTCAGGCTGCTGCGGCCCGCTTTGGCGTTCGGTGACGATTGTCTGAACGCTTTACCGAAGGAGGACAGGCTGGGCAATCGACCATGATTCCCGACGAAAGCTCTGGCACACGATCATCGAGCACTGTAGCGCGGCCCGTCGAGAGCGCTGTGATCTGCCAGCCAAACGCCTCTTTGGAGACGGCGTACATGCCGCCTCGGGCACCCTCAAAGCCACAATTCCAGGCAGCGAGCGTCTGCCCATGGCGAAGGGCGTTGCGGAGGCCTTGCGCACCCCCTCGACGCAATCCTTCGATCCCGCCCGCGGCGGCTTTCGCCAATAAGCCTGCGGTCGACCAGTCACCCGCTCCGCAAGTATCGGAGAGTCTCGGCGCCTGAACCGCGTCGAGATGAGCCCAGTCGGAGGGCGAGCGTCCAAATCGATGGCGGTATTTCAGCCCTCGCTCCCCGAGAGTCTGCACCTCCACGATGGTCGCGGAGCCGTCGCTCATGAGGCCGTTCACGTCCGCCAGCCGCTGGTCGGCATATTTGACGACGTGTGCCAGGCGGATCGCCTCCGCCGTGAGCTTGTCCGTTCCCTTGCCGGACGGTTCGAAGACGACGATCGCGCCGCGATCGGCTGCTTGCTTAGCGAGAGAGAGCGCGGCGCGGGAGAGCCTGTCGAAGAAGAAGACGGAGGCGTTTTCCATCTCTGGCGTAATCGATTCGACGGCGGCCGTCGTCACCGCCTTGTAGGCCGGTAGCCACTCGCCACATTTTGGGCAAGACCAGGAGAACCGATGCCTCGGCATCCCGTCCGGGCCCCGCTTAATCTCCTGGATGATTATCGGGGTATGGGCGGTCGGTTGGCAATTGGCGAAGTCGAGCCGTACGCCCCATTCGGCGAAGTCCGCGCGAACCCGGTCAGAGGCAGGATCGCCATTCATTCGCGCGATCGGAAATGCCTCCCACCCGAGATAGGCCAGGATAGAAAGAACATTTCCGCAGGTTCCACCTGCCCAAGATCTAACAGCAGTGTCGGGGTCAAGCCCGAGCACTAGGTCGAGCGCAATTAGGCCCGTTCCGAACACCTTGGGCCTCGCAACAGACATCATCGACGGCTCGCTCCTTCTGCCTGCAGCGCCGGCCGCGGCGTAGGGTATGCGTCCCCTTCCAACCAAACGTGAACGAGGCTCGGCGCGGCGATGGCTGCGGGCACCGCCGAGGCGAGATCGTAGCCGATCGGCTCGAGATGGGCGACGGGCAAATCGCGCTCGAGCGCCGCCAACAGCGCGCCGAGTGCCATGACCTTGCTGCCCAACGGCGACAGGACGAGAAGCGAACCGCCAGCGCCGGCGAAGACCGGCTTGCGGAGATCATCAAGCCTCAGAATGGTCCGGTAGAGGTCGAGCGGGTCGGCTTCGTCGGCGTAGACGATGTTACGAGTATCGACCAACCACGTGCTTTCCAGCTCGACCAGATACTCCTCAGCTAGAGCGTCGGCGAGCCTCGGATCGCTGGCCGGGAAGGGGAAGATTGGACAGGTGTCGTGCGGCCCGACGAAGTCGAAGAGCCGCCCCAAGGCGGTGCTGCGGCCAGTCGCCAGCTGGGGCAGCCAGAGCTTGGCGGCAGAGGCGGAGCCGTCGAGGGTCGATCCCCCTTTAAAGCCGTGGACGTAGCCGGGCGAGTCGCTCGGGATTGAGCGGATCTCTGCGTCAAGCTTCGGATCATGTGCGACGAAAATGTGGATGTTTGGCGGGCCACGGCCGCGCTCCACCCGCTCCACGAAGTAGCGGATGATCGGAAAGCTGGTCCCAACCGAGAGGGCGCTGATGTCGATGACGACATCAGTCAGACCCCTGAAGTCCTGTCGGCTGAGCAGTGTGATCGCGTTCCGCCCACCGGTGACGGCGCCGTCAGCGCCGAAGATGTCGACGGCGACCATTTCGCGGTTGGCAAGCGTGCCGAGGAGTGCGTCGGTGTTGGCCGTCGCGCGCTGGACAAGGCCCTGAGCCGGATTTGGCCTGTTTTCTTGGAGAAAAAGCGCACGCAACGGCACCCCCGATGCAGCGAGCCGCGTCGCGACGGCTGTTGATCGCGGGTCGAAGCCCGCGCCGGCGATCAGCAGCACCTGCCGATCCGCGAGGGGGAAATAATTAGCGACGAAGCCGTCCACCTCGGCGCCGCGATGCGAGATGCAAGGGTCCCAGCGGCCGTCACGCGCCATCTCGGGCCTCGCCAAGCATGCGCTGAAGATCATCAATCCGCCGTTCCAGAAAGCCGCCCCGCTTCAGCGTCAGGCCGTGATGGAGCAGCGGCACTCCGCCAAGCTCGACTAGGCACCATCGGCGCTTCTTGGTTCCGTGGTCTGGTACGAGGGTGAATGCATTGTAAGCGACCCCGAACTTGAGAGCGCTCGCCAACAAGGGGTGAGTTTCGGTGATTGTGTCGAACTCATCCTGGGGGATGCCGAAAGCATTGGCGCCGCCGCCCAGCGAGGCGTTGCCTTCCAAGCTCTTGGCGAGGCACTCTGTGGCGATCCCCTGCGCCAGGCGGCGGACGAGCACGTGTTGCGGGAAGTCCCAGTCGCGCACGATCTCGGCAGCACGCTCTTGCAGAAGCTTGTGCTGCAAGCCGCTCTTCAGCGTCGCGGCCTTGGCGCGGATGAGCTGGGTCTCAGACTGAGAGACGAGGCGGGCCGCAAGCTGAAGGAACTGCTCGGCGTTTTCCGAGCTCCCGTCGCACAGCGTGTCGATGCCGAAATAGTAAGGGCGGTCCTGCCGGTGCAGCAGGTGGATGCGCGCGCCGTCGGCAATGCCGGAGTCGGCATTTAACGGGCGATTGGGCTCGAGGTCCCCAGCAGGCTCCTCGAACAGGCCACGCTGCGGGATCCGCTTGGAATAACGCTCGAACAGGATCGCCAGCATAGCGAGGCGCAGATCTTCGCCATCCTCCTCGCCGTTGGCAAGATAGCTGTCCACCTCCTGTTCGAGCACGCGGCGTCGCTCGGCGGTGATACCGACCCGGCGTTGGAGGGCGTCGACCTGCTGCGCCAGCCTCTCGCACTTGCCCGGCGCAATCGTCTCCGCCGCCGTCGACAGGAGATCGCCAAGGTTCTTCAACCCGCGCCGATTGAACACCTCCATCTGACTCATGTATCGTCCGGCCATGTCCTTGGCCATTTTGCGAAAGGCGCTCCGCTGCCCTCGCCGATCTTCCGAGCTCTGCATCCAGATGCCGGTGATCTCGCGGTCGCGCTTGAGGCCCGGCTCTTCGCCCTCGGCGGACCTGTCGAGCAGCACGTCCGCGGGCGTGAGGCCGTCGAGCCGCGTAAGGATCCAGCGCGCGACCTTAAGTTCACGGCGGGCGAGCCATCTGCGCAGCGCCAGGAGCTGGGTCGGGTGAAGCGAATGTGCGTCGTCGAAGATGACGAGCGGCCGCAGTGTAAGGATCTCGTCGCCTTCGGTGATTCGGAACGACTCGATCACGTCGAAGGGCCGGTACACCGCGGCGGCGGCGGCGTCGATTTCCTCGACGTCGGGCGGCATCAGCGCGGCCGAGATGCGGTAGATCGCCAGCTCGACCTCTCGGGCGCGGGCCAAGAGTTCCGGTCCTTTCTCGCCGCCTATCGCGGTCAGCGCAGCTTCGGCATCGGCGCGTGGGACGATCGCGACCGCCTCAAGCGCGACGCCAGCGGCCTGGAGATTGCGCAACCAGGCGAGCACCGTCCGGGCCTGTAGTAACGCGATCATCAGCCCAGTTTTGAGGTCCTCCGGATAGGGAAACTCCCAGAACTCGCGATACTCCGCCTCCAGCGGCAGCCGGCCGCCTACAAGCATGGGTCGCCCATCAGCGATCGCGCCGCACGCAGTCAGCGTGTCAATCAGCGGTTTGTAGGCGTTAAGGCCGGTGTTTCGAAGTAGCGTTCGAAGCGTCGAGAACTGGAACAGCCGCGCGAGCGTCGTCTTGCCGCTGCCCGGCGTGCCGATGATTATCGCGAGGCGATCGTACAGCTTTCCTTCTCGCGCAGGTTTCTGGAAAAAGGTCGCGAGCGGCTCCGGCGTTACGACGGCGAGAAACGCCTCATCATCTCGGAGGTATTCGGTCGCTCGCTTCTCAAAGGGGTTCGCCATGTTGGTCTCTTAAGCGTGGCGCTGGCGTCGCCGGAAGAGCGGACGCATTGGAGGCGCCTCAACCCCGTTCCGCTCGCCCCCGTCGGTTTCTGCCCACAGCAGGGCCACAGCGTTGTTCGGTGTGTTGTGGTCGAGCACGAGCGGCAGCGCGCAGCTGCCATAGCCGAGGCCGAGATGGGTGACACCGCCGACGCCGGTGTGCTTGGTCTCGATCTTTGGGTCGTAATAAGTCTGAGTCAGTGCGATGAAGTCATCGTAACGACCCGGAACCCTGTCGATCGGTAGATCATCGGGAAGCACGGTTCCAAATGAGGCGTGCATGCCGCGCGCCCAACCCTCGCTTATGAGCGCATCTTGAGCCGCTTGGAGACGTTGCTCGATGTTCCTGGCCGCGTCGGCCGAGGCGACATAGTGGTGGATGCACAGCTCCCAATCGGCCGCGAGAACGGGGCCGAGAGTCTCGGTTGCCGCGGTGAGCGACTCCCGGAAGCGCATAAGTTTGCCTTTCCACCCTTCCTCGGAGTCCGGGCGCAGGAAGGTCGTGCCGGTGCCCGCGAAATCATCGATCAGATAGACAAGGCGAAAGCCCGCCGTATCGTCGCCGAGGTCGCGGCGGAGATTGTTGCGGAGGTCTTCCCATTTGTCGCTATCGACCTGGGTTCCCTGTACGAGCTGCTCATTGCTGAGGAGCCCGGCGTTGGCGTGACGGATGGTATCGATGCGAGCGCCGTCGCTCAGTCCCATGACAGTGTTTGGCGACGCAGACGAGCAATGTCGTTGCTCGCGGCAGCGTCCGCCAGCACGCGGTACGCCGCAATACCACGCTCTTGGGCGACGGTCCGGAACAGGCGATCGCGGACCGTGCCGGGATAGAATTGCTCGACGAGTCGCTGCATCTCACCGGGTCCAACGTAGACGAGCGCGCGGCGGATGAAAGCATAGGCGGTCGCTCGTTCGCCAGGCGCGAACTGCTGGAGCCAAGTGGCGAGGCTTTCAACAAAGCGCATCCCTGCCTGGAAGTCCCGGTAGCCAACATATTTCAGACGCGCCATCAGGCGGAGCCAGCGAAACTCGTCGCGGGCCTGCTCGTCAGTCCAGGCCATGATCTGGCCGAGCACGCGGAGCGCGAGATCCTGATTCATTGCAGACTCCCGTCCTGGAATCGCATCCGGCCGTTCTTGGTCTCGAGTGCTCGAAGATAGTCAAGCGTCGCCGCAGGTCCGCGCTGGCCCGGCTCGGCCAGGTTCCAGCAGGTTTCGGGGTCGACGCTGATCTCGTCGACGCCGAGCGAATAAGGTTCCCGCAAGAGCTGATAATCGTTTCCGGGCCAGCGGCCCCGGTCCCCGATGGTGAGGAGCGGGGCGTCACCAACCGTCTTCCGGAGGCGAGCGACGACGTTCAGTTTCGAGACACCATTCGCGACGAGGTCAATGGAGTGGCTGGACCGGGTCACGGAGACGCCACTCGCCCCAGCCATCAGAATGACCTGGTGCGCGAGGTCCCAGAGGCGGCTCTCAGGAAGAACGCGCTTGGCTTCCAGGGTGATTTGGTAGGGGCGGTCCGTTTGAGTGGCCGATTCGGCCAGCTCGGGCTCAGCACGGAGCGCTGCGGCGAGCGGCGCTAGCTCGGCGCAAGGCTGGTCACGGCCGTCCGGCGCGTCATTTTCTTCAAGAGAGGCGATCTCTGCGCCGTTATAATAGCCGACCAAAACCCGCGGCCATAGCGGCGCGGGAAGGCAGAATTGAAGGTCGCGACGGACTGACGCCCCGCGCCCCGTCGCCACTGCTATCCAGGCACCGCTATCGAGCAGTCGGACGAACTCGGCGCGCATTGGCTCCGGCGGCGGTCGGAACCGGTCACGTGTATCGACGACAGTGCCGTCATAGTCGAAGACGATGCCACCGAACCGAGCTTCGCGGAGGCGGCCGCGAAAGGTATCCAGCGCGATCTGCCACCGATCGAGTTCACCGGTGATGGCGAGACGTTCGACAGAGACTCCAGCCTTGCGCGCGATGGCGGCGGCGTCTCGCGGCGATGACGTCGACCCAGCGCTGGCGCGCGAGCGCGGAAGCGGCAGGTTGTAAAGCTTACGTCCGAAGTCCGGCACGCCTGGCCGCCCGGGATCGATGCCGCGCGCCACCCCTGCCCAACCGCAAGTCTGGAGCGCGGCTATGAGCGACAGGAGTGCCGTTGCCGTCGGACCACCCGGCAGCGACAAACGGGCCTGTGGGATGCTGCCTGGGATGAGTTCGAGGGTTCGCTCAGCGAGCGCCCGGTCGGCTTCGGTGACGAGCGCCAGGACAGCGCTGCTTTTACCGCGTTTGGCCAGCCAGTGGTGGCGTCCGTGCGCGAAATTGCGATAATCGGCGAGTTGGAGGTTTCCGAGCGCGGCTTCGGTGAACTTGGACTCGAGGTCCACCGCTCCGACGCGCGTGGACGGGCCGTGAAGGACCAAGGTCGTTGGGCGAGACCAGAGCGGCGCGACCTCGGCTTCCATTGCAACCATGCTGTCGGTGTTCGCACCTAGCGCGGCCTGGATGAGGTCGGCGGCTTCTCGCCACTGATCACCCGCGCCGAACTCGACAGCATAGGCGCGTGCCAATAGGGCGGTGAAGCCGAGCAGCGAGTTGGTCGCGAGAAACCCGTCTTTGCCCGCAGGCGGCGGGAAGATCAGCAGGTCTGTGAAAGCGTGCGCTTGGCCGAGCTCGGTGAGCGGGCTGTCGTTGCGTCCGCAGAGGATGGCGAGCTGGCGCGGCTCGCGCCGAATCAGCGCGCGCGCCGCCGCGAGGATATCGACATTGCCGCCCCCGGCGCTGAGCAGCCAGTGGCTGATGCTAGTCTCAAGGGGTTCGTTGATCGCCTCTAAGGGCGTGGCCACGGCAGCCATCCTGCCGGTATGCTGCTGGTGGAAGGCGGCGAGCGCGTGCGCCGCCGTCAGCGAGCCGCCTGAGCCGATTGCGCGTAGCGGAGAGAGGCCCGCGGTTCGGACTGCTCGGCACAGCCTCTCGATGTCCGTGCTGGTTGCCCAACCAAACGTATCTGAAAGCTTCGCCATCTCACTCGCATACGGGCGCGCCATAATCCTCCCTGATCCCGTTCCGATTCCATGCCGGCGCTCACCATGAACGAAGCGAGAACACCACTCAAGCTCCACAGCGACTCGCGTCGCGGGATCTTATCTACTTGGCGTCCTTCCACGACGGCGAGCTTCAGCGCGCGTGAGTCCAGGGATGCTGGCTCTGCTCGGTCCACCTTTCTCCGGTGTTGCGAAACTCACCTGATACTGCCGAACGGGAGACGAAGCTTTCGCTAGAGCCGTTGCCCTTCGGGCTGAGTCGGTCGGGGTAGCGCCTAGGCCCGTGCTGTGATTCCATGGTCGCCGGATCACGGAGGAGCACCATGGCCCGAGCCCTGTCGCTGGACCTGCGCGAGCGGGTGATCGCTGCCATCGAGGAGGGAGCGTCATGCCGGAAAGCGGCGGAGCGCTTCGAGGTGGGTGTGG
>JAABUK010003347.1_pt1 | contig 27247 bp, 41 predicted proteins | sample 5559141 | NCBI WGS metagenome assembly JAABUK01 (sample SAMN10711869, study PRJNA513367) | rock metagenome | isolation source: Antarctica rocks | place: Antarctica: Victoria Land, Pudding Butte nord | collected 2016-01-03
TGTCGCTGCTGCACCACTCGACTCTAGCATGGTCTGCTGCAAGCACAGATTATTCGCTGCCTGATGAGGTCGAAGTCAGAAAGCAGACAACATACTTTCAGGAAGTGCTCTCGCAGCTACTAATACCCCAGGCAAACGGTAGCCCCCACGGTCTTGGTATATTAACGCCAGCTAATTAGGTATAACGCTTCCAATCTGTTGATCATGTCTTCAAAAGCTGGCGTACGACAAGAGCTAGATACCTTCTCAACTGCGTACAGAACACCTGGATCCGGATGGAACTTCTTTCCGCACACCATTGTTGACCCTGCCCGGACTGGCGGTGCGTTCAAGTAGACCTAGTAGGCTTCTGTACGCAGGTGCAGCTGAGACCGCTGGAAAAAGTGTTGTCCGCAGCGCTTGCTGCAAAGCCTCGACCGTGACTGTGCGTTGACCTCAGAGAACCTGTGCAGCAAGCCAAAGCCATAGACAGCCTGGCCTGACAGATCAAGTGCTGGGAATATTCGAGACAATTAATGCTTCTTGTGTAGCACTTAGTTTGTCACACAAACCAGTGTGCATTTGCCCATAGCATTGTCACATCAAGGCAGCTTGCTTGTTGCGCAAGCTTTACATGATTCGAAAGCAAAGCTTGCGCAACTAGCTGCAGCAAGCCCTGCTTTCATTGCAATCGCTTGCAGGTACAGAACAAAAATTGCTGAAGGGTTGTCATCTGACTTGTGACTTTACATTGAGCAGTCAGAGATAAGGAAGTGTTGCAATGTATCAATGTTAATGCTTAAGCTTTGTATCACATATTTCCCTACCAGCTGTTAGCCATACTAACATTAATATTAAATTGATGCCGAAAGGCGCAGTCTTTTCTTTTTCTTTTCTTTCCTTTTCTTTCAGCCAACAGGATACAGTTGATAGCATGGCAACAAACAACAACCATAGGGATGCCAAAGACAGACAGACAAGTGTCAGTGCTTACCTTCAGGCCTCAAATAACCAGTGATGTGAACGCTTGCATGTGTAGCACCCAGCTTGTCACACAAAGCAGTGCCCAGAGTACTGTCACATTGAGGCAGGCAGCTTGCCAAGGCTCATTGCGCCGATTTTATAACAGTGCAAAGTAAAGCTTGTGCAACTAGCAAGCCCTGCTCACCATTGCAACTGCTAGCAGATTTAGAAGGAAGATTGCTAGAGCGGTTGCCAACTGACTTTCAAGTTTGAAACGAGCAGCCGGTAATATGACAAAATACTGCAATGTACGGCAAAGCGTGTATTCAAACACAGACCGCTGAAAATGACGGCTGAACAAGGTAGAGCTTCCAATTCACCTCCAGTGCTGAACAGCTTTGAGGTGAAGCAACTTTGCATAATACATAAAAGCTAGGAATTAAGCTCAAGGGCTTGCTGTTGCAACTGTGTGGCACATTTGCCCTGCCAGGGGCTACGACATTTCACACTGAGTTGCCGGACGTGGGATAGATTGTGAGACTTGCAGAAAAGATGGAACTTGCAGAGCAGCGCTCTATTGGACTACATTCTCCTTCTGTTGGTATGACAGCTGAGTGTGACACTGCAATATGGTTTTGAAACCTTAGTGAGGTGAGAAGAGTGGCCCTGCAGGCCCTGTACCAAAGCACACAAAGCCAGCATTCAAGCAAGCCAGCGCAAAAGCAGCAATACAAGTCCATGCTGCTGCATTTGTGCTGACATTGCCTGTTATGGCTGGCTCGGATGTGATTTCGATGTGTTTGCTCAACTGCAACAACCTTACTTATTTGTTGCGACAGCGTGACAACATGTTGCCATTGCTGACCGTGCCTAACCCCATACCTCAGCTGGATACCACCAGGCCGGCGTGTCAATAATAGTTGGCCAACACTAATATTTCCAGCGCATAGACCTGTGTTGCTCGGACGTGTGCACGTATTGTGACAGCAGGGATATGCTACCTCCCAATACACAAGTGATTGCAAGAAGGCATCTTGTGCATCGGCTTCAATCATGAATTCTGCTCACTATTTCCAGATGTCCAGGTGCTCAATCGTTGCGGTGGTTGAGCACGTTCGGGAAAACAAGATGTGTCCGTCAACATCAACACTCAGGCAACGATGGGTTTGCGCAACCCGCACTATTACAAAAAGCGACGCTGAAGTGTACAAGGCAATGCATACGAGTTTTTATGCGGACTGTCCGCAGGACATTTGTGCGAACAGTTTTTTGGGGCAGATGTGCCTGGAGATGTGGGGCGGGACCACGTTCAAGGGCGGATAGCTTGTTCAAATTCGTTCTCGGGGACTGCAACTCATTGACCAGCTCATTGACTCGCCAGTGCGGCTAGCTTCGCACAGCTGGTTGCTTCTGAGGCAACATGGATACTATCAGCTACAGCATAGCGGTGATTACTCGCGACGGCATGAGAATGGATAAGTTTGACGCAAGCATTCCTTCCAGCAAGCATGGATCTGACGTACCTGTTGGCGAGCAAGTAGCCATAGTCGCAGAACTCATGGAAAGAGGACTCGAGCGTCTGTTCATCAAGTTTGGCCTTAACTACTGCCACATCTGCGGCAATAAAGCGCATCTGCACATGAACACTTTCATCTTTCCAAAGTCTCACATCCTGGACGCTGTTTCTGCGCTCTGCGATCATGGCGCGTGCGAGGTTCAAGCAGTCCAGTTTCGCAAAGACATGTTATCAGGGCTGGCAAAGAGCGTCTTCTCAGATGCTGCCATTCCAGTCAGCTGTTTGAGTCCCTGTGTTGTTTGTGGCAAGGCTGATCATACCAGAGCTTGCAGCGGGTGCAAGCTGACTGTATACTGTGGCAGGGAGTGCCAGAAGAAACACTGGCCACAGCACAAAGCAGTGTGCAGAGCCCGCAGCCAAGCCACATGAATCTCAGAGGCACAGCACGCACCAAATGTCACAATTGTTGCAGATGTGCATCATGACCTGTGCAACTTGGCTTGCAGTTTGAACACTACCGTGTGAACACTAATATCTTGATGATGTATTGTGAAAAAAACTGTGAGCTGAACTTTTTTGCTTGCATGTGCACATAATGTTTCAATCAACCCTCAACTGCTGTTTGCTTTCACACATCTGTCCACTCTTGTAACTAATATCAGGCTCTGCAAGACCTTGCTGATAACAACATATTGTATGCGGCATCTGCAACGTTGGGCTTACTAAGTGAGCTTGGCTGCATGCCGGCAGCAGAACAGAACAAAACTCTACCAGCAGCTAGAAATAAGACTGCGCATCCTTCTGTGTTTTATCTGTAGATCCACACACATGTGTGCGTAGCTTGTGCACACCTCAAACTCAATACATACAAATCTGACACATGGCAAGGGGTGAGTGTCAGCAGTGGTTACCTATAGAGCAACCCATTGGTGGCCAGCAGGGCGTAACATTGGTTTGCTGTCTCTCCTGTCCAAAATGACTGTGTGTGTGGCAATGACACCTACAGCATCAGCAGCAATACCTAACACAGCGCACCAAAACACATGCACACAACACGCACTGGCATTTTCATGCACAGACAGACAGACAGACAGGCAGGCAGGCAGGCAGGCAGGCAGGCAGGCAGGCAGGCAGGCAGGCAGGCAGGCAGGCAGGCAGGCAGGCAGGCAGGCAGGCAGGCAGGCAGGCAGGCAGAGACAGCTCAGCCAAACGATACTTCATTATGTTGTGTGTCGTCAATAGCAGCCCAAACAAGCCATCAGGACACAATAAAATACCACAGGGATGCAAAAGACATACCGGTACAGACAAGTATCAGTGCTTACCTCAGTCCTACCTGACCCAGCCCAGGATCACCAGAAAGATTATGCGCCAAAACAGGGCCTTCAGTGTGGCCGCAACAAAATGTGTTAGCCTTTACAGTAGACAACTGAGGGCTGTTGGCCTCTTGCCAACGACACTGGGGGCTGTTGGCCTCTTGCCCTTGCACAAGTCAAGCGCAGTGGAGTGCAGCCTGAGGTCTAGGACTGCTGGACGGCAAATGCAGACTGACAGCCTTCATTGCCCTTCTGCACTGCCTGCATCACAGAGGTGTGCATTGGAATGATGTCACCTGTCATGAACAAGAAACTCAAAGCTATGCTGCATTGCCTGCCTTCAAGCATTTCTGTAGGCAACGGCATAAATTGCAGAGGTCTGCCTTTTGTGCTGCATGGTCTGCCTTCATGCACGCATCTCCATGTATGCACCACATCTGTGGTTTGCTGAAGTAACAACATTGTACACATCAGCTGTTGTGTGTTGGCATGGCCGGTGTTGGCCACAACAGGGAAATCAGGCAGCCAACACAGGTCACACAGACCAAAGATACAGACACATGATGAGCTGTGGATCTAATTGAGTAAACATGTAATGCAATTCAAATCAACTGAAAGAACAGCAGCAAGGCATCACCTGTCACGACATAATGATCAAGGAGGAGTTCATGGCAGCTGTCCTTACTCAGAGAAAAGGCTCAGCTTGACCCTGAGTGAAGACCAGACAGAAGACTCAACCATGCTGAACAGACAAAGCCTCACAGACACCAGCATTGCATGCCTTGCAACTTCCCGATACATCGCCCTTACAACAGGAACAAGGGCGGCATCACATATGCAGTCACATTTGCAACCTGGCACTACAAGTTATGCAGCCTTGCTTCACAAAGGTGCAGTATAACTGAGCAGGGTTGAGACGCAGGCCAATGCAGTCATGCAGTGGGACTGAGCACAGTTGAAACAAGGTTCATATTAAAGAGCAGAGCTTACCCAAACTAAAGAGGGTCTTTGGCATGCAAACAAAAGGTCTGCCCACTTCTGCTGAACCACTCTCACTAGCGCAGTCAGTGCATGCAGCAACGGATTGCAAGTACAATGAAGAATAACAAAAGTCAATACATAACACACCACACTGTGCCATAAGTCATTTTGCGTCTATCAGCTTTGGCTTCCTCCTTGCATGACGAATGCGATCATTCACAGCCCTCTTCTTGGCTCCAGGCTCATCTGACAGCCAGCTGTACTTTGTGTGAGTTGAACTTGTCACTTCAGATGCGCTGAGGCCGTTTTTTTGAACATCAAAGTCAGCAGCAACATCAGGATAAACAGTCTTCAAAGAGTTGCATTCACAAAGCTTCTGCCCTGCACAGAAAGGGCAGCCTGATCTCATTTCCTAGCAGTTCGGTTGCCTGGCCAAGCTTGCCAGCTGTGCATCTGGCCCTTTGGACATTCATGGCAGCGCCACCAAATGAGCCTGTTACTTCCTAATGTTGTATTGCCAGGGAAGTTTCCGTTTTCTCTGTTTCTGTCATGATCCCATTGCTCCAGCAAGTCATGTTTTGCTTTGGCAAAAGTCGGCTGCTTCTGCCTAGTGCCGTCTGCTCTCACATTTCCACTTGCCTTTGCATATTTGGGGCACCCACTGTTGCTGCGAGCCTTCTGCATCACTGGAGCTTGCCACTCATGCAAGCAATCACTGCATTTCCAATGCGCTCTTATATTGCTGGAGACAGTCACTTGGTCTGGAGATAGCGGATGGTTCTTGCTGGCATCCCAAAACTGTGCAACCTGTGGTGCCTTTCTGGCCAGTGTGTTATGCTGGCAGATTGCATTGCCAGAGCAGTAAGGACAGCCTGCCCCAAGCGATCTAGAGTAAACAATGGCTTCCCAGACATGGGGTAGGCTGTCTGGACACTGATCGCATGACCACCACACCTTGTGATTGCTGTAAGGCTTGATCACAACGCTGCCAAGGTGCATGTCATGCTCTTCATGCCACTATGCCTGCAGCTCTTTTGCAAGCAGGCTGATGGTGGGCCCAACCTGGTTGGGCTGCGCTTTTGGTGGCTGTTGCCAGCTGTCAGTATTATTATGCTGACACCAGAGGCTGTCTCTGCAGATTGACATATGCGCCTCAAGCTCAGTCAGCATGCAAGATCAGATGTTGAAGCTGTTGAGGACTTTAGCGGGCGAGCAAGGTGACACACCTGTGCGAAAGGTCGACTGCTGCTGCAAGCAGGCAGTCATAGGCATATTTGCAAGCATACACAGCCTTGGATCTGGCAGCCGTTGACCATAGCTGGTCAGCAGCCTGGCGCCCTGTTGCGCCTGTGAAGATCGCCTGAAAGCACCAAACCAAGGTCTGATAATTGCAGTTGATTGCAGCAAAACACTCTTGGTATGCTGATCTTCTTGGTCAAACGACCATCGAAACGTACCTGCCCTGACGGACGGTGTGAGAAATCGCTGCTCCCATATCGCTGCGGCGTCAGGTCCGTCTGCTCAGAGCAGATCAGGTCTGGAACTGTGCTATTCTGCTTACTTGTTGCTTCGCTGTGTGTTGACTACACAAGCAGATGTCTACTTGTGCCGCTGCAGATGACGGGACACTTCCCAATGCGCCTTAGTGGGTTTACAACCTTCAGACAGCTACAGTTGCCGTCAAAAATCTGCGTCGGTGAGCCATGCGGCATGGCCCATGCCTGCTCAACAGAAATACTCGGCGACGACAGGTCGATCTGACTGGCGGTGCGTTCAGGTAGACCTAGTAGGCTACTGTACGCAGGTGCAGCTGAGACCCGTGGAGGAGATTTTGTCCGTAGCGCTTGCTGCAAAAACTTTGACGGTGACTGGGCGTTGACTTTGCTTTTTCAAGTGCCATGCTGCATTTTGATCAAAGCCAGTCTGGAGCTCTTCCGGGAAGTATCCAATCATCGGCAGCGGCGACAGCAAACAGAACATCTGCTTGCTGAGTCACAGCAAAGCAAAGCAACAGTAAAGCAGAATAGCACAGTTCTAGACCTGACCTGCTCTGAGCAGTCGGACTTAACGCCGCAGCGATATGGGAGCAGCGATGTCGCACACCGTCCGTCAGGGCAGGTAAGCCTCGATGGTCTTTTGATCAAGAAGACCAGCATGTACTGCTGCAACCAACTGCAACTTCCAGACCTCGCTTGGGTGCTTTCAGGCAATCCTCCCAGGTGCAACATTGCGCCAGGCTACTGATCGGATATGGTGAAGGGCCTCCAGATCCAAGGCAGTTTACGCTTGCAGCCATGCCTGTGGCTGCCTATTTACAATCAACCTTCTGCACAGGTGTGTCACCTTGCTTGCCTGCTTAAGTCCTCAACAGCATCAACATCTGCCCTTGCATGCTGATTGAGCTTGAGGCGCACATGTCAATTTGCAGGGGCAACCTTTGACGTCAGCAACAGCAACAGTAATGGCAGCTGGCAACAGCCACCAAAAGCCCAGCCCATAGAGGGTGGGCCCATCGTCAGCATGCTTGCAAAAGAGCTGCAGGCACAGTGGCATGAAGAGCGCAACATGCACCTTGGCAATCGTGTCATCAGGCCTCACAGCCACCACAAGGTGTGGTGGTCATGCGATGAGTGTCCAGACAGCCTTCCCCATGTCTGGCAGGCAGCTGTTTACTCTAGGTCATACGGGACAGGCTGTCCTTACTGCTCAGGCAACGCAATTTGCCAGCATAACACACTGGCCAGAAAGGCACCACAGGTTGCACTGTCATGGGATGCCAAGAAGAACCATCCTCTGTCTCCAGATAAAGTGACTGTCTGCAGCAATGTTAGAGCGCACTGGAAATGCAGTGCTTGCTTACACAAGTGGCAAGCTCCAGTGGTGTTGAAGGCACTCAGAAAATCTGGGTGTCCCAAGTGTGCCAAGGTAAATGGCGGCAGGAAAGCAGATGGCACCAGGCAGAAGCATCCTACGTTTGCAGCTGCAAAGCATGCCTTGCTGGAACAATGGGATCATGACAGAAACAGAGAAAATGGGAACTCCCCTGGCAATACAACATTAAGAAGCAGGAAGCTCATTTGGTGGCGCTGTTACGAATGTCCAAAGGGCCAGATGCACAGCTGGCAAGCTTGGCCATGCCATCGAACTGGCATAACAGCAACAGGGTGCCCTTTCTGTGCAGGGCACATGGTTTGTGAATGCAACTCTTTGGAAACTGTTTGTCCTGATGTTGCTGCTGATTTTGATGTTGAAAAGAATGGTTTCAGTGCTGCTCAAGTGACAAGTTCGACACACACAAAGTACAGCTGGTTGTCAGATGAGCCTGGAGCCAAGAAGCGATCAGTGCGTCAGCGCACAAGTTATGCGAAGAAGCAAGTCAATAGAGCTGCTAGACACTCCTGATGATACAGCAATGTCGCATCGTGCACAAAACGCATTCCAGCTTGCCAGTCACATTGTAGATGTGCACTTGATGTGTTGTAAGAGGCGTCTGTCTTCAATGGTGTAGCTGTTGTGTAATATGCGTTTACATTATTTGCATTGTATTATATGCACTAACAGAGTCTGTAACTGCAATTCAGTTAATATCTAGGACTTCTGCTAGCCTGTGTGAAAGTCTTGCCCAAACTGGCTTGCTCAAGACTCAAGCACGACTCATTCAGCATAAAGCTTCTGACATTCCTGGACGAAATAGCACCTTATCTGAGCCTCATCATCATCGTCACCCTTGACCATCAGGAGGGGTCCAAGGCCTGCCTAGGCTATACAGACAAGATCAAGTGTCACCAGGCAACTCTGCCTTGGATACTCATGCCACATGCTGGCGCTCTGGTCAGCAAAGCGTATTGACTGTGTGAAGATGACGGTAGTTACTTATACTGCTGATCAAGGCGTTCATTGCAGCCTAACACTTGTTTCATTGCGTTGTAAAGATGTGCCAGTGTCGTCAGTAACCTGGTCAAAAACATCAGTGCAATGCGTTCATGATGTCTAACAGTTTGAAGCAATCCTTCTGGATAAAGAAGGATTGCATTGAAGATGTTTGGGAACCGCCGCTACAGTCAATGTTGAGGCTTTCTTTCTTGGCTCACTACATTCTGATATATGGTATACGGTGCTGTAAATACGATTGTTGGATACAATACGGATTTACAGGCTGTGCAATACACTAAAGCATTGCTGTTACAGCCTGTATAAAGACTTCCGCCTTGTGCTTGCTGGAAACTGTTGTGCAACATACTCAGCATCCAACTTCTGCCACTCCTGCATAACAGGACAGGGCAATGTCATTCTGTTGTGTGGCAAAGCATAGCAACTGCTGAGCCATGCATGCATGCTCTTGATGAAGGTATAGCTATGTAGCCATCTCAGTGCAACAGTAGGGTGAATGCTGCAGCAAGCACGCAATCACTGCGTAAACTGAAAGCAAACAAACAGCACCACACCATTTGTTGTATAACACCACGTAACATCTGGTTATATTTTACAAGCTCAATATTCACGCATTTTTGATGCAATACTTGCCGTATTAGAGTAACACTGAAGAACACTGCGTGTTGCGTATTATGTATGCGTATTACACATGCGTACTACGTATGGGTTAACTGTAGGTGAAGTTACAGCCTACCTGCACCCACTCAGCCAGGTGCTGAGATTCTCGGTACCCACTCAACCTGTGAGTCATCTCAGCCGAGCTAAGGTACTGATGTCTGACAGCTTCTTCAGCTGGAGAGCCTTGCACTGGCAGCGGATGAGCCTCAGTATTGAAGACCCATTCATCCAAAGGGAACTTTGGGGTTGTGTTAGTGTCCAGCAACAGGTAGAGGTACTTCAAGGCCTCTCCACTCCAGAAGGACTCCATTTTGTCTCTGTGGGGTGGTGGAACCTGCAACATCAGCAATAATAATAATACCAACAACATTATTATTAGTAATAACTATAATATAATATAATAACAACAAAAATAATATTAGTAATAAAATTAATGATGATAACAACAACAATAATAGCAAGGATGCCTGATGCACAGGGAAGATATTCAAGACAATGTTTTGGGGATGTCTTGGAGGCTTGGAACTGTAAATGCACGGAATGTCCATCAGTCCACAAGAGCGTGTTTGATGAATTGTCTCTTACCAATAGAACGCTGTCCAAGTTGGTGTATCCACCAGACTTCACTTTGCTGAACTTCTCAAACGCCCTGAAGATATGCCAGCCCCAGTCTTGATACTGGGGATCACCAGTGACTTGATGCAGAAGGAATAGGGACTCCACAGTCTCTGGTCTCAACAGGTTGTGTGAGTCCTGCAGCAGTCAAGCATGTCACTACTTGCTCGTGGCAATGCGCTCCTGCCAAGGCTTGGCGCACGAACAAAACATAGGCAACAATACTGCAGTATTGAACAGCTCAATTGCAGGCTGTTGGAGACAACAGCAGAGTGCCTTGTGTGCCAGGTCAGCAAAAGACCTGATATGTTGGTATGATGCATTGTGGAGGCTCTCCAAAAGCCTCATGCCACAAAAGGCAGTCAGCAAGGCATATGACAGGGTGTTGTAGGCTGCATGCAAAAGCAGACCGCGTTGTGGAGACAAGACTTGTCCTGCACATACCTAGCTCATTATTGGCTGGAAAACGAATTTATTATTATTACCAAAAGCAGTCCCGAAAAATATTCCGGCATCCTCTACGCTACCCAAGGTACTGTTCCACTTGCATCTTGCCATGGGCAGGACTAGTACCAGGATGTAATCAGTCATGTTTGTGCTGCATGCAAAAGCAGTCCCACCAAATATCCCAACACTCTCTAGGGTATCTAGTACTGATGTCCCATTTGCATCTTTCCATGGGCAGGATGAGTATCAGGGTGTGATCAGTCATGTCTGTGCTGCTGCAAATCTATAAAAGAAGAAGAAGAGAATGCTTACTTGGTGTTTCACCATGAAGTCCCCTCCACCCACATCCATGTGATGCTGCTTGGGGTAGTCATCCCCTCTGTCATGCTGAGTGAAGAAGACAATCTCTGGGGACAAGCCAGTGGGGATGCGGCGGTACATCTCATAGCAGGTCAGCATCAGTTCTTCAGCGAGTTCGAGGTCGTTGGGATCGTACCGGCTGCCAGTGTTGACTCCATGGAAATGCCCCAAAGCCAACAGCCCTGCAATGCAGGTCCGGTCAAGCAGCGGGGTAGCTCCGGGCTGCCGCCTTAGGGGGGTCCCTTTATGATCGCTGAAAAGCGTACACTTATATTTTCTTTTCAAGCACCTGGTTCTGAGCAGCTATGTGTTGCCACTGTGCTTTCAGGAAAGACATTTCACATGGTTGTACCTTGGTCAAGTGACTTCTCAATGCAGAGCCAAGTCGAAATCTGTTCTGTGTTGCTGCAGCATCAGCATGCGTCATCAAGTACGTATGCCTTGCACGGCTGTCAGCACTCCTTGTCAGACTGCAACAGCCGTTGATCCAAAACAGCAAATTCAAAATGACACCCATATGTTAAACATACGCTCAATTCTCATCCTTGCTGATCCCATGCTTAGCGCGTAGTGTCACACAAGCAGCAGGCACCACCACGTGGTCACATGCCAGCACAATTGTTTTCATGGTTCTTCTCATGTCAGAGCTACAAACAAAGCAGAATCATCTCCTTGTACCGACTTTTGAGTCAACTCAGCAGATTAGTCATGACTTCAAGGCGGCCACACCTGGCAGGAAACAGACAAGGTGGTCCATTTTGGGTTCAAGGGGCCCCTTGCCACGTCGCCTCTCAGCGATATAGGTCAAGCCCTCAGCCCCAGGGCTGGTGCGCTGCAACAGCAAATTCCTCACGCCTTTCATCGCCTGTTTGTACTGCCTGCATCAGACAGACTTACACTCAGGTTGATGACGCCTACTCAGCAACGTAGGTCAAGCCCTCGGCCCCAGGGCTGGTGCGCTGCAGCAGTAGATTCCTCACACCTTTCATCGCCTGTTTGTACTGCCTGCACCAGACAGTTTGCATTCAGGTTGTTGCCGCCTAGCGATATGCCACAAGCAGCCAAAGGTAGAGAGAGCCGCCTTGCATCGCCTGTTTATACTGCCTGAACCACACAGTTTGCACTCAGGTTGCTGACGCCTGTCAACATGCCACCAACAGCTCGTTGCCTGTTTGTATTGCCTGCATCAGACATGCACTCAGGTTGCTGACGCCTATTACATGCCACAAGCAGCCATAGGCAGAGACGCGCCTTGAAGCAGAGCAGTGGAGCAGTCAGACAAGGTATCATTCCTCAGAAAGGAAAAGAAAGAAAAGAAAAGACTGCACCGTTTGCTGTCAACTTGATGAGAAGCCATACCAGGCTGCCCAGGAAAGGTTCTCTATTTGTTGTGGCTGTATGCAAGCATGTGATCTAGGTTTGAAGCTGTGATTCTCACGCACAAGCAGTGAGTTCTTCAAGGGAGGTTCACCAAAGAGGGAGGTGAACTTTTGAAACTGTGGACCATGAGCATTGTGGCCATGCTTGATTTGTCTCCAGTCTCTCATTGGCAAGCATGGTAAGCAAAGGACAGGAACTGTGAAATTGAGTCTTATCAGCACAATGTACACTCTCCTCTTGGCAAGCATGCCAGGCAAAGACAGTAGCTGTGAGAATGACTTATATCCATCAGCACATTTAACCCTCTCCTCTTGGCAAGTACACCTGGCCAAGACAGGAGATGTGAACATGACTTGCAACAGCAGGCCAACAAGCAGAGGGTGCGTTCAACAAGGTAGCAGATGGAAGTGTCAAAAAAAGAAAAGGTAAGACTATGCCTTCTGGTGTGAATTTAACGAGGCACCAAAGTTTAAACCGGGCTGCCAAGGGAGGTGTTAAGATTGTTTTAGCCCGCCCCATTGTCCTCCTATTGCCTCTAGCTCGCGACGCATAGATGGGAGCCTTACTTCAGGAGAGCGTCATCTGTCTTGCCGGTCAGGATCCAGTGCTTGAGAAGGTACTCATAGTAGCTGAGAGCATCATTTGTCTTGCCAGTCAGGATCAAGAGTTTGAGAAGATACTCAAAGTAGCAGAGAGTGCATGCACAAGGTAGCAGATGGCAGCCTCACTTCAGCAGAGCATCATCTGTCTTGCCGGTCAGGATCCAATGCTTGAGAAGGTACTCATAGTAGCTATCCCCCCGGGACCCTAGGCTCAGCTTGTCCCCATGGACTTGTCCACTGTGGGGATTCACCCACACCGGACAGACACCCTCCTCACAGTCGCCACTCTTGCCTACTTTGGCAACCACCTCCCTTGCTAGCTTGCCTAGGTCAGGGTGGCCTGCACTCATTTCTGTGAAATCTCCACAATGTAGAAACGCGTTTTTAATGTTCCCAAATGTTTCTGAGTTTAGCTTTTCAGTGGAGGGATGACGTTTTGGAATTGAAATGGACGTTTTGGGATTGGAAAGAGCTGGTGCTGTATACAAGAGCTCAGACTGGTGACTTTAGGGACTGCAAAAAAGGTGATGCAGTGACTTGTGGGGATCACAGGTCACAGTGGGATTCAAAGGACATCTGTGCCTGTGAGATGTGGTTTTAGAAATTCCAAAGATTGTATTAAAAAAGGTCAGGAAAATGAAGAAAACCTTTATGACTGTGTTAAGCTGTCAGCTGTTAGCTCAAATGTGAATTGACCTAAACAGTGTGAATAGACAGCCAAGTCACAAGCACCACTGGAAAGAAGTCAACAGTTACACGAAATAGTATCAGGGCTGGCCCTGGGCAGCCCGGTACAACACTTGGCTTTTCATTAAATCGACGCCGAAAGGCGTAGTCTTTTCTTTTCTTTTCTTTTCTTTTCTTTTCTTTTCTTTTCTTTTCTTTTCTTTTCTTTTCTTTTCTTTTCTTTTCTTTTCTTTTCTTTTCTTTTCTTTTCTTTTCTTTTCTGTCAGGGCTGGCAGAGGCTCACCCATGGCACAGCCCAGAGTGAAGAACTCAAGGGTCAAGCTGGTGACTTCTGACAGGGAAGAAGAGGCGCTCCAGACTGGTGGCGTGCCTTCTAGTTTCTGTAGGTTGACATCAGACCAGGGAATGCCTGCACCCATAACAAGTTTGTATCTGTGCATTATAAACAATAGTATCATGGTGGAGTACGGCAGAAGGCTGATTGAACATGCTACAGGTGGTTTGCAGCCTGATGGCCAGTGAGAGTGTACACACACCAGGAAAGTGCCCTGCCCTGGTACACAGCAGGGCTGGATATTCTACTGATATGGGGGGCAGGACAAGGCATGACGCCAACAGGACACACACATGTAGACATGGAAAACCTGAAGCAGGGCATGGCCGAGCACCATCATTGTTGGAGTTGACAGGGCACTGCCAGGCCTGCAGCAGGTCATAGCCAGGCCAGACCACCATGGTGCAGAGTCAGGCAGGGCAGGGAAAGGCAAGGAAGGGCAGTTCAGGGCAGGGGGCAGTTCAGGGCAGGGTGAAACAGAGCACATCAGGATATGGCAAGGGCAATACACAGCACGCCCAGCGCCTGCTCTCGACAACATCAAAGTAGGTCAAGGATAAGCACAAGGCAAGTGGAACAGAGCAAATTGCGGGCAGATGTTAAAAAGAAAGCTTTGGCATCACTTTAATGAGAAGCCAGATTATACCGGGCTGCCCAGGGAAATGTTGTCCCATACCTGAGGGCAAGTGGACGCCTGCAATCATGCGCATGCCCAGCTCTACTGCTCTCAACACTGTCAAAGCAGGTCAAGGATAAGCACAAGGCAAGTGTCAAAGCATATTATAGCGATATGTTGTCGATACCTGAGGGAGAGTGGAAGCCTGGAGTCATGCGCATGCCCAGCTCCACAGCCTTGTACAGGTAGATGCGGTCACCGCCTGTCAGGTAGAAGGCAGATAGGAGGCCACCCAGGATCCTGATGGTGGTCTCAAACAAGTTCACAGTTGTGTCCTGGACAGCAACATCGTGAGGAATGAATGTCAATGATGACAGAGAAAGCTCACAGGAGGTCTCAAACAAGTTGACAGATGTGTCCTGGACAGCAACATTGAAGACTGAATGTCAACAACAACAGCGAGACCTGAAACATCTCCACACTGTAGAAACGCGCTTTTACTGTCCCCACACGTTTCTCTATTTAGATTCCCAGTGTGGGGATGAAATTTCTGAACTAATTTAGACGTCTTTGGATTGAAAAGAGCATGGAAGAAGTGCTCATGGCTTGTAGCTACTACTGGTACTGGGCAGCCCGGTATAGTACTTGGCTTCTTTTTGGTTTGATGCTGGAAAGTGTTGTTTCTTTCCTACTCTATTCTATTACCACTGGTGGCAGGCAAAACCATATGATTCAGGAGACTCTGTGCTACACGGGTTGCCTGCCACCAGTAGAAATAGAATAGAAAAGAAAAGAAACAACACCTTCCAGCGTCAAATTAAACGAGAAGACAAGTGTTATATCTCCTAAATCACACGGGTTGCCTGCCACCAGTAGTATTAGAACAGAAAAGAAAAGAAACAACACCTTCCAGCGAATTCACACGGACACTGCTTCTGTGTACCCACATAAAGGATGCTTGGTGGATGGATCATTGCCAATGGATCATTGCCCTCAAATGTCAAGCTCAATGCTAAGGGCAGAACTTTTCACAATGGCACAGCAAACAGATGGCATTCCAGCAGGAGGCAAATATGGACAATCAGTTGCTTCAAGTGATGCAATCGTACAAGCTGTCTACCAATTAGACGTACAAGCTGTCTACCAATTAGACATACAAGCTGTCTACCAATTAGACAGCCAAGCTGTCCACCAATTAGACATACAAGCTGTCTACCAATTAGACATACAAGCTGTCTACCAATCAGACATACAAGCTGTCTACCAATTAGGCATACAAGCTGTCTACCCATTAGGCATACAAGCTGTCCACCAATTAGAGCTCTTTTCAATCCCAAAACGTTTATTTTATTTCAGAAACATCATCCCTACACTGGAAATCTAAACTCAGAAATGCTTGGGGACAGTAAAAACGCTAATCTACATTGCGGAGATGTTTTAACTGTCCACCAATGTTGAGGGTCGGCGCCTACCTGATCCAGCATTAGGTTCCTAGCAACCCACTCCCGGGCATCGCCCAACTCTTCTTCCAAACCCATAACATGGAGGGTATCCAGTGAGTCCACCAGAGTCAGCCCCAGGCCAAACCAGCGGTGACTGGAGTGTGAGTGGGGCAGTAACTCATCCTCACCCCAGGCAAACTCCCTGTAACCCTTCCAAGCCCACTGCATGCCTTCCCTCACCTTTTGCTGCCTAGCAGCCGTGTCTGTGATGCAGCCTAGGTCATCGCCTGTGTAAAATGCCACCTGTCATTTGAGTGTGGGCCTAGCTTGACCTTACTATAAACCGTGCATGCTGCATGATGCATTCCTTTCACGGTAGTTGCTTGTTGTCCGGTAGCTGTGCATGCTGCATCAGCAATGCATGGGTCCAGAAGATGCCTCTGTTGTCTTGCTTGTCTGCCATGCATCACCTTTCAGCAGCTGCTGCCATTGCACCTGCCCAATTCTTCATTGCAGCTATGATAGATAGGCAGAGGGTCACTCTGTCATGGGTGTTTCAGCACAGCACAGCACAGCACAGCACAGCACAGCACAGCACAGCACATCACGGCACAGCACAGCACAGCACAGCACAGCACAGCACAGCACAGCACAGCACAGCACAGCGCAGCGCACCACAGGCAGGTCGTGGCATGGCATGACACGGCATGACATGGCACAGCACAGCACAGGCAGGTCACGGCATGGCACAGCACAGTGTGTTACAGCACGCATCATTAGTTTCCATCTCGATGGGATGCATGCTTCACCTCTGCCGTGCCTGGGCAGCCCGGTCTACAACTTGGCTTCTCATTGAACCCGCGCCAAAAGGCGTAGAGTTTTCATTTCTTTTCTATTTTCTTCTCTTACCTCTGCCGCATGCATCCAAGCCCTCACAGATGCCAGCCATGCGACACCTGACACTGTCATCCAGTGCGGGCTCCCCTGGGTTCACGGCAGGGCTCAGCAGCTTCACCCCCTCTGTCCCAGAACTGTGGTCAACATTCTCAGTGGTTCCCTTGTCTGCACTGCAGAAACCACGCATGTGTGGAGACCTTTGGCATCATGTGATAATTAACGCTTGACTCAGAGGTTTGTGTCCTGTTTGTGAGCAGCGCTAGGGCCCTTGCTTCAGGGTACTGTGCTTTTTGATACTGATAGTAATAATGATAAACACAATAATGATGAAAACAACAACAATAACAATGTCAAGAGTGATGATGATAGTAGTTGCAACGCTTTCCATCTCATGATGAGCTATTTATGTGCAGGACAAGTCTTGTTGTAGAGACACAGCAGCGTAAATATGTGTGGCTCACATGCAAAATGCTCAAACGATCAGCAGGGAGATTTATTAGGAAGATCAGACTTGCTACAGCGCTACACAGATGTCAGAAAGCATCCACACTTAAGCCTACTATGTTTTGCACCTTACACATGCCTTGCTGCCTGTCGTCAAGCTAGATGGCAGCCCTTAGTGTACAGACTGAGCTGTTTTATATTGACAAGCAGAACATGCACGCTTCACTTTCACGTAGATTTAGTCACAGCATGCTGGAAGCCACACAGCATATGCATGCAAGCTCTGTTTATGCAGGCATGCAATCTTGCCCTGCAACTTGCAGCTGTGTACCTGCCTTTAGCTGACTGAACCACGTCCACATGCCCTACGGCTATTTGCATATCGGATTCTGAAGTCAGTTTGCTGTCAGCAATGTCCTGCTTGTTGTCAACAGCAGCATCTTTGACTGCTTTGGCCTGAGTAACCTCCTGCATGTGCAGGAGGAAAATTCTACAAAAGAAAGCCACATTATGCATATCATAGCATTTGTCTGCCAAGTTTGCATGCACATTAAACGTCTGTCTTTGCATTCACTGCATGGTTACACAAGCCAAACTTGGGCAGCCAAAGGACCAACGAGAAGTGGCACACTGTGCGCAGTACCACCTGTTGTGCACCCCCAGCTGTCTTCCCACCAAGGCCTTGCTGTGCAGCTGCAGCAGAAGAAACCAACAAGTAGTGGCACACTGCATGCAAGCCCACCTGTTGTGCACCCCCAACTGTCTTCCGACCAACGCCTTGCTGTGCAGCCAAAGAAGAAGAAACCAACAAGTAGTGGTACACTGCATGCAAGCCCACCTGTTGTGCACCCCCAGCTGTCTTCCTGCCAACGCCCTGCTGTGCAAGTTTGTGTGCCAGGTCTGTGGTGCCATGCATGAGGTCTGAGTCCACTGTTGCTTTATTGGCAACCACTTGATCCTTGACTGAATCCTGTGCTGTGTTTGCAGCTGTGTCATCCAGGGATGTGCGTACGACAGGGGCAGTGGGGTCCTACAAGGCATGAGATTACATGTCAACCAACTGTGCTGTGCTTGCAGCTGTATTGTCCAGGAATGTTCGTATGACAGGGGCAGTTGGGTCCTACAACACAGGAAAGCTATGTTGACCAATGTTGCATGCATGATGAAGGCATTCTTGCCAGGACAAGTGGCTATACAGCCACAGATGTGTGTTTAGAATTCAAGAGCAATGTGGTTGGGCTGTTGGTGATTACATGAGCCCTATCTTGTCATGTCCTGCATCACAGGGTACAGAGCACATGGGTTGCTAGAGTGCTGCCTGCAGGACGGTAAAAGCACGGCATTTCTTTGCAGATGTCTTTACCAAAGTGACACATAATGCCGCGGTCTCAGAGCAGGGACCAGCCCAACTTGCATTAGATTAAACATTAAGGTGCCAGCAGATGCTGAGGAATAGAGTTTCAGCCTATGCAGCTCAGGCAGCAGGTACTGAGTTGGTTGTCTGTATTTGTAGTCATGCGTGACAGGCAAACCATACACTAGTGACGACAATACAAGAAAGAGCATGAGCGTCAGCCATGGGCAACATGGTGGGCAGCGATGTGCCCATCATAGCTGCACCCAATGATGGGCACAAGAGTGAGCAACAATGGGCAAAAACAATGAGCAATGATGGGCAAAAAAATGACCAATGATGGGCAAAAAATGCTGAATGTCTTGTTTCAAGTAGCAAAGCACCTTGATGTCTGCCCCATCTTGCACGAGAAGTTTGGAATCATGGGACTCCATCTTACGCCGTCGCAGCTGTTTCACAGCATCATCTTTGGCTTGGTACCGCTTGCGATGCTCTGCAACTTCATCTGCTGTCGCTTTCATCTGTGCCGCCATTGTGACAGCTAGGTCTTGGTGCTGCAGGCAACATACAATCACGAAAAGATAAAGGAAAAACGAGGAAAAGTGCTTCGTTTTTTAGGTTTTTTATTTGACAAATCTGAAAAAGGCAAAACAGAAATTGAAAATAAGTCATAATTTCTGTGAAGAGAGACAAAAAAAACGATTAAAACAGGCTGCAGATGTCATGGCGACCATTTGTGGACTGAGGTGGCAGCTCAGGCTTGACAGTGCAGACCATACTCAGCTTGTCTGGTACAAAGCATTCTTGTTTCTTTGCATAGTCCTGTAACACTAGCACAACCTAATGTTGGAAGTTGTGACAAGGTCATTCACCTTAGGGTAACCTCTTTGTGGAAGAAAGGTGCTGGGTGACTTTGGCTTTGCTGCTGTCTAAGCTGCACAGACAGGTGATGCAAAGAGAAGCAGAACGCAGTCGTATGAAGAATTTTGCCTGTAATCTGCATGATCTGCTGTTGAAATTGGACAGGATCCTGTACTGAAGGAGACGTCATAATAGCTATCATACGCAAGTTGTTCATGGTGGCATGACATGCCAAGTTTGTAGCAAAGAAAGACAGAGGTAGTCTTACTTGTTGGACTTGGTTCTCCAACTGCACCAGGTCCTGCTCCCATAAGGCGTTCTGCACAAGCAGGAAATCAATCATGACCAGCATTGCTCATACATTGCAGCATGTTGTAGCACCCAACAATGTTTGAATGCACTTCAGTTAAGAGCGTGCATTCTGGATTGTAACACTGGGAGTCTTCATGCCTGATGTATGATGTCTTTGGCACAGGACAGGAGGCATAAGCCAGGTTAAGAGGGTTTAGGGTTTAGGGTTTAGGGTTTATGTCAAGGGCATGTAAACTGCAAGAATGCCTGAGACTGGCAATCTGGATGCCTCGCTGGTCCTCAGACAACTCCCATGCAGGGGAGCCGATTTCCTCACCAGTCAGTGTAGTCATGCAGTGCAACATATGCTTCTTGGCAAGGCTGCCAGCGACATGATTTTGAACAAATCAAATATAAAGAAACAAAACAAAACAAAACAAAACAAAACAAAACAAAACAAAACACATAAAGAAAAGAAAAGAAAAGAAAAGAAAAGAAAAGAAAAGAAAAGAAAAGAAAAGAAAAGAAAAGAAAAGAAAAGAAAAGAAAAGAAAAGAAAAGAAAAGAAAAATCAGCATAACATCAGAAAAATATTGAATAAGATGTAGAATAAAATAAGATAAACAAACATTAAATCAATGTTGATTGTAGAATGTACCTGTTCATCGGGAGTTTTGCCAGCAGCTGCTTCCTGAGCAGTGACAGGAAGGTCATGGCTGTGGTTGTAGCGGGCTTGCACCAGCAGATCTGACAGGCTCTGAATTTTGCTTTGTAGCTTATCTATGCTCTGGTGCTTGCTTGCAACATCAGCCTGCACAAGGCACAGACCTGTGACATGAGACGCCAGGGAGTTGTTATTTGGTGGGCATGTTCATGAGCAAAACCTAGCTTCTGGCTGTTCTGCATGTTGCTTGCATGCCAAATGAGGGTGTTAGTAAGTGCAGAGTGTTTACAGCATGTATCAGCACATAATGCGTGACTTGCAAACACGAAGTTCCATCCCATGTGTCCTTTGAAAGTTGTATGGATACATCAAGCTTTGAAAACTCTTTAGATGCATTGATGTCTGACCAAGATGCACAGAGACAGTGTCCACATAGAGGGTGGCTTGTTCATGCTAGGGTATAATTACGGTTTCGGAGGCTCTATACTGCTGTGCACTTTTACCTGCAGGTCTGCTTGACGCCTAAGAGCAGGCTCCAACTCAGCAAGAGTCTGTGCTTTCTCATGCTCGATGCGCTGTATTTGTACATCAGCGCTGGTCATGGAGTTGATGTTGATAGCCGGTTGTCTTGAAGGTGCCCCTGGCTGCATGCTCTGATTGGCAACCAACAAAGCAGCAACGCTGCACAGCAGGACAAGGATACTTTGCTGTTGACCAACTGGTATGGTGAAAAGTATCAAACAGACAGGCAGACATGGCAAGACACAATAGACAGAGGAGTGAACGAAGTGGATGCTACAATGTACATGCTTATGTCTGCGTGTGCATGAATTTAGCAACAGGTAAGTCACTGTTGGCCTGAAGACACCATATGCAATGCAACTAGGCAGCGTGACCTCATACTAAGTGCTGTTGAGATATAAATGCAGCACGTGAACACACCTGCAACAGACGACCAGCAGCAGTGCCAACAGGCATAGCTCAGTGGGGCTGATCTTCTGAGCTGCCAATCTAATCCTGTGAATGATACCCTACGGACACAGCACAAAGGTCGAAAAGCTTTATATTGGCTGAAGTCCACAGACTGCAAGTGATACCTGTCCCTCTTTAGCTTCTTTGCTGTACCCATTGAACCCAGAATGCTGCCTAGATGGGAGATCCAATTGTGCACCTGTATAAAAACACTCAAATCAAACGAGTGGTCAGATTCTATTGCCATGCCGCTTAATACAGCAAGGTGGGTCACCTGCTGCCCGAAGCATAGCCCGGTTCTCAGCCCTTCGACGATGATGCAGCTTGACAGCTCAGATGCTCGATCGGTTCACTGTGCTGTAGCACCTCACAGCAACACGGTAACGCAGGCCTGGGCAACTTTGGTCCACCGACTGATCAGCTCAGGGCAAGCCGCATCTGACTTGAATCTGCACGTACCCACGACATTGGCGCACACGGAAAAGGGGACGACGAGCAAAAGTCTATAGCCGCCAAGACACACCTTTCTTGCGCTAAAGCGTTCCTGGGTTCCTGATGTAGCAAGCTGTTGTTCGTCTTCCTGGTCTGACTTTCTCTTTCTCTCAGCAACCGTGGTGAATGCGCAATACTGTCCATGTTATTGAATTTGCTGCGCTTTGTTGTCACCCAGCTCGCGCATGTGCCACGCGTGTTGATCTGTCCCCATATAGCAGCCAGCCTGATACATGCCTTGGTGCTTGGCCTGAGTCGTCTTCGATACCCTCTGTAGGGACCTTCGCAGTCTCAACCATCGATCTTTTGCTGAATTAATGCCAAAAGAGTTTCTGAGACTGCGCGTGATACCTGGGGAAGAAGCCCCTGGTGAGGCAGGTATTAGCACAAGCAAATCCTGCAGTCGTGCATCTTATGAAGTGCTCTTGGTTTTTGCAGTTAAAAAGCTGGTGGATGTTTATGTAGCAAACATTGCAGGGCCTCAAGCTAGTCAGCTGGTGATTCTCACACGCTTTGCAAAGTGCCTGTAAAACCTGCCAATCAAAAGTAGACAATAGACTTGTTGTGCAAGCAGGTCAAATTGCTAGGTCAAATTGCTCCTCTTGGCCAGTTTGATCATCTGAAACGTGTCAGGTACGATGTGTGCTATACTCTATGGATAATGCCTTTCTCCACTCATGAAATCAGGTCACTGTACACACTACAAGCTGGAATTGTGCCTGCCAAACACAAATGCATGCATGCTCTTTGTACGATGCTATGTTCACAGCTCTTATAGACCCCTCATGCTGCTGGATCTCGTTTTGCCTCCATGCAGAAAACAATCACATGAGTCGTCATCACAGCTGCAGATCATCCTGTGTCCCAGAGCACCAACCACTTTGACATCAGACTTGATACAGCCCAGCAGTCCAGCACATCATGCCTTTGCTGAGTCATCCAGACCATCCTTGCAGCAGACAAACCAAGAAGCTCTGAGTGAGACGGTGAATGAAAAAGCATCAACAGAGTCCCTTGCTGAGTCATTCATTCCTGTGCAGCTGCCAAATGCTGACACACAGTCAAGCGCACCTGTCCATACAACAGATGGAGATCATGACTCATTCCAAGCTACAGACCTTTCTGGCACACAGAATGTAGCGCAAGCAGCAGGTAGTCATGACTTTGACGGTCAAGCTAGTGGAAGTGCTGATGACAGCACGCAGCAGCATCAACATCTGCCAGAGGCTGTGTCTGCTATAGTGCAACAGCACAAGCTGCAGCTGCAGATTGTTAAGGTGAGCAGTCATATCCCATTAACAAGTCATCAGCAGGATGCTACAACTACCATACACTGCTAGCACTTTCTTGCAAGCACCCTGCATGACATTCCCAACCTACCCTCTGTTCATGTAATGGTCTCCAGCCTTGCCATAACAGGCAATGCCTGGCTTATGTTCTCAGGTCTGTGCCAGAGACACCACACACCAGGCATGTTCATTCCCAGCTGTGACGGGGAGCGTCACAGCAGGATGGTGAGAGGAGTGACTGCAAATTCTCCATGTTGCAGGTCCCAAAGCATGCTCCAGCGTCCCGAGAACAGTGGAAAGACTGGAACCAGGTGTGGCCCATTTCCTGGCGTAAGCCGGAGCTTACAGCAGTCACAGCAGCCACAGCAGCAGCTCAGGCTGTCACTGCAGGCGAAGAGCAACAAATGCACACATGGATGGACAGGGCCTTCACACTGGCAGAGGCAAATGAGGCTTCTGGCGGCGTTTGCAATGCGGCTGTCATTGTGGATCCAATCTCAGGTGAAACATGACATGATCTGTGATGCGCAGTGCCCAATCATGTCATATGTGTGTTTGTGAATATGGTTGTGATGGTTTGCCTGACTTTGCCACACCGTTGGTATGACTGTAGTACAGTGACACAAGGTTCTGGCATGAAAGTGGAGGTGCAGCATGTCCACTGCCAAGAGTTGCAGATGACCTTGGTGTTTGGATTGTGTAACACAGCAGGTCACTAGCTCGAGGACATGCTAAGGCACTGTGTCATGGTTTTAGTGTGTGCCACTGCCTATGTAGCAGGGGCCAATGTTCTATGTGACGTGCTGTTTGTTTGTAGGCGAGGTGATAGCTGAAGGGCAGGATGGTACAAAACAGCATCCTCTTAGGCATGCAATCATGGCTGCCATAGATGCAGCTGCAGCAAGGGATAGACGGCTGTGGCCCATGACAAGCAGCCAGACACAGGAGACTTCAGCAGCTCATGAACCCTCCCTGCCAAGTCACAGTATTGCTTCAGATGACAATGCTATTGAGTCAGACCTACCAGGTGCCCAGAATGTGATAGTTTGTTGCTGCTTGTGCACAGCAGAGATCACGTTTGCTGCATGCACATTGATTGTGTTCTGTATAGCCGGGCTCCAAGATTGTCGAGGTGCTTGACACTTGTAGTAATGGCTGAGGGTTGTTCAGCTGCATCCAAGCTGTCAGCCTGAAAGCAACATCATCTGCTGTGTTGACCTGCTGTGCTGTTGTACAGCAAAGACCTGACGGCTCATCTGTGGTGCAGCCAAAAGGCGCCGCACCTCTGCTGCAGGCAGCTTCCATGAGACATTGCATGAAGATCAGTGTTTGAGTGTCAACACCCAGCGTCTCAGTCCTGGCTTGAGTTCCTTCTCTTCTTCACCTCAACACAATCCTGCTTCAAGGACCAATCATCCATCCAAGTATGCAATAATGATTTCTGCTGTTTGGCTCACGTTGTTGCATTGCTGCTCCCTAGTTTTGTACATTGCATTGCTGCAAGATTGTGATGAAGAAGACACGCTTGTGCACATTGCGGTTGGGCCAAACTCTTCATTCCCGTGCAGGTCTTATCTGTGCACGGGATTTGATTGCTATGTGGTGCAAGAGCCTTGTGCTATGTGTGCAATGGCTGCAACTCATGCCCGCGTGCGGCGTATTTGCTACAGCATTGCAGACAGCGCACAAGGGATGCTTGGTGGTGCTATCAAGTTGCATGGCCAAACAAGCTTGAACCACCACTACCAAGTTTTCCATCTGCCTGTAGCTTGATAGCATCGCAGACTACATGTGCATAATCAGACCGCAATATAGAGTCACATTTACAGAAGATAGTTGCATGAGGGAGTGTAGACAAGCTGAATGTATCCGACCTTTGCATCTAATCTCCTGCTTCGGTATACATCTGTACACTGTAGTATGTGCGTTGCACCCAATTGGCGTAACTCACGGTCACTGTCTCCAACTTCGGCCATGTGCTTTTTGTTGATCTTGGCATTGCGATCTCAGTATCATAAAAACGTCTGTCAGGCGGTTTCACAATCTCTGCACATTGCTGCTGCCAACATCTGACCTCTAATAAAGCGTAGACACCCTGATCCAGCATGTCATGAGTGAGTCCAAGATACTGCATTCCAGGCCATGCACCTTGCATCAACAGCTGAATACCCTGGATATCTATGCGATTGTCCTGAAGATACAGCCGTGACAAGCTGGGCCAATTTCCTGCACTCAAATACTCAAAGGCTGCAGCATCCAAACCAGCTCCACGAAGTTTAAGAGATAACAGTGACAACCTGGCAGAAACGAGATGATGCACTGCCAAACCACCCAGCAGGTTCTGAGACATGTCCAACGACACGAGATTAGACCAAACTGCCTTGCTCAAGCCATGCAAAGCAGTTGCATCTAAACTACAGTCAGAGAGATCCAGATTATGCAGGCCAGGCCAGTGTATGTCACTCAGGCTGCTACATGCCTCTGGTGTGAGATGGCAGTCTTTGCATTGCAGCCTGTATGTAGACTGCGGGACAAACTGTTTCAGATGCGACACCACGTCTGCATCTAGTGTACCTGGTCCAAGCATTGTGAAATGCGTGAGACTTGGCCACCTATGCTGGGCAAACACTTCAGTAATGGGTGCACCAAGATCCCCAGCGATGACTATATCTTGCACACATGACGCAGCTTGTCTGATCAAGTCTTTGAGAGTGCACATGTGTGGTCTCTTGTCCTGCTGCTGTAGCATCTGCAGTCCTGCAGGCTGCATTAGGACAGCAACCGTGTCTATTGGACGTGAATTGCAGATGGGTGCTTCCCCCTCATCACAATATCCCGCCCCCAGAAAAATAGATGCACACTGAGTCCAGGTTGCTGGGAGGCAGTGTTTGACATCTCTTCTGTCGTACTCAGATACACGGTGATCACTAGTGCTGTCCAACATGACTGTCACCAGGCGTGGCCAGTGCTGGGGCTGCAGCAAAGCCATGTCCTTTGGAGCAGTCAGCCTAATGATCGTGACTCTTGTGCGGTGCCAAGTCCTCATGCTTGTGCAGGTGGCTGCAAGCGCTTTGCAGCTTTGTGGGGGTAGATGTTCTGCCAGCCTTGGCGCTGCTTGCAGGATGTCCAACAGAGTATAGCTGCTGACACAGTCGTCACCTTCAACGTGTTGCTGTTGATCCTCCATGGTGGTTACGGGCCTGCACACAGCTATAGTATCAGTCCGACCAAAAGCATCACGGACCGATAACATATCTTCTAGGGCACAAGCAGTCGAGACATGCGTATTGGAAAGCAGGACAGCAGCGGGCTTGCAATACAAGCATTCCCACCTGAAATTCAGAGGATTGAGGAGCTGGGACCCTTTTCTGAAACGGATCAGCAAATGTCACGCTTCTTCAGAGGTTCAAAACCAAAAAAAGCACATGCAGTGATGTTAGCATCGGGGTCGAGCGGGACTGCCAGCATCGCTTGTCACCAGTAGCCTTGGCGATTCAATTTTTTACAAGTTAAGGCGCCGCGCTTCGCGCGGCGTAAGTTTCACGCACATCGTATAAGCATGTAAAAATATATATTGGCCTACATCCATCCATATCAAATGTACGGACTAAAGCAGCGGCAGCAATACTGACTTGCAACTTGAAATATGACCTGTGTTCACGTTGTGAGCCTGCTTATCGCCTGGTACCATTTACATTGTAGCTGCTGGTCCTGTTGTTGCTGCTGCTGAGATTGTTTTGTCTGCTGCTGCTGTTGTTGCTGCTTGCTGTCGTCCCTACTGTTGACGCTGCTGCTCTCGTTGCTGCTCCTGCCATTGCTGCAGCCCTGTAGAAGAACCTTGAAACAATTGCATTGCGTTTGCTGCCAGCATACTGTCGTAGCATAGCTGTAGCTGACTATCTGTAGGCACTTTTGCTGCTGCTCTGTGCTGGGCTGCCGCTGATCGTGTGAACATCTTGCCAGGCTTGTTTTGGCCTGCGTACCACTTGCATTGTAGTTGCTGCTGCTGTTGTTGATACTGTTTCGGCTGCTGCTGTTGTTGCTCAGTAGATGTTTCGGCTGCTGCTGATACTGCTGCTGCTGCTGCTGTTGTTGCTACAACTGCTGCTCTCGTTGCTGCTGCTGCTATTGCTGTTGCTGAGCCTGCTTTACTGCCTGCTATCATTTACAAATTGCCGCTGCTGCCGCTGCTGC
>JAABUK010003348.1_pt1 | contig 27240 bp, 25 predicted proteins | sample 5559141 | NCBI WGS metagenome assembly JAABUK01 (sample SAMN10711869, study PRJNA513367) | rock metagenome | isolation source: Antarctica rocks | place: Antarctica: Victoria Land, Pudding Butte nord | collected 2016-01-03
GTAGCCTCTGAATATGGTACAATGGCATGATCCAAAAACGCGTACGTGCTACTGCCGATGACAAATTGACTGGATCCAACTGACAAAGGAGTGCCAGATACAACATTTCTGTAGCCCGCGCTGAGAATGATGCCGCCGACCTCTAAACCACCTCTCGGAGCTGCTTGAAGAGACTGGCCGGCATACATTGGAAGTGCCGTGGCTGCCATCAAAGGAGGAAAATCGAAAGTACTGGTGCCAATGACGGCCTGCTTTGATCCAACGGATATCCCTTGCCCTGAAATTACCGTTTGGGACCCCGGGGCTATGGTTATGCCATCTACTGCGACGCCGCCGTTGTTTGGTAGGATAGACATCGGCAGACCCGCGACTGTAGCGAACTTGGAGACGTCATTTGAAGTTGCTACGACATTGCCTGGACTTTCAGGGCCTTGGCTTGGAGCATGTGCTGGATCTGGGGCAACGATTGTAGACTCTGGGTGGCCGGGAACTAGTGCTGGGGCTGGTACAGGAACAGCTAGCTGAGCGCCATCAGTTTGAGACTCAGCACTTGTGATCTGCGGATCTGCTGGGACAGGAGCTATGCTTTTTGCCCCACCTAAATTGTTCGAACTGCTTGGTTCGTCGTTCGGATTACCCTGGCTGTTCCATACAGCGTTCTTACCCGACGTTGTAGAAGACCGAGGGGTTTGAGGCCCTGAACTTGCAGTACTTTGCCCGATTGCTGGTGGATCCTGGTTCTGTCCTATACTCTCGAGTGTAGTGGTTTTACCCGAACTCGAAACGGGAGTGGGACTAACAAACGGAAAGGTGGCCACGGTTCCTGGCTCGGCCGAAACCATACTGCTTGGAAGTGATATGGTGGTTGTTGGGTCAAGCGCTGCCACCGGACTGAGTGCTCGGGGCGGGTCGAAAGCACCATAAACATCGTTCCCCCTACATCCGGACCACTGAGGATCCACAGAGGAAAAATCGCCCGGAACGACCAGCGAAGGGTTACCATGTAAATCGGTCCCGTTTGGACCTCCTATGGCGAGAGAGGCCCCATTAACGCAGTCAGCGCGAGTCTCATATACCCAATTCTGTATAGTAGTTGCAAAGTCCTGGGGATTAAGTATGCCTCTCGCACCAACTCCGTGGTAACAATGTCCTGCGAGTTTGTGAGCCTACCCAGTGTCTACGATTGCCAAGAAAGAAGCAGGGTTACCTGTTGTTAGGTAGCCTGGGGGATAGGCCTGGGTGAGAGTGGCGTACGATGCCAATTCCGGCCTACCTCCGTCGCCGACGTTCCCTATACAAGACCTCGAACCGCCTCCTGCAAAAATGGAATGATAGATCACATAGATAGACGGCGATGTACTTTCAAAAACGTTGGTAAGTGTCGAAGGAGCCTACGGAAAACCGAACTCACAAGATGTAGCTATCAGAGCTAAGAGTCGAGGGTGCGAGGACGGTAAGATTAGCTGGTTGAGATTCCCAATAGAGTACCTGACAGCTATCGGCGAATATATAACAGGGTTCTAAAGTCTCACAGCACTCGTTCGGAGCAACGTAAGTAGAATTTGCAACATTGGTCCGATTGAAGGCGGTTGCATGGCTAAGGCAGGATGAGGTAATGTTGTTATTACTGATATGCATTGAAGTAGCACTGCTATATTGTGCTATCCAGAAAGCGTATCAGCGATCCCGTCATTAATCGGAGAAAGGCTCTCTATATGCGTAAGGACAATGTTCATGGCCCCAAGTTTATGTATCTAAATTAATTGCTTTCCCTCAAATGTATAAATGAAGACAATACATACCAACAGCAACATTGAGGTACAATAGGATTGTGGAGCGCAGGACTGAATATCGGAGGACGCGATGAGTACTCATGGTAACTCTTCGCCTCCTACACCTTAGCGCAGGACTACCGAATCTTTGTTGGATGTTAATGTCGAAAGGTCAGGGAGTTCTAGGACTTTTATCATTCGACCTTGCTATTCACTGCCACCTCTAGCATGTCTTCAAATTTGATTGCTTCGCTTGTACAACCCGAGCTGCAAGGACTTGCGGCTGAAGAAGATCTTCCACTTAACCTTCCCTATTCGGAGAGAGCCCCGTTGGGCACTGTTATCCACTGAGGAAGCAGCATGGCCTGATCAAGATGCTTGCTACCTTATGATTGGATATCGGTGCCGGCACGAATTCTCCCAGTTGCGCAAGTCAGCTCTAAGAATCTATTTGTGTTTACCAACAGTTTCTCGAATGCCACGAGAAGTAGCGAAGTTATCTATCTGAAATGCGTGTTTAAAGAGATTTTGTTCTGTGTTCTTCTAGGCTGAAGAGCATAAAGAAGTATCTAGCATTGGAGCGAATAATTGATGATTTCTCTCTCAAATCCTCGTCGTCAAAGCAAGACCAACCATCAATTGGAACAAGAGGAGAATTTTCCAACATCATGATGTCAAAACACAGAACTGTGACAACAAAATTAAAAAAAACAAGCTGTACCATGCTCGACATTCTCTAGGAGGGATCGCAGTAGTCAGTGTCACGAAGGCAAACAGTGAGAATATATCGCTTCAAGTCGTGGCCTGTTGAAACTACAACAGGCTTGACGCCGTGCGCGGCGATGTATGTCTGCCTTGGGTGGGGGGGAAAGTATATAGAAAGCTCCAGCGTTTGAGACACCTAATTGGACAAAGCAAGTCGAATATCTCATGCACTCAAGGCTTTTATTCTTCCTGGCGGCAATATTTATGATAGCGAAGCCACCTGATGGGATCAAGTAGATCAAACTTTGATGGCGTAAAACCTAAGAAGCAAACTTAATTGGACCTTCGAATGCTGTAGAGATTTCGACAATTAAATACCTTAAAGGTAGGTATCTCGCACACAGCATCGATCCGATGCGTGGGCCAATGCAGGGTACGTTACTCTGCGCCGGTTGCATGAGAAATTTCGACCGAGATGCGCTGGAAGCCCTATGAAGGCAGATTACCATCTCCCCTATTTCCAACAATTGATATCGCAACCCCTTTGCCCATGATATCTGGTGCACTGCCGTGACAAGGTTCTTCATTCGCACGGTGTTGAAGCAATAGAAGCTGTAGTAGAAGCAATAGTAGAAGCAGAAGAAGTAATCATTCAATCAGAAACATAATACGGAAGTACCTTAGTTGCAGTGCCATTACACTGCCACCTGCCCGCTAGCCTAGTTGGGGCTAGCGTCAATTGCGGCACAAAACATAGATAGCCTTCTTCTGTTGTAGAAAACACACCTTTAGACAATTATCAGATCTACACTTCATCATCGTCGGAATTCACTGAGGAAATTGCAGGTGTGCGACTCTGAGACGTTGAAACATATGAAGAACGCACAAAGATGGAGAAATGAAGAGCGTCGCAACGTTTTATCTCGTCTGCTGTCGGTTGGACGAAAATGGCTGAATGAGGCCAATGGATCGTAGATGTGCGGCCATGCACTGTGCCCCTGAGAGAGCTGGATACGAACCTGGCTTCTGTGTCTGTAATCTCTGGTAGATAAAACTGTGGCCAGCCCGTTGATGACTTGCCACGTTATCAGCTACAGACGAACGGACCACGAGAACGCATGGCTCCTGTTGGAAAGATTTCGATCTGAAGGACGTCACCGAGTTCAGGTTCCAGGGCGCTAAATCTACAAGAAGCGGAAATTATTCCACCATGTTGCAGCAGCTTCTGCTAGACGATTGCTCTTTGAATCATGAGAACTGAACTATACTCTTAGTCAATACAGGCATGCGAGATGAGTAGAACACGAGAGAGATTCCCCTCAACGCCATTCCTCCTTCGCTTGTTTCAGGCGTATCTCAAAGCCAAGGCGAGTGCTAGGCTGTTGGGTGTGGCTACTGAGACACTTCTTAGGTCGCATTATGACATGCCGTTTCCGCCAGTATATTCTGCCAGAACATCGCTTCATCATGCTTCCCAGAAGTAACCAAGGCAACCACAAGCTTATCAATGATGTGGGTGGTCGCGACCCCCGACCCCCACAAAGTACATGCACTATTCGCTGCTTGGGTCAACCATGCTATACAGGATTCGGACTCCCCGAGGTTGTCGTATATCTTGGCAACGTCCTCCATCGTATGCACTGCGTATTCGTCATAATATTGAGGCTCAACCAATTCGAGAGTAGAAGGCGGCTGTCCAATAATAGAAAGGCACATTTCTAGAGCTTGCTGCCAGTCGTTTCTATCCATCAGAACGTGCTCCAGCTCTCGTGCGGCCATGCGCGCCAATAGTGACTGGGCACCAAACAAGCTGATACTGCTTGATAGCAATCTTCGCGCCATGGCACCCGCCCTTTCATACTCCTTGCTGCGCCTGAGCATTCGGACAAGGGCAGTATGTGCTCTGAACGTCAATGTATAGGACGTGCCTTGTATTGATATAAGAAGATCGATCATGAATGAGAGAGCCCTTTCGGACACTTCTTGAGACCCGCGATCCTTCTGTAATTCATAGCAAAGAACCGTAACAGGATGTGTACTTCCGAAGCTTTGTCCTGCCAAATTGATGAATTCACGAAGCAACGATAGGCGGAGACGAGAGCATAGAGCTGTATTGGCTGGAGACAAGGTGGAGAAGAGTTCCTGAACAAAGGCTAAAGGGTTTTCCGTGAAAGCGCCAGATGACAGGTCTCCAGCATTATGAAGCACGGGGAATGCTCTTTCGAAGCAAGATATCTTTAGAAGATAGATGCCGTACTTTAACTCGTTCCAGAACTGTGCCTGTGGTCCAATAACGATCTGCGATACCTGATCTGGTGTTCCGTATTGGCTATCATGGTCGAAACTCCTACGAGCGCAGGATGAATAGACATTCCGCAAGATAGTCTCCAAATTCAGGGATTCGGAATTAACATGAGCGGGCATACTGTCCAACGGAAAACAGGACTTGTAAGCCCGCTCACTGGCCACTAGAGCATGCGCTGTTTGATAATTGCCAGTGCCTGTTGCTAGCTGCTCACCTTCGCTTAGGGAGCGATCTCCATCCGATTGCGGTATTCCAGTATATCCGGCACCTGAGAACGTCGAAGAATCACCAGTCACTGATTTTTTACAAGTAGTAAGCTCAGCACTTTCTACCCTGTAGTAAAAGTCCCTACCTGTACTGCTGCTGCAAAACTCGCCCGAGTCGCCAGCCTTCGACATTGTTACTCTCATTTCACCAAGCGAGATGCTCATTCGATGCATTTCATTCAGATGTCTCAAAACCTTTCGAAGGTCTTCGCTATTGATGTCCAGATCAGGCGGTGGAGATTGTGTCTGGGCAGCGTGTACAACACGGCCGAGGATCTCGTCCTTCTTCGATCTCTTCAAGTATTTGTGCAATTCCCACTTTTTGAATTGCTCTTCATACATACGCTCGCTAAAAAAGACGGTCAGTACAGAGAAGATTGAGGTACGCCTGATATCTAATATAGCATTTTTCTTTATCCTCGATCAAGCTATATTCTCCCGCAGCATCACGATTCAAAGGCCAGAACTCACCTAGCCGAAAATTTATGATGGACCTGCATATAATGTTGAACCTTCTTGAGCGTCATATGAGACCACAGCTCCGTGATTATACCGCGGTAATGATCCCAGTCGCCTGGAGATGGATGTGCATTACTCACCATTGTCGAATATTTTGATTCTGAGCTCTATATCATCAAAAAAAAAAAGGACGCGCTTAAGAGCTTTCTAGGAAAGGTCAGCATCCTTATAAAGCGTTGTTTAAACATTTGTCAGAGATATGATAGCCTCGTGGTTTAAAAAAATCCTTACAGTTTTCGCTCTAGAGTGATGGTTGGTGATAACGCCCGATAAAACAATAGCCTCGTGGTTTCGACGGAAACCTATCAAAGCTATGGATATTCAAAGGTGATTGATAAATAAGTAAATTAAGCATCGGCGCTACTGCAAAAGCCTGATACGTACGTGATCGCCCTGTTTGCCGATGTGACAGCCTCGTGGTTTAAAAAAAAATCCTTACAGCTTTCGATTTACAGTGGTGGTTGGGATTTGCAGAGCTTCTGTAATATTGTCATACTTGGTAACGCCCGATAAAACAATAGCCTCGTGGTTTAAAAAAAAATCCTTACAGCTTTCGATTTACAGTGGTGGTTGGGATTTGCAGAGCTTCTGCAATATCGTCATACTTGATAACGCCCGACAAAAACAATAGCCTCGTGGTTTCGGCGGAAACCTATCAAAGCTATGAATTTTTAAGGGTAATTGATATATAAATAAGTTAGGCATCTGCGCTACTGCAAAAGCCTAACACGTACGTGGTCGCCCTGTTTGACGATGTGGTAGCCTCGTGGTTTTGGAAAAGGGTCAGATTAGTCCATGGAGCCCCTCCGAAGGCCCTTAGTCAAGCAAGGCATATAGGAGTAATCCTTACACTGTCTGGAGACCTGCTCTTGAGGTACTATACTTTCTTAAACAGCACAGTGGTTCTGAAAAGCACAAGGCATAGCACGGCGTTGCGCCTCTGAGCACTGGTTTCGCGATCTAGGCCCTCTTATCCTCTCTGAGGCAATTACCCTGTTGCCAGTAGTGCAGAGTGATACGGGTATAAGAATGTCTTTGGTTCTCTTGTAACTCAAACCACTGGTCCATGTGGTTCACAAAGTTAGCTCCCTAATTTGATCTGTTATTAACACTATAAAAACCATGGATCACCTACCGCCACCAATCGACCACGGAGGACATGACAGGGTCCACTTCTATGCACCCCTTGCCAAGCACGACGCGTATCATCCTCAAGACTTTTTCACCCTTCCAAGTGAATACGGATATGATGACTTCCAAGACTTGCTTGAGTACGGACTCAAGTCAACGATGAAAGAGAGGGATGCCAACGAATTCTTGCAGTCATGGCTTTGGTTTGCTCTCCTCGCTCAAGTACTCGATACCGATATTTGCCCGGCAGATTTTCATCGAAACGATGATACACTAAGCACTAAGGGACTCAATACCTCGATCTCCAATTGGACCATCCGAGAAAAGGCAGCCGCTGGAGACGCAGAGAGATACCGCCATATACAAACCCGCAGTTACGTGAGAGCTTCCATTGCCCTTGACATTGCCCGGCGATTTATTTCCAAGCATTGCTCTCATGAACGCATGGACCGTGACGATCGTTCCCGAATCCAAGATGGGTCTGAGTACCCTGACTCGGGATGTACAGTTGACCAGCACTTGGATACCAAGCTGACCTTGTCGCTCGCAGTTTTAGGCGAGACTCTGCAGCTTGGGCGCCCAGAGATTTCTTCTGGCTTGGATGGCCGTTCACAGTTTTACGATAAACCAAACATCCAGGGAAGAAACTGGGGTTATAGCACATACTGCAGGAAGATGCTGCAAGAGAGTAAATGGTGTCCTTTTGCAATTCGTCGAATGGAGTCCACGTTGATTAGAGTCACCCATGTTTATCTCATGTGCAGAATGAAACCACCGAAGCCAGAAGCTGACCATTCAAAATGTACGATCTGGAGTTGCATTGCGAATAGACCAGTTCACACAGCATTGCATATGGGTGGCTGCAATGGTGTGAACTGCAAAACAGATAAAATTGATGAAGCGCAAATGGTGGAATGGATCAGCCAAGGCAAGACACCTCTTGTTACCTTGACAGATGCAAGAGGAATGGAGCATTCCGCGCACGATTTGAACAAGGAGAAGGTGGTTGCATTTGTTGCGCTAACCCATCGCTGGGAAGATGGTATAGTCGACAGCGGGAAAGACGCCCGGAATAAGAACGATCGCTCTATGCATAGGTGTCAACTCGAAAAGTTCCAAGGGACTTGCAATCGGCTCCTCAAAGACAAGAAGAACTCAGACGGTGTACAAGAGATTTATCTTTGGATCGATGTTCTTTGCCTCCCTCGCGAGGCATCTGTCAGGAGCAGTGCCATCAATCAGATGAAAAACATCTATTCCAAAGCAAGGACAGTCCTAGTCTGGGATAGAAATCTGATACAGACTCGAAAAACTGGTTCCGCCATCGAAATGAACATGAGAATAAGGATTTGCGGCTGGGCGCAGCGGCTGTGGACATTACAAGAAGTTGTCCTGGCAAATGACCTACATGTTCAGTTTGAAGATGATACTGTTAGTGTCAAAGAATTACAGGAGGCAAGAGATGAAGCAAGGAATGACATCGATCATCCATTTCATCATGTCTGGAAAGCCGGACACCCGTTCAGATCATCTGTCTGGAAGCTCCGCCAACCCGAAGAAGATTACCGAGTACAGCGAGCATGGGAAGCAGTACAATTTCGCCTAGTCACGGAGCCCGAGGACGAAACCATAGTCCTTGCCAATGTTCTGAAACTCAATGTGAAACAGCTCGAAGAAATTAGTGATCCTCTCGAGGAACCCGATGTGGTTGCCGCGAAGAGAATGGTGGAGTTTCTCGATATGCTTGACAAACAACCGGGTTTAGGTATTCCGTCCGGAATTATTTTTCTACCTCCCCCGAAGCTCAGAGTTAAGGGATATCGATGGGCGCCTGAAACCTGGTTGACCAAACAAGCCCATTCATATCCCCTGATGCGGCCGTTGCGTCGAGCGGGCTCCATGATGAAACAAGGCTTTCTTGTGGAATTTCCAGGGCTCATTCTCCACTGTCCCCGCGCATCGCTTGAAAAGGAGAAGTTCTGGATACCGGTGCATCAGAGTCTGCACAAATGGTACAAGGTGGTGGCAGACAGGGGAGGCAAAGGTCGAGACTTCAAAGACTTTTGGGAGAATCGTGTCTGCAGATACAACGAGCCGTCGATCATCATGTCCACCTTCAATCCCAGGGAAAGATGGGAAATTGGTATTTTGGTGCAGACGAAGGGCTTGCTCACAAGAGGGGAGGTGCGTTGGGTACGGCCTTTGTGTAGGGTTTGGGTTCGTCTTGAAACCAACACGAATATCGTTCGAAAACTCGGAAACATGTTCCGGGAGAGGGAGGATGCGATGATGTTCGGAGAGAGATTGACATCACAGAAATGGTGTATTGATGATTAATTGAAACATACGAGACACCCAGTCTGCCTCCAGCTTCCCTTGATATCACTTGTCGTCGGCTTCTTAGTTCTATTTAGATCTTCTAGTGAGCACGTTTTTTACAGCTCGCGAGTTATCAACAATTACACTTTTCTCACGTCTCGGCTCGTAGCAGCCGGACATTTACAAAACAGAGGCATCGAAACCAACTTTGTTGCGATGATCTATTATTCCTTTGTTTGTAACCGGCTGGTCCGCGCTGAGCAGGGTTTGATCTATAGGGGATTAGCGTTTTCGATCGGGAAAGAGAGCAGGGCCGCTTTAGAGGGAGCACCGAGGGAGCACCGAGAGAAGGTTATTGATGACACTAAGCCCTATCGAGCCCCTGCTAACCTCCTCGGGCTAGCCTACATGGACTTTCCGGCGATACGAGAAGTACCTTACTTCCTGCCTTTGAGCTACCTTACCTTAGACAGTGATGGGTTTTGCTCTCGCTTTTCCAGTTGTAAAAGGAAGCGAGGGAACGCCCTCTGTTCCCAAGAGATAGCAATAAGGTTCTTCAATTCATTGTTAACTGGAGACATTTAACTACAACGTGACTACCTTAGCGGAAATATATGGTTTCCTTTAACTGTATCTATACAGTAATGGTTCAAATTACCGTCTAAAGGCGGTGTTATAGTGAATATACTGACTTACAGTAGCTCATTATATATGTAATGCATATATGGGGGGGGGGCAGGCACGGTTATAACCAGGGTTATTAGGCAGTTATTGCCAAGCCCCCAGATATGCGATGAGGGTCGTACGGCTCCCCTATGCCTAGATAGATTAGCGCATGAAAATTACTTCACACAAAGTTATCACAAGCGTCGTACAACGCTTCCTTTCTTCTTTCACCAATCATCATCTCACCACCACCATCATCACCATCAGCAACGTAAGTGTAACAGCTTAGAACGATGTACAGTACAGAGTATACAGACTAACGATGCATTGTACGACGTAGAACAACAACAACAACGTAAGTTTGACAGCTGCAGTGAATACTAGATGTATGAGCTGACGATGCTTTGTACGAAGAGCAACAGCAACGATGTGAGTTGAATTCTATTCTGTCTATGAGCTATGTGATTTACATGTCGTACGAAGAGCTCTTGTTCTTTGAGATTTCGTCGCGATCGTTGTCGTCGTCAACGCTCTCGCTCTTGTCGCTTCTGCTTCGATCGACGTCTTTCTCTGTCTTCTTGTGAGACAACTACAACTTACTGTTACGAGTGTGTCGAAATTGAATAAAGTTTCCTAGTCAATAAGCTCTAAAGGTTTTGACTTATGTTAAACCTCAGCCTCGATACTCTATTCTAGCGCTTTCGATACTCGAGCAAACCTGCTTCGTTTTCTTTGTTTTGCTCTACTATAGATACAGCTCAGAACTCTCTTTGATTTCTTCTGTATTCTTAATATTCTAGTTATAGCTATCTCTATTGATCAAACATTCTATTCAGCTACGCACTATCTCGCTGCAGTGTGGTTAAATTCTAGGCATGATCTCAACATTATATTAAGAATTCGTTTATCACATGATATCGATTTCATTACTCATTCAAGATACTTGTTTAAACAGAACGAGTTTAAAGAAATTCATTTACCTGATGATCGACGCAATCGAAAGACAGAACAACATCAAAGAGTCAATAGAATCAATGACAAGACTGTTTGAATTGCTAGAAAATCTATTGCTCATTAAGTAGACACAGTTCACTCAATTAATAGAATCAATGATAAAGAATCTTCGTGAATTGCTTGAGAATCAACTCATTCTTGTGAAGCAAACGAGTGAAAACAATTTGTTCAACCTCTTCTTTCTTTCAAGCTTGTGAATCAGTTGAGTTAAAACAATCTGTGTCATCAAATTTGATTCAACTCAATTCAAATCAAGATCAATCTAGTGAGTCTGTTACAAAGATGCTGTCAATGCAATGATTTATCTACTCACATCACTCTATCTATCAGTGAATCAATCTATCTCACGTTCACATGCAACTAGTGAGTCTGCTTCAAGAGCAAGTCGATAGTCAATCTCTTTGATGAGCAAGTCAACTAGTGAGTCTGCTTTAATGATCATTCTATCTCACATAGTGAGTCTGCTACAATAGACATTTGACGAGTTGATTTGAATCAATAGAAAGATTGATAGAAAGACAGACATCAAGACTCTACGTCAATGCTATGAACTACACTACAAGTCATAGAGACATGACTTTTAAAGAGAAGAAGATAATGTTACGAGTGTGTTGAGATTGAATAAAGTTTTCTAGTCAATAAGCTCTAGAGATTTTGACTTATGTTAAATCTCAGCCTCGATACTTTATTCTAGCGCTTTCAATACTCAAGCAAATCTGCTTCGTTCTCTTTGTTTTGCCCTACTATAAATACAGCTCGAAACTCTCTTTGATTTCTTCTGTATTCTTAATATTCTAGTTATAGCTATCTTTATTGATCAAACATTCTATTCAGCTACACACTATCTCACTGCAGTGTGATTAAATTCTAAGCATGATCTCAACACTTACTATCTTTGTTCATACAAAATCTGAACATGCACTTTTCACTTATTCTGAACGAGACGTTGATTTTGTATGAAGAATGATTTCTTCAAATCAGATGAGAATGCATAAATCTTCATACATCAACGCTGTTCTGATTTGTCATGATGTCAGATCATCAACTCAATTTAGAATTTAGATCGTTGATATTTTAAATAATTTCAATTCATTGAACTTGTTTTGCAGTTCAATGAATCAAGTCATCAATCTAGTCATCATCATCTTAATTTAGTTTCAGCAATTCTGTTTCAATCATTTCAGTCATATGCATGAACTTCTGCAATTTTAAGTCAATAAAACTATTGTTTAGTCTTGATTCTGCTCGATTCATGTATATAAAAGTTAAGCTTTCATTCTTTTCTTTCGCTCTTTGTCTTTCGTCTTATACATTATTTGATGTATTGTCTTGCATTTAGATTCTATCAAAGTAATAATAATATCAGTCTTTGTTAAGAAGTGCAATGACAGACTCGTTTCTAGCAGCTCTTCGTAGACTAGCGTCAGGAAAAAGATCGCATGTCGCGACTCAGTCACGTTAGCAGTATATAGATAGAGCAGTCTACGACTTCTCTCAACAATCTGAATAGATTTCATCATATGTAATACTGTTCACTCTACTTTTTCAATAGATTATGAGTCTTGATTAGCAAGAAGCTTTCAACGTAATTAGGTCAAAACATTCTAAGCATTTGATGCTCGACAACTCGATACAAGACTTATTCAAACGAGCAATCAGTGATCACTTACTACGCGTCTCATGAGAAGACAAATAAGTACACTGACTTAGAGAAGTTCAGTGAAATTCGACAGCTTACTACGCATCTCACAAGAAGGTAAATAAGCATTCACATCAAATCGACAGTCTACTACAAGTCTTCAAGAAAGCGAACAAATAGACATACTTGAACGCGTCGAAGAACGCATAAAATTTTCATCATCATTGATGAGATTACATTCTCTTCACTTCACTCATCAATCTATCTAATATTCTTATTTTATTCTTTGATTTTAACAACAAGCTGAGTCTACATCAACGTCATGAACTTCGATGACTTCTTCGTCAAACGACGATCTGTTTTCATTCTCACTTGCAAGAACTGCGATCAATGATTTTCTTTCATGAAGAGATGACTCATTGAAGAAGACTTGTGATTCATCATTGAAGACAAGTCTGACTTGAACACATTCAACAACGTCATCAACATCATCAGCGAAATTCAATCTCTCGATTTCAAAAGTCAAAAGATCGATGCAAAAGCTCATTACTGACTGATCATCTGCATCATCATCGATGATCAAGAACACACTGCAGACAAGATGTCAGCAAAAGAGGTTTGAGATACTCTGAGTTACAAATACAAAGAAAAGCTACAAATTACTGAAAGACAATATCTGATGAACTTTATTGATTACAGAATGTCGATGAATATCTTTATTGAAAAGACATGAACACATCTCGTCAAGCTGACTCGAAAGATTGTCACAACACAGAATGACATGAGCAATCTATTCAAGTCAGAACGTTGCTTTCAAGTCTTACTTCAATTGCTGTCAAATGAATACATGATCATTCAAGATGTCATTGATGCGCAGAACAAGTCAGACGTTGAGAGAGAACTTCAAAAGCTACAAGAGAAGAAAGCACAATTGAAGACAACAGAGACTGCGCTATGAGTCAAGCGAGAAAACGAACGCGAGCGTACTGATTGAGAGCAGAACAAACGCAAAATCAGTCATCGTTGCAAACGCTTTTCAGACTTCGACAGTGATCAATCACGTTGTCGATTTCTAAGATGTTTTCTCTGTGAAGACAAACATCGTCTAGTCAATTGCTCTCATCTGTCTGCAGCTCAAGAGCTTGTGAAGAAACACAAAAACAAAGGCAAAACAAGACACAAGAACGTTGATGATTTTCAAACTCTCGCTGAGCTTCTGAAGAGCAAATACAAGAAGCACAGAGTCTACAACGCGAAAAGTGACTCTGAAATCTCTGACAACGATGAGAACGATGAGAACGAAGAGAGCGAGAATATTGCAGCTCTGTCAAAGAACATTGTCAGTAAGATTTCTGAATTCAACTGAATTGCAAACTCTGATGTCTTCTTGCACATGACTGATCAACTTTGACTTTTTAGTGAGTCTTTAATTTGCATTAAGAGACGTATCATCAAAGTTGAAGAGGGAAAATTGTATGTTAATCATTGTGACACAGCAGTCATGTGAAATCGTCACGAAAACTCAGTCAAGCTGTTCTCTGTTCTTCATGTTTCTAAGCTTGAGATGAATCTTCTTTCTGAAAGAAGAATGTGTAAGAAAGATCTGCAAGAGAGCTTTGATGATAAAGATCTGTACATGCACGACAAGCGAGAGAAGCAGATGATTGAAACTCTAGAATGTGAAAACGTTTACATAGTAGAAAGAATTGCAAACAATCTTGATGAATTTGCATTACTATCAGCTATGCAGCGTGACATCTCATCAGCATTTTCAGCGATGCACAGTTCAATGAATCTCAATGATTCAATAAATCTAGATCATTCTGCGTCTTACACTAACGTGATTCATCATGAGAACGAGGTCGAAGTTGATCACGATCAACTTAGCTTCGCAAATGACAAAAGCTTCAAGTTGTACAAGCTGTGACATCGTCGTTTCACTCATCTTGAATCAGCAAAGCTTCATCAGCTTCATAAGATCATCACTCTGAAAAAACCTATTTTCATCAACGACAGTCATGAGAATGTGTGTGAAATATGTGCGCTCATCAAGTTCATCAACAAACGAGAACACAATGTCAATGATTGAAAGACAAGTATCTTGACTCTGATCTTCATAGACATCTGTGAATCACTATCGTTGTCTCTCGATAACGAGTCATACTTTCTAGAGATAGTGAACAATCACTTCAGAAAGACTTGATGCATTTCTTTGAAGCAACGATTCGATGCATCAGATGCTTTGCAAAAATGAAAACTCAGCGTAGAGCTTCACAGCGATGTCAGACTTCTCTCAGTACACAGCAACAACGTCACGAAACTTAAAGTCATCTTGAATAGCTGATGCTCATCAGTTGACATTGCTTCTCAATACACTGTCTCACACATGTCAATTCAAAATGAAGTAGTCGAAAGAATTATACACATCACAGAAAACTCAATGCGAGTCATGATCAAGAATGCTGAACTTCTCATTGAGTTTTGAGCAGAAGCTGTGAAAACAGATGTTTATTTGCGAAATTGAATCATCATGAAACTCTTGATCAACGAAGCTCTCACGATCTCGAAGAAGACATTCATTGAAATCAAGCTCTCAATTGATCATGTACGAGTATGAGAATGCAAATGCTACTCGCACGTCGATCTCAAGTCATTATCAATCGAAGACAAACAAGATAAATTCATGAACAGAGACAGACTTGATGCATTCATGAGATATGTGAAAGACATCGATAAGCAATATCGTCTTTAAGTCTCAGATCTTGATCGAGTCATCAAGAGTCACGTTGTCAAGTTCGCTGAAGATGAAAAGAATGAAGACATGAACTTGCAACTTTGCAAACAGACATTCAACGTTCTTTCAGAGCGAAAATCTGTGAGAAGATCATCAAAGAATAACATGTCAACTGATGTTTCAAAATCTGATGCTTTCATGATTGATGTTTCATCTGAATTGACTAATGCACTGAAGATTATCACGATCAACTTGAATGCACTATTCAAGATCACATCACAAGCATCAGATGATCGCGAAATTCACTTGAATGTTCAGATCACTCAGAAAGTCTTTGCATCAAGCACGTTGAAGTCAGCAGTTCAAACATTTCTGCATGTAGTCATTTCAAAGAGAAAAAGAGACAGCAAAGATCAATAATTGAAAGATCGCGCATTCAAGATTTTGCGAGCTATGATGATCTGATTTGTCACAGAAAAAGTTAATGATGATGAGAGCAATTCTGATGCAAGCATGTCATGAACATTATTCGATGTCGATGAATCTGACTCTTTTAAAGTAATAAGAATTTTCACGTTGAACACTTACAAAGACGCAGTGCAGAACTCAGTTTGAAGAAAACTTTAAAAAGAAGCAATCAACGCAGAACTTGTGACACTAATCATCAATGAAATCTGACAAGAAGAAGTGTCGTTCAAAAAGATCAACATCATAACAAGTAAATGAGTCTTCAAGTCAAAGATGCACATCAATGATTCTTTTGACAAACTGAAGACAAGACTAGTGATCAGAGATTTCTTTCAAATTCATGAAGTTGACTACAAGAATACTTTCACGTCAATCATCAAGTTTGACACTCTGCGAGTCTTTCTAGCTATTGCGACAATGAAAGATCTCAAACTTCATCAAGTTAATATGAACAATGCGTTTACTGAGTCGTTTTTCAAAGAAATCATCTACATGTTCTCTTCATCTGAGATGAAAGTCAAATCTGACTGTGTTCTAAAAGTTCTTTGAAGTCTTTATGATCTCAAGCAAGCTGCATGAAACTGGCATGATCGCTGTGTAACAGCGTTGTCTGAACTCGACTTTGTACAATGCGCTGCAGACTCATGTCTTCTGATTCATAGATCAAAAAAAATCATGTTGCTACTATATGTTGACAACATAGTCATCATCTGCAAATCATTGAGCAACATTAAATGATTTAAGCATGAGTTTCGATGTGTTTTCAAAGTCAAGAATCTGAGAGAAATGAAGAAAATTCTTGATATTCAAATTACTTGCAACAGAAAGACACAAACCTTACGAATGAATTAAACTCATTATCTTCATGATGTTCTTGAAAGACTCAACATGAAGCAAGACAAGCACAAGGCAACAGATCTTTCAATGAATGAATATGATGCTTTTCGCTCAACTGAACTCGAAGATGTGAGAATCAATCAGCATGAGTATCAACAAGTCATTGAAAGTCTCATGTATGCTGCAATTCACACTCAATTCGACATTGTCTTTACTCTCAATTGACTAAGTCAATATCTCAGCAATTCTGCAGAACATCATGAACACGTCTTGAAGAAGTTGATGCAATACGTTCGTTTCATCATTGATCTAGACATCACATACAAAGTCAGTGAAAGCATGAAGTTAGTAGAATACTCTGACTCAGACTACATCTCAGACAGACTAAATTGCAAGTTGATTCTCATTTACATCTACATGCTTGATGAAGAATCAGTCTTCTGAATGAGTTGAAAGCAAAAGTTCATTGTCACATCGATCATCAAGACAGAGTACATGACTTTATCAATCTGCGTCAAGAAGAATCTATGAATCAGTCAAGTGCTTAAGAACATGAATCTGACAAAGTACTTGAGCATCAGTCACAGTCACGTTGATATTCTTGAGAAGATTACTCATCAATCTGTCTCACTCACGCAGCTCAAAGAAGATAATCAAGCGACTCTTATGCTGATTAAGAATACTCATATTCATGAATGATCGAAGCACATTGACATCGCTTATCATCACATTCAAGATCTGCACAAGAAGAATCAGATCTCAGTGAACTTCGTCTTTAGTCAAGATATGATAGCAGACGAATTGATCAAGTCACTATCTCGACAGAACTTCAAGAGATTCATTGAACAACTGAAACTGAAAAGCAGTGAAAGCTGAGAAACTTGCAAGCATCAAGTGAGAGTGTTGAGAAGTGCAATGACAGACTCGTTTCTAGCAGCTCTTCGTAGACTAGCGTCAGAGAAAAGATCGCGCATCACGACTCAGTCACGTTAGCAGTATATAGATAGAACAGTTTATGACTTCTCTCAACAATCTGAATAGATTTCATCATATGTAATATTGTTCATTCTACTCTTTCAATAGTCTTCTATATTAATAGTATTTTTAGTCTAGCTCAGTTTCTGACATTATGAAAGATCTACACTTTCTGCAACGTTTTTATATGTTGAAATCTCATTTAGTTATTCTTTCACTTAAATGAAGTCATTTCACAATTTCTTGATCAACAATGAGCGTGTTGTTGAACAGTTCACTCAAAGTGTGATTGAAAATTCAGTTGAGATCTTTCGCGCAATGCAAGAGCTTCAAAATCAAGTTCAACAACATGATATCATCATCTCATCTTCATTCATTGTTCTCAGTTCTTCAATTTATATAGAATTGAATTCTCAGTCTTTTGCAACAATAGTTCAGATCATTGCACAAATCTTGAACAATCAATCTTCTTTCATCATTCATTTCTTTGCAAACTCTGTTGCTATCTTCATTACTTTTAGATTCAAGAAGCTTCTTGATATATCTGAGTATGAGAAGAACAAAGATTGATTGAATGCATGAAAGCAGAGTCTGATACAGCGCATGAACATGAACGATGATCATTACTTCTCTCATCGAGTCAAGATCATTTATGTCGAGTCACGACTCATCATAGATAAGAAGATTCACAATTTAATGAGTCAATATCGAGTCAATGATCTTTGTATCATTTTCATCTTCGCAGATTGATGACACAAGTTACGTCATTGCTGCGACAATTTTTTCAAGACAGAAGATGCTCATTTATATTTTCGTGAAATTCTGAAGCAAGACATGAATAGCTTTGTTGACTACTACAATCTTTTTTATCAAAAGAAAGAATGTTCTTTGATGAAAAATTTCTCATTGATTGACTGTCTGAAGCGCAATGTCAATTATTTCACTTAAGTTATTGTTTTCTTCTGACAAAATCTTGATGAAACTCGATCATTCATCTTTCATTAATGAGTTCAAGCATTTTCTGACATCAATGAAGAGCTTCAGCAACTTAAACATCATTAATCTTGCTTCGTCTTTGTCATTGTCTCATTCATCAAAGTCAAGAGCATCTTTGCATTGACTAGTAACTTTTTGAGTTCAAAAATCATCATTTCTGTGACTGTTATTTCAACAGTATCTTTATTTCTTTCTTTCTCATTTCTTAATGAGTCAATGAATTTAAGCTTTGTCATTATCATTGTTCAAGATAAGATTTTGATCGTTTCTGAGATCAAGAAAATCTGCAACAAGTGAAAGTTGTACTACTACTGCAAGTTGCAACATTCAAGCAAAATTGCTAAAGAATGCTCAAATAAGAAGCTCTTCACTTTGCATATCATGAATGTTTACAACAATGACGTCATCAATATAAATGAAGAAGTCTTGCTGTTTGCAAGAAAAGTTTAGTTTCTGAGCTAAGTCACGCTCAGAGATCTGTATACATATCATCTTGTCTACTAGTCTCAATCTTTTCACTCTCACTTCAATCATATAGAAAGTTTTCTGCTAAATCTGTCTTGAAACTCTTTGAATTCAATTCAACATTCAAAGATAGTTACATGATAGTATTTTATATTTTACGTCAAGCTCAATTTAAAGTTCTCGCTCTCGCTTTAATTGATAGTGAAGTCTTTGCTTATGTCTTTATGAATAAATTCTTCACACAACAACATCATCTTTTCTTGCATCAATTAACTCATTCTTGCAGACTTCAAGAATTTGATGATCAAGTCGCTTTAATCGATGACATTATTCATGTTGTCAAAATCACAATAATTCTCGATGAATACATTGAAAGACTATTCTTCTATGTCATTGAATTAAGTCAATATTTCATCATTATGAGTTTATCATGACTTTGTTATCACGTCATTGATGTCAATTTTGAGCACAATATTCTTATCTTGTCTTTCTTTTTTTGTCTTAATCATTGTTGCTCATTTCTCGTCAAGATCTATGATTTTAATCAACAAGAAGAAAATTTCTTGTTTAAAGTTAACAAAGTAGCTTTCTTTCAATCTTGTTCTCAATTCACTCACAAGAAGCAACTCAGTTCATGAATCACTCACAAAAAGCAATTCAGTCTACAGATCATTCACAAGAAGCAATTCAGTTTACAGATTGCTCACAAGAAGCAATTCAGCATTCAGTTTGCTTGCAAGAAGCAATCTAGTTTCTCATTCACTTGAAAGAAGCAATTCAATTTCTCGTCTGCTCACAAGAAGTAATATAACTCTTCGTTTGCTCATGAAAAGTCAACTAATCTTCAGCTCGTTCACAAGAAACAAATTTCATTCAGTTTTGTCTCTTGTTTGAAACAAGAAGCTTCTAGTTGTATTCTTCAAGTCATTCAAAAAGAATACTCATCAAAAATCAAGTGTCAAAATTCTTTTCTCTTTAGAACTTCTGTTGTTCTTCAAGCAGATCAATTCAATCAATCTTTTATACAACTTGATTTAATTGAGTTAAAAGCTTGAAACTTTGATCATGCTGCTTGTATCAAAGACATTAAAGTGTTTAACATCACTTTAAAGAAAATCGATGTCTTCTTGAATCTTGAGTCAATCTCGTCTTCTAATCTAGATTCTGACGAGTCAAAATCACGTCATGCAACTTTGACTGTTCATTCAAAGAACAGTTCAACTCTTGCTCAGTTCTCATCTCATTTTCAAGACAGTATATATGATAAGAATCATCATTTGAATCTTCATCAAATGAAAAAGAAATTTCATTTGACTGCATTTATGACACAAGAAAATCTTGAAGTTTATTGACAAAGCAAGAACGTTGATTCAGTCACAATTTTATCGTTCAGATATTTTGAGTTTCTAGATGTTTTCTTCAAGAAGAACGTCAATATCTTGTTTTTGCATCAAGCTCATGATCATGTCATACATCTTAAAGAAGATGCTCAATTCTCAGTCTTCGCTTTATATGACATGAGTCGTGATGAAATTCTAGAACTTCGTTGTTATCTGAATGAAAATCTGAGCAAAGATTTCATTCAAGTCAGTCACTCTCAGATGATTGTCTCTGTTCTCTTTATCAAGAAATTTAAAGAAGAACTTTGCTTCTGCGTGAACTATTAAGATCTGAACGCTATCATAATCAAGAATTGATATTCTCTGTCTCTGATCTCAGAAACGCTGAATCATCTAAGTTGAGCTAAAATCTTTATCAAGCTGAATATCATTTCTGCGTTCAATTGACTTTGAATCAAAGAAGAAGATGAAGCTTTCATTGTCTTTCACACTCAATTTGAATTATTCAAGTATCTAGTCATGTTCTTCAATTTATGTAATGAGTCTGTCTCATTTCAGAAGTATATCAACAATACTCTTTGCAAACATTTAAATAAGTTTTATACAGCTTATCTGAATGACATCTTGATTTATTTTGACAATGAACTTGAGCACGAGATTCATGTCAAGCTCATTCTGCGAAAGCTGCAAAAAGCAAATCTTCAGATGAATATAATTAAATGTAAGTTTCATGTCACTCAAGTTTTGTATCTAGAATTGATAATCATCATCAAAGAGATCAAGATGAATTCTTCTAAGATAAACATCATTGTCAACTAATTTATCTTGATCAACGTTAAAGACATTCAAAGTTTTCTAAATTTCGCGAACTTCTATAAAAGATTCATTTATGACTATAGTAAAATAGCTACTTCGCTCATTCATCTCATCAGAAAAGATGTATTCTTTGTCTGATTTCAGAAATGTCAGATTGCATTCAACATTCTTAAGAAAATCTTCACTTTCAAGATTATTCTTCATCACTATAATTCAGATCACAAGATTGTGATAGAAATTGATGCTTTGAACTATGTGTTCAAAAACATTCTCTTTCAGTATGATGAGAATGAGATTCTTCATTCAGTTGCTTACTTTTCAAAGAAGCATAACTCAATCGAGTGTAACTATGAGATCTACAATAAAGAACTCATGATCATTGTTTGCGCTTTCGAGAAATGATGATCAGAGCTTGAAGACTTTATCTATTCTGTTGAGATGATCACAAATCACAAAAATCTTGAGTATTTCATGTCAATTAAACAGTTGAGTCATCATCAAGCTCATTAAAGCGAGTTTTTGTCTAGATTTAACTATTGCATCGCTTATCATTTTGACAAGATCAATGATAAGTTGAATGCTTTGACACGTTGCTCAGAAGATCTCTTTAAAAAGAAAGATACATTCAATTCTTGATATCAATATCAACATCAGACAATTTTGAAAACTCATGTTTTAGATTTTAATATTGTTAAGAATCTCACTCTTGATATTTTCAACATCAAAGTCATGAAGCTTCAGTCACAAATCATCATTTTAGATTCAGTTCAGTTACATCTGTTTTCAATTATCTCAGCATTCTTGCAAATTTTAGCTTTCATGAATTTAGAAATCGAAGAATTTAACGTTAAAAACATCAAGTTTCAGCTAGATCAAGACACTCTGAATCTTGATGAAGATTCTGCTGATATTCTCACTCAGACATTGTGAAAGCAAGTTGAAATCAATGACAAATTTGTAGCTCAAATCATTGAAGTGCTTTGCAATGAAGCATGATATCACAACAAGATTTCTCTAGTTGAGTATGAAGAATACGAGAATCATCTGTACTTTCAAGAAAGAAAGTACATGCTCAACTCAGATAAACTACGTCTTCATATCATTCAGCTCATTTATGATAGTGTCATCAATGATCACTCAGAAAGAGCAAAAAGCTATGAACTGATCAGTCAAGTCTACTGATGATCAAACATTTATAAGTATGTTCAATGCTTTGTACAAAACTGTCACGTGTGCACACGTTTCAAGCTCTTTAAACAATGAACTTAAGAATGATTGCATTTTCTTTCAGTTCTTGAACGTCGTTGACGTGATGTCTTCATGAACTATGTAAATTCTTTATCGCTCAGTATCTTCATGAATATCACATATAAATATGTTCTAGTCTTCGTTGATCATCTTATCAAAATGAGACATTTAGTTCTCATCACTTCTATAAAAGTTGAAGAAGCTATCAACTGCTTTTATGCTCATGTTTGAAAACATCATGATTTACTTGAGTTCTTCATGTCTGATCAAGACACACAATTCATCTTTGATGTTTGAAAGCATATGTGTAAAATGCTGAAGATAAACGTTAAGTTATCAATGATGTATCACTTTGAAATCAATGATCAAATTGAGAAAGTCAATGCTGTCATGAAGCATTATCTTCAAGTCTTCGTCAACTACATGCAGAATGACTGAGCTAAGTGACTTTCTGAAGTCGAATTTGTCATCAATAACACATCATCATCAATCATTCTAGCATCACTCTTCTTGATCAATTCAAGTCAAAACTCACGTTTAGACTTCAAGTCTTTTGAATCTTTGCTTGAGAATCTTACGTCTCAAGCTTGAGACAAGTTAATCAATGTCAAAGAGTTCATCAAGAAGATGAAGAAATTAACTGAACATTTACATGATGAGATGCTTATAGCTCAAATCATCTACGAATTCAATGTTAATCTCTCTCGTCGTTCTTGTTCTAGATACTTTGTCGAAGATGAAGTTTGACTGAATGCTTGCAATCTCAGCATCGTTTGTCTCGCTGTTAAGTTAGATGATCATAATGTTGATTTCTTCAAGATCAAGCATGTCTTTAAAAACAATTCTCTGATCATTGAGTTAAATCTTTCAGCATTCATGAAAATTCATTCAATCTTTCATGTTATTCTTCTGAATCATATTGCAAGTGATCTTCTTTTGAGTCAACATCAGAAATCTTGAGAACTCATTATCATCAAGAATGATAAAAGATTCTGATATGTAAACAGCATATTAAACTTCAAGCGTGATAAACACTATAATTCATCTTTGCTCAAGTATTACGTTGATTGAGAAAATCACTTCTTTACTTGAGAGTCTTTTCATCTTCTGAATAATTGTGAGCAAGCGCTTAATGAATATTATCTCGTCAACTCTGTCGTCGAAGAATCACATGTACTGTTATGTGTGATGTCTCAATGTCAATGTCAAGAACTTTAAGTTTAATCTTCATCATCTTAACTCAGCTCAGATCTGATTCAGATCTTGTCTAGATCTGACTCAGACATTTTGTTTAAATTTGACTTAAATGTGACTCAGATGTATTCTAGTTTTGTCTGTGCATCATCACATTAAACTGCATTTCGTCTTTCTTTTACTCAGATTTAACTCAGATCTTGTCTAGATTTAACTCAGATATCTTGTTTAAATCTGACTCAAATGTGACTCAAATATGTTTTAATTTCTCATGCATCATCATGTTAAAATGCGTTTCATCTTGTTTCATCTTTCAAATCTTGTCAAGATTTGACTCAGACATCTTGCTCAGATCTGACTCAGATGTGACTCAGATTTATTCTAGTTTCATCTGTGCTTCATCACATTAAAGTGCGTTCACATTAATTCTCATCTTGTTTCAATCTTTATCTTTGATTTTTTCTTATCTTGTCTTGTTTTTTCTTGTCATCTTGCAGAAGCTCAGTCTTGAAGAGAGAAGCTACTGTCATGATGTCAGATCATTAACTCAATTTAAAATTTAAATCATTGATATTTTAAATAATCTTAATTCATTGAACTTGTTTTGCAGTTCAATGAATTAAGTCATTAATTTAATCATCATCATCTTAATCTAGTTTCAGCAATTCTGTTTTGATCATCTCAGTTATATGCATGAACTTCTGCAATCTTAAGTCAATAAAACTATTGTTTAGTCTTGATTCTGCTTGATTCATGTATATAAAAGTTGAGCTTTCGTTCTTTTCTTTCACTTTTTGTCTTTCATCTTATACATTATCTGATGTATTGTCTTGTATTTAGATTCTATCAAAGTAATAATTGTTATGATTCTAGTCTTCATTTATTCTTTGTCTAGTCTTCGTCTGATTTCATTCTAATCAAGTTTAGCGAGAATCTGATTTAAAGATGATATCATTGAAATTCTGCATCATATGTGTAAGACGTCAACTCAATCGAGTTTAGCACAGAGCTGAGAAACACACATATAAGAATTGAGTTCTTTTCTGTAGATACTTTTCTTTCTTAGCATTTATCTATTAGTTAAATGACATTCATATGACTCACTCTATGCTGATCTTTAACAGTAGATAAATGCTAATCAACTACTCTGCTATCGACGTGTAGATGATATGAAATAACCTACTTCGTTCATTCAGAAAATTCACAAGAAATTCTTTGAATTACTTTCATCAAAACACATCTTCAAATTTACTCAAATTTATCAAATCAATCACTCAATCTTCTTACAATCTATTTATCTTTACCTTCAATTTCTCACAATGACACGCGACTTTGAATCAGTCGAGTCATGAACAGCTCATCTGCTTAGAAGCATTGTTAATAAATGAGTTTTTCTTATTTCTTTCGATGCTTCAGCGAGATCTCAGAATGTCGCTATCTCATAAGACATCAACATAAGTCAACAACTTCATCAATGAGCTATTGATCAGTCAGACGAGATTATCAAGATGCTGATCAAGCTAAAAGATCAACAAAACATGACTTTGAAACTCAATGAGCAATGAATCAATGTTCAAGTCAATCACATTAAGAGACTTGATGAGCTAGAGATCAATCAAATAACAATAGACACTCAAGAAGAGACTATTGTCAAACTACAAGAGAAAGTCTTGAGTTTAAAAAAGAAACAGCGTTCAGTGAATCAGTCTTGATCTCATCAGTTTACTGAATCTTGAGTTTCTATGAAATCTTTATTTCGTCAATCTATCGAGAATCATACTTGACGTAAGTCATTCACTTTATTTGATAATGATCATCACAAGTCTTTCAAGTTTTTGAACTCATCTGTATTCATTAATGAAGATGAATCAACATGAGATAGCTGAAGAGTCAAGATGAACAACAAGCTTCAGGCAAATGTTGATCACTTTGATAATGAGAATATCTGTATTGTCTATGTGATATCTAGACTAGAAGATGATGCTGCTGAACATATTTTCGCTCAACATCGTCATGATGCTTTGCATTCTTACATTTCAATCTACAAGCTATTTGAGCATCTGAAAGAAATATACGATGAACTGAATAGAAATCGAAAGTGTCGTCGTAAGTAAAACACTCTGAGATAAACAAACAAGCTTTTCAACATCTTCTACTTTGACTTTATGAAGCTATTCAACTATCTAGACTACGATGATTGCATTCTGATGAACGATCTTCAGAATAAGATCAACAATCACTTGCAGAATGCTCTGTCAGTATGCTTTGAAGACTTTGCTTCACTTCATCATCTCAAGATCTTTCTTCAAGATGTGAATAATAAACAGCGAGTCAACTATCAGCTACGCAGTCAGCTTTGCACTGTCACTGTCAAAGTCACTATTGTACCTGATAAATGCATTGCTACTTCATTGTCAGTGATGACTTTGATAATCAATTATGTTAAGTTTACTCTCTCTTCTATCTCTGAGTCAACAAGATTGTCTATCATCTGCTATACTTGCAAGACTTCAAGTCATTTGTTCAAGAATTGCTCTCAGAACAAGATCAACACTTCTGCATCTTATGCATTCATTCTTCATTTACATGAAATCATCATTTCAAAGAATAAAAAGAATGAGAAAATGTCTTCTTTCAAAGATAGTGAGGCAAAAAACCAGAGACTTTCATCAAAGACACGATGAAAGAGATGTTAATTTCTTCAACGATAAGCATGTCAAATGACTCTTTTGCTTCTGAATCTTTGACTATTGAATATGTACTTTCTAGCAATGAAATTAGTTACTCATTGAAGTCATTGATAAACATCAAAGTTGCTGACTATTCATTCATTGATGAAGTGATTACGCAGATTGTTTGTGATCAGTTGCAAATCGAGTCTTTGACTTTGATCAAAGTGAAGTCAATTCGAGAATTCAATGATCACTATGCTAAGAAACTCATTACTCATGTCATTTATTCAAACCTGACTGTTTAAAATCATATGATTGACACAGCTTCTATGTTGATCACTTGATTAAATCAACATCAAATGATTCTTGAAAAAATCTGAATGAACAAAATTGATCTAGTAATTGATATGTGAATCGATTTTCTTCGATTTTCGAATTTCATTCTCAATTTGAAATCAATTGTTCTACTCACAAGCAACAAAATAACTACGAAGCAGAAGAGTTTAACTTCTACTCATATATTGAAGAGATCTTTCACTATCTTTCAACTCAGTCTGAAATCACTCTCTTTCAGTCAGTTCAATGAGAAGTCAGTTAAACTAATTGAACAGTTAAAATCGTGTGACGCAACTTTAACTAACGTCAAAATTTCTAAATCAACGTCAGATTCAACAAACATAGCAATGATAGAGACAGCAACATATAGAATGTTAGTCAAATGATCAGACATCAAGATCTTTGCTGTTATCATCTTGAAAATCGATCGACTCATAACTACAGTTGAAAACAAGTCTGAAGAAGTGAATCTGCATGAGCTTTCTCATGCTGAAGCTCTTGAGCAAGTTAAGATCAAGCTTTTCTCTGAATATCACGACTATCTAGACATCTTCGATCGAGCAATAATTGATCAGCTATCATTGCATTGTTTCTATGATCACAAAATTGAGTTGATTGATGAAGAAATGCTTTCGCGAAGCAGACTATATCAGATGTTCAATCACAAGCTTCAGAAGATAAAGAAGTATCTGATTGAACATCTGAACAAAGAATTCATTTTCTTCAGCTTTGCATCATACGTCTCGCTCATCTTGTTCGCTGAAAAGAAAGACGAAAGTCTGCGTTTCTGCGTCGATTACAGAAAGCTCAATGCTTTGATCAA
>JAABUK010003349.1_pt1 | contig 27223 bp, 33 predicted proteins | sample 5559141 | NCBI WGS metagenome assembly JAABUK01 (sample SAMN10711869, study PRJNA513367) | rock metagenome | isolation source: Antarctica rocks | place: Antarctica: Victoria Land, Pudding Butte nord | collected 2016-01-03
TGCTGGAGCGTTTGAGGATCGAGCCATGCAGCTGCAATACAGTAAAAGCTGTTTCAGCACACTGGTCAACTGTGCAGCTTGACTGTGTGATCACTGCAAGTGAGCTGGGCTGCCGCCAAGGCTTCAGACAACAAGACAGAGCGAATCAGAGCATGCAGCCGCAATGCACTTACGCACCAGTTACTTGTGAAGTCACTGCAGTGTTACAACCGGCAAGACCCTGACCAAAGGCGATCTTTTGCGCACCTGATCAGAAGCTCTACAGTAGTAGGATGCAAAGTAAAGCTATACGACGATAAAATTGTGGTTGTGGGTAAACTGATAGGGATTCTTCCTGAACACGAGCAATTAGATGAACTTCATAAGACTGTGAAATTGACAAGTGATCAACCGACTGTGTTGAACTCCAGTCTCGAATTTGAATCAACGAGTTCTCCAGGCGATGGCAAGAGCTTTTTAGGTCACGAACATTATGTGAAGGTCGTGAAGGAATACATCACAACAGCTGTACCAACCTGAGCATAACATGCACCATGGCCTTGCCAGATGAGCCAACATCAGAGGGCTGGCGGCAGAATTCAGACTTGGCAGTGGCCTGCTTGCAGGCGGACCTCACAAAGGCCTCACCGCGTCAGGCGGCTGACCAGCGAATCACAAGAGCCTCCGAAAAGAAGTTGCTTCTGTCAATTGTTGCGATTGCTTGCACTGTCTAGTGTGATAGCCACCTTGCATAAGAGCTGCCTTTGTCATCCCACCATGGTAGCACAAAGGTAGTGAGCACCGGTTCTGTAGCTTCCTCTGCACTTAGAGTTGCCCATCTCATGACCTTTTCCATGGCTACAGCCTCGTATTCAGGGTTCACTTGTGATTCACCTGTCCACTTCACGCTGTATGCATCAAAGTTGGCTCCAAACAGTGTATCTTCTGCATACATGCTAAAATAGCATGTCATGTTTGGATTAAAGTTGAGAGGGGAGGCAAATCTCTCAGTTGTCACGCTCCAAGCATTTTACCAAGCTCTGCAAATCAATGTTTCCTTGTGAAGGTGTATCTAAGATCCAACCTATCAATGAACACCGACACCATGAGGTCCTTTCAAGCGCAAAATGGTCATGTGCAGGCTTTTGACTCTCCGCATATGCATCATGCTTTCGGGAATTCTGGCCCCATCCTTTTGCAGCAGAGTCAGCAAACAGTCAATCGGGCTTCAGACAATTACGTATTTCCAGCCATTTCAATCAAGATGCATGCCAGTCGCCTCGAGGTGTTGCTGCAAAGCTTCATACACCTGCACCCACAATGATATATTTATGTTAGCAACATGCCAATCCAGCAGTGGTTCATTGAAAGCACAGTGGCAAATCAGCATGAATTGCTTCCGCAGGATTTTTATCAATGACTAAGCAAGACAAGTAGGCACCAGCAGAAGTCTGATGCGGTGATGCTCACTGCCATGGCTTGTCAGCAAATGCAGCAGCAAGTATTGCACCTACCTTTTGGCAGTCAGCCTTGCGGTCAGTCTGATGGGAGTTCCACTCTGGCATGGGCCACCACTCAGGCCGCAGGTCATTGGTGTACAGCTGCATGTATGACACCATTTTACGTCAAAGATGCAACTGTACAATACGCAGCTTTGCAGACCTCCTCACTGTGAACAAGCTCAATTGCACCTAGCAACACAGGAAGTTTCTTTTAAATGTTGCTTTGCAGACACAAGAGCTGCAGCTGTAGGTTGCAGGTACATGTGTCAAATAACTGGCTGGCAGTGCGTATAAACATTGCATGGCGGCCAGGCAACAAGCCTAATTGCACACATGATCATGACAATGCACACGTTCAAACGCAGTTGCATAGACTCCTTTATAGTTGCAGCATGAGACATGCTTGCAGTAGAGTACGCATCGGTCAACAGCTTTGCAGGAGAGCTCACTTGATGCACAGGCTTCTCCCCATTGAGTAGACGTCGCTTGTTGATGCACAACTTTCCTATTACAGATAACATTATCGAGCAAATTTTCTCATTACAAATAACATTATCGAGCAAATTTTCTCATTACAGATAACTTAGCAGTATGCAGTATCTTGATGCAGATCGACATCTGAAAACAACTGTTGGGTCAGGGGATGCTGTAAACAACACACACACTTACACACACACACTTACACACTTACACACACACAGACACAGACACACAGACACACAGACACAGACACAGACACAGACACAGACACAGACACAGACACAGACACAGACACAGACACAGACACAGACACAGACACAGACACACAGACACACAGACACACAGACACACAGACACACAGACACACACACACACACCAGGGAAAGATAGACTTGGCTTGTTGGTAAAAAAGTTATTGCTGGTGAAAAGCATATTAGATTGTGGGCTTGCCTGGCCAGGAGATGCTGGCTTGGACCTGCTCTTGGAAGGAGCAGGATTAAGCAGCACTCTAGAGCGCTTGCTTGGGCATGGACTCTCTGGAACAATGTCTGCCTGGGCTGCCCCTGTATGTCCACCTCCTTCATCATTGCTTCTACCCTCTTGCTCGTCTTCTTCATCACTGGCAGACCCTTCTTCTTCACTGCCTCCAGCTCCCTGCTTTTCCTCTTCTTGGACCCCCTTCAACAGCAAGACAACAGGGTGCGGCAAATGAAAGAAGGCAACATGCCTGTCAGCTTTCAGTGCTGTACTGAACCCTGTTAGAGCTGTATGGTAGAACGGAGAACCAATGATGCCTCAGTGCCATTGGGATGGACGTTGAAGGAAAGGCCTTGCTTTCATCAGCAGCGCTGGATGGATATCAAGCCATTGCATCTGCTGCTTGCACACAACTGCTAGGCTGAAACAATGTGTGTTGCATGTTTCAACGTGACTGCACATGTGGCAGTGAATCCTGCCAATTCCAACATCACCAACTTGGAAGCCAGCAGTGTGACTGATGCACAAGCTGCTCTGTACCTCTGCATGTTCATCGCCCTCACTTCTTGCTTCACTGCTTGGCACGTCAGCAGGAGACTGCTTGTCATCGGAAAACCTACGGAAACCTTGTTACGACTTCTCCTTCCTCTAGGTGGGAGGGTTTAACGAACTTCTCAAGCACGTGGCATCTTGTTGATGGCAGGAGCAGCTGAGGTTTGCTGCTGTGCTCATGCAACAGCTCATGAGTTATAAACGCACCTTGCAGCTGCTCAATGCAGGTGTCACGTGTAGCACAGGTTATAAACCTGGGTTTCAAGCTTGTCTGCACTTGAACCCTCACTGCAGTGCGAATCTGCCTGCCTGGATGATGTGCCATCGTCTTATGCTATATGTGCCGAGCAAGCACAACAGATCTTGAAAGGTGCCTTGCAATCAGCACGGTATCAACCCCTGGATTGAGACACTAAGGATGTGGTGCGGCAGCTTGCTTGGCCGCTTCCCTACTCATACCGAGCTGACTGTCTGCAACTTAGTCGAGGGGGAGCAGACCAAGTTTGTAGATGAGCTACTGCAATTGTCCCGCGTGAATGAGAAACCACACTTGTCACTGCTCGTCCAGGTCAGTTGCCGATAGACCAGTGATCTGATCTGATCTGACACTTGTGTACTTCGTCTTCGTCGTGAAATAGGCAAGTAGCTCACATTATCTGCTTCTCTGAGACACAATGCGTTCGAGGCTACGCGTCAGGCGACAAAATTCCCTACTCGCGCGCGCGCCAGAAGACGCTTACCAATAGTACCACTGTCTCCTTTGAGGGCCAAGACGTCGATGTTGCCCTCCGCCCCCAGTTGGGATTGCCCTTGGTAACTCGGCCCAAGGCATCGTGCATGCTGTGAAGCTCGGGCATGGAGAACAGCTCTGATCATTAGATATATGTATGCAAAATCTTCTCTCGATCGCGTGTGCCGGCACAAGTTTGCAGGCCCATATCTTTCCCGCTTGGTGTTTGAAGACCGAAGCCATTCATAAGATCTTTGGCGCCTTTGACATTGTGAAGGACGCCCCTGCCTTTTGGCATTTCTGAAAATATATTTCAAACTTGCAATGTGAGTGGCATTGCCGACCACTTCGCAGCAGCGGTGCTTGCGACATATTTCTGAATCACAACAAAGCATGCAGCTAGAGAAGGCTACGAAAGACTACTTGTGTCATTTTGTAACTCGGCTTTTGCGGACCATCCTTCGCACATGCCTCACTAAACTCTCGCTGTATGTGTGTAGATTCTCAGATCCATCTGAAGCCCTTCCTATCACCTGAGATGGCAGACCTAGACAATATGCTTGTGCTTGTCAACGGCCAGATGGTCAGAAAGAGCGAATGTGTCAGACTCGTTGTGACAACCAGCCTGAAAAACTTTGCAGCCATGGCCAGACGGAATATGTTGGTTAGGGACCTGCCAGGTTTAGCTCTGCTGTTTCTGTGCTTGATGACTGTACTGGCATGATTTCTTCCTGCGCTTAGATTCTTAAAAACGTGTATCATCTCACACCACATTTTCACAGTACAACATATCAAGGCACTCAAACCACACTTTAACAGTAGAACATATCAAGGCATACACACTTTGCGCATGCAACAGTCTTTTCAAGTTGGGCTTGTTTTAAGATCCATCCTGCAGGGGACTTGCATCTTTTGCTTTTGTAGATCAACTTTGTGCCAGCATGGTACCAGCTTTTTGCGATTTGATTGTTTTTCAAATTGCCGTCACCACATACAACGTGTGTTGGTGGCATGCAGAGTACCTTGCAGAGCAACATGCAGAGTACCTTGTAGAGCAGCACCAACTCGTGCATGCAGACGCCGGCTATGTCACTCGTGCCAAAGTTGAATTCACCACCTGCCTTTATGGAAAAATCATAAGCGAGGTGGCAGATCCTCCAGATGTCATGCTAGAAGGTATAGCGCATATTGCTACTTAGCAGCTTTCAAGTCCTTTGTCTACGCTGCAGCCTTTCACTTCAAGTGCTGGCTTTGCAGACCCCTACTGGAGAATGCGGAACAAATATTGCTGGTAAATTTATCTTTTGCTCATGATTTGGTGAGCTGCTCTATCTTGATGACTCTGACTGCAAGCTTGTGTGCTTGCACTAAGTGATTGGTGTAAGAATGGCTGCCTCTTCAGCAGAGATGCATCAGCTTAGTTACCATTTGGTTTTGCTGACAGACATGTTGCTTTGTTGTGGATGCATTCAACGCTGTAGCTTGTCTCCCCACACAACATTATTGAGGAAACCACATAGTTGTTCTGGCAATCAGCACTCACTTTATGGTATCTTTGGGCTTATAAAGTGTCAAGCATGCTGCTTTAAGCAAGAAATGTGGTCAAACAGCGGCCTGTGTGCTTCAGGTGAATGAAGCCGATGGTCCCGATGCTGCGCAACCCATCAACAGATCAAGAAGTGGCTCACAACATCCGATATTGCTGGCGCTTCCTGGTAAGAGTATCTCTGACAGTAGATATGAAGACGTTGCCATGTAGCCTTTCTTCTATCTAATTTGCTTGCCTGGTATACAGCTTCCTACTGCATGGCGAGCATGCAGCCCAGCTGATAATTGATGATTTGGTGTTTAACAAGGTGCACACTGGTCATTGCCTGGTCTGCTGTGCAGTTGGTCCCCTTGCTCAGCAGAACCCAGGCAGCAACCTGCAGCCAAGGGCACTCGCTCAGGGGCAGTCACACCAGCTACCTGCTCCCCAAGAACCGCCAGCGGCAGCATCAGATGGTTTGGCAGGCATGGACATTAGTGCTGCAGACCATTCAGCTGCACTTGCCGCAGCTGCTGCTGGTGACCAGCTGGCAGCAGCTGCTGGTGATCTGCCGGCAGCAGCAGCTGATGACCAGCTGCCAGCAGCATCTGATGACCAGCCGGCAGCAGCAGTTGATGGTCAGCCACCACCACCAGCTGCAGCTATTGATCAACAGCCAGCAGTAGCAGCGCAGCAATCTATACGCAACAAGCGGCAGCGTGAGATCAGCATCACTGAGGGTGAAGAGCAGCCAGGTGCTCATGAGAGAGAGCCCGCTCCTAGAAAGCCCAGAAAGCAAAGGAAGGCTGAAGCAGATGCAACAGCTGAGCATCTTGATGATGCTCAGCAGCCTACAGCCTCCATTGACGATGCCGGTGATTCACCTGCTGTTCTGGCATCCCAGAGTGCTGATGAACCGCTTCCAGATGCTGCAGCAGCCGAACATGCTGCTGTGCCAACAACACATGATGCTGAAGATGCTGGCATCCAGGATGCAGCCACAGCCAAGAAGCTGCGCAAGGAAGCAAGGAAGGCCAGCTGAAGAAGCTGCTGCTGAAGAAGCTGCTGCTGACCCACACACTGCTGAAGTTATTCATGAAGCAGATGCACCAACGTCAGCTCAAGCAGCAGAACCAGCAGTCTCTCAGGGCCAGCAAGACCATCCAAGCAGCAGCAAGGATGCCCAAGACGCAGTTGCTGAAGCAGAAGGCACAGCAGCAGCAGCTGGGCCAGCCCCACAAGCTGCTGATGGTGTAGCGGCGTGCTCACAGCCTGAACATCAAGGCAAGTGTCGTCAAGCTACTTATGATGTGTTGCCATGCATATCCTACACCAGAACTTGCTTTGTTCTTTTATCAAAAAAATCTCAGTGTTGGCAGCCACTAATACCATGGAGGGAACTAGGCGCAGTTCAATGGTGTCCAAAAGTGTTCATGTCTGTCTGCAGGTGAGCAGCCAAAGAAGAAGAAGAGAAAACAGAAGCACAGTCACAGAGATGATGCAGCTGCAGCTGCAGGCACAAGTGTTGAGCCTATCAGTGACGTTCTTGCTGCAGCTTTGGTGCCTGTTGCTCACACTCCCCAAGTAGCTGCTGATGCTGCCACTGCCACAACTGCTGACGCAGCTACCAACACAGCTGTTGCCACACCCGCTGCGGGCCCAGCAACATCATCAGCTACCAGGAAGCAGTCAGCCAAAGACAAGTGTGCAAAGGACCTTGATGTTGGCACATCACAAGCCGATGAAGCAGCACCAGCAGCTGGCACAAGCAAGCCAGAATCTGGCCAGAATCAGTCTGATGACGCAGCTGCTGCACTGCAAGTTGTGGCAGATGCTGCGCCAGCTTCCTTCACTATCTGCAAGCCAGCGAAGCAGAAAAAGCGCAAGAGCAGCCCAACTGACAAGGCTTTGCTCAGAACGCCAGATGCAGGGGCAGGCACCAGCACAGGCCTTCAAGTTGCTGACCAAGACGGTGCTGCAGCTGCTGCTGCTGCTTCTGACCCAGAAGCAGCAGCCGTGCTGACTGCCGATCAGCCAGTCACGCAAAAGTGGCACAGGCTCAGCCACAGCACAGGCCCTGAAGACCTCCCGGCAGCTGACCTAGCTGTTACACCTGCTGAAAAGCCAAAGGCGAAGAAGAAGCATAGAAAGTCAGTACAGGCAGCAGCTGCTGACGACTTGCCAACGGAGTCTCCGGTTGTAGCGGAGCAAGCCGATGAGCCTGTCTCAGAGATGGCAACTGTAACAGAGCCTAAACAGGCTTTGGCCCCAGAAGGTGCACCAGTCTTCCAGAAATGGCTGTCATTCCCCGAGCTGGCTGCACTTCATGGCATGCCTGAGATGGCAGAGCCAGGATACTTTTCTGACAGAGATGGGGCTGCAGGAGCTGATGATGATGCGGGAGCTGGTCCTTCAGCAGCAGGGGCCGGTGATGCAGGAGCTGGTCCTTCAACAGCTGGTGAAGCAGGGCCCAGTGAGGCAAAGCCAGCAGCTGAGGATGCTGCAGCCAAACCTCCCAAAGCAACCAAGCGGAGGAAGCAAAGCAACAGCAAGGTAGGCGTGGGGTTTTGCACTCTTGCCAACACAGTTAGTGTAACATTCAGCAGTGCAGCACAACATTGGGCAGTGTAGGTTTAGGCACCTGCTCTGATGCATCAGCTTCTGGCCTTGTAAAAAGGCCAAAACATGTGCACAAAACTGAATTTGCAAAAACGTGATGATTGTGGGATTTGAACCCAGGCGCACAATTCGGAAATTTGTCAAACCTCCTTACACATTCAGCTCCATGCCAAACAGGACTTGATGTTGCCAGTCCATTTACAACAGCTCTGCCATGCATGCTTGCAACACATTCAGTGGAGGTCAACTACTACAGATTTGGCTTTCAAAAACATTGGTGCTATGCCTGTAACGCATCATGCCTCATCACTGATGGGTCCCCACAAACAATCACTTTGCAGCTGCCTGCCAATGACACATCAACATGACAGCATACACAGTTGCGCCTTCTGCTCAGCTGTACAACTGCTGCAGGTCTCAAAGGCTGACCAGCTGGCAGATGATGCAGCAGCGTTGACACCCCTTCAGGCCACGTCAGCTGCCAAGGCCACATTGGTCAAGCCATCTGGTCAAGATGAGGCCATGCCAGCAGGTACTGCATGGTCATGGCCTCACATCCAAAGCTGCTGTTGCAGCAACCACACTGTTGCGTCTGAATTGCAGGTGACGCCTAAACATGGCGTACAACAATACAAAGGTACAAAAGTACAAGAAGGATACAAAGGTTTTAGTAAACTCATTGGTTGGGATAGTGAAATACCCTTTCCTGCAAGGAAACAAAACATATTACAGTACAATACATTTAGCTTCTTCATCATACATTTGCGCTCTTCTTCTTAGTCTTTCAATGCTGGGTCATGTAGGGGACTGGGGTCATTAGTCACACCTACTGGGATTGTGGTCCTGCTACTAAATAGCTACTCACAATTATGACTAAATAGTGCGCCATGCAAATTGCTTTGCTTGCAGCCTGACTACCGTTGTCCAGACAAAGGCACCAAAAGCATTATCCCTTGACAGGGTTGTACACAGCCACTGTTCTGCTGTACAGGAGCCGCAACCGCCAGTGAGATCTCAGCATCATCAGCAGAAGAGGCCCGACGTGAGGCCCGACGAGAAGCTGCCAGAGAGAGGCAGAATGCGAGAGATGTAGCACTGATCTTTGGTCCTGCAGGGGCCAAGCTGCTGCCTGAGCTGGAAGAAGTCCAGCCTGCTGAGGAGGGAGCCATGGCAAGGCACACCCCTGCCCATGCAAACAACGGCAACAGGAAAGCCGGCATCAAGGTACATGCTCTGCTGATTGTGCACCACTTGTGTGATTTTAAGCATCTTCTGCTGATCCTTGGATATGGATGTTGTGGTCCTTGAGGTCATTCAAACATGTTGCTGTCAGTGTCTGATCAGGTTTGTGCTCATGAACCAACATTTGGTACATGTGGTATGCCATGGGCAGACTGTATGCTTGTGAAAACAACTGACAGCGTAGTCAGCACAGTCAAGTTTGACCACATTCCCAACATTCTTTGCAAGCACACACAGTCTGCTGATTACACGCCAAGGGTAGCAGCAGTTGTCAGTTTGTACTCGCAACTGCGCAAGGCACTCCCAATGATGCACAAGACATTTCTGGCCCATGTCAACATTTTTCTCAGAAACTGAATTACTGATTGCTTCAGGCGCCAAGTTCAGATGGGCAGGCAGCCCAGCAAGCAACAACAAGCTCTAAAGGCAAAGCTGTAGTCAAGAAGAATGCTGCCACCCCATCCCAGGAGCCAGCTGCTACGAGTGCTGCTGCTGGAGACCAAGCAGATGCTGAAGCACCAGAATCATCTACCAAGGCAGCTGCTGAAGCTGGTGATGCTCCAACTGCTCCCAGAAGCAGCAAGTCTGGTGCAGAGAAGCAGAAGAGCAGAGCTGATCAGGCTGGCACCCCTGGCAAAGCTGCTGCGCCAGCTCAGGCCAAGACTGCGACACCTAGTGCACAGGTGGAGAGTGTTGGGAAGAAGAAGAAGAAGAGCAAGAAAAGCAAAGCTGATCAGGTAGACTTTGTACAAAGCTGAGCCGCATGTAGAAGCTTCTTACTGTCCTGCCAAATTCCTTTGCATGTGAAAGGACTGATTGCTGGATGTTAATCAGGTCACATAGTTGCGCCTCCCGTGTGCATTGCCTTGGGATCTTGTTGCAATCTCTGTCTTTGCAAACCCCCATGTACATTGTGCCTAGTGGTTGCATCATTAGCTGGTATGCTGCAAGCGAGGCCACAATAGATAGAAGCAATATACCCCTCTCCAAAATGTGCAGCATTGCCAGCTGAAAACCGCTGACTTGTTTCTGCACAGGCTGCAGCTCCAGCTCCAGGGGAAGGTGATGCACTGCAAGCCGGTGAGACAGCAGCAGCAACCCCTGCAGAGGGCAAGTCAGCTGCCAAGCCTGTAGCTGATCTAGCTGCTACCACAGCAGCAACCCCTGTACCCAAGCATGCTGCTGCACTTGGTTCAGCAAGCCAGGTCAAAGAAGGCAGCCAGGTCAAGGGAGGAAGAGCGCTCTCAGGTCAAGCTCATGTCCTTCTTTAAGCCTTGTTTGGTGTCATTCTTCTAGTTGGGCATAGAGCAAAGCTGTACATATTTCAACTTGCGCCAACAAACTAAATAATATGTTGAAGGTTTCAGGGTTTCAACCCTAAACGTTTTTTTTTGTTGCTGTTCCCTGTTGCTCATGAGTCCTGGGTGTGAGTCTCAGGCGTCTTGAAAAAGCACTGTCTGGATGTGCTGTACATAAAGCTGAAGCTTTTCTTCAGGATGTTGAGCACGAGCCGCCACCTGTGCAGAGAGCCGCTGACAAAGCCATCACAGCCTCCGTAAAAACCCAGTCTGCTGCCAAGCCAACTGAGAAAGCCAACCCAGCAGATGCTTCCCAGCGTACCAATCCACCCACATCAGCTGGCAAGGCAACTGAGTGGAAGACTAGGAGCAGGCCATACGATGACCCGAATGGCAATAAAGCTTTGGCAAACCCACCAGCAGCAAACGACTCAGCAGCAGCTGGCTTGGCTGCAAGAGTTGCTGGAGCAGATGCCCCTAGTCCGCCCCTCACAGAGGGTATCCACCCTAAGGCCGCGGCCAACCCAAAGGCTGCTGCCAACGGGGACCCTGCAGGCAGCAACTTGGGAAGCAGAAGAATGGGAGTGATACAGTGTTGGCGCAAGCAGGTGGCGGGTCACAGAAGGCAGGCGCTGACCTGAAAGTCAAGGCGCCAGCTAAGCAAGTGACCGCTGAAGCAGAAGGTGCTATACATTGGCTATGTAGACCAAATTGCAATTTATCCCCTGTATGCCCAGCTCATCTGCAAAGCAGAAGAGTTCATCAAATACAATGCATGTTTAGTTGCATTTCTGGTCCAGCTGCTTGCATTCTGCAACTAGTGTTTGTCAGTGGCGTCAATGCCAGTGGAGACTAACAATTGCTTGAAAATTATACAGCATCATTGTCAAGTGCAGTGTGTAGACAATGCAGCTATAACAGCTCAAGCAAGCAACTCTTCAAGCAAGACAATAGGTGTGCAGGTGCCAATCAGTCTGAGCTCAAGGCTTCGCCCACCTCATCATACTCGAGTGATGACACCTCAACAGTAGACAGCTCAGACTCTGAGGAAGAAGAAGTGGGTCCCACCCAAGTGGTGTTACATCCTGAAGCAGTCACTACTCCTGGGCCCTCAGCAACATCCCTGTCATCCTCTGATGATGAGTCCAGTGTGGATTCTGAGTCATCAGAAGAACTTCAGACAGACGTCCCAAAAACGCAAGAGGTGGTTGCAGGTGGCTGCATGCAGGCTTTCGCCTCGTTTACTCTTGACAGACTTGTAGACAGTCTAAGCAGCCAGCATGGTCCTTTCCCATAGTCTAAGGCTGTTGAGCAAGGATTGGGCTCTTTTAAGTACACGTGAACCTTGTTTAAGACACTGACTTTATGCAATGCCTTCTGACGTGAGAGCTCTCATATAATTTGATGGAGGAGCTGCTCAGATTGCACTTGTTTTCCTAAGTCCACTGTTGAACACACTCAAACGTCCATTTGAGCGCACTGCTTCTGACTTAAGTCATTGAAATACGTAATGCACAATTCAAATGGCTGGCTGCCTGTTGCTGCTCATGACGTTTATTGTGCTGGACAATTGTGGCTTTGGCTCTTCACCACCATGCTATGCAGGCTGTGTCTGCGCAAGATTTCCATGATGCTGTGCTTGTAGCTTTGTAACAATCGACTGCCATTTGCGGTCAGCTGCAGACTGCAGCTGTTGCCTCTATAGTTTTGTATCTTTGCTTTCTTATCCACAGCATGTGCCACTTGACTATCTGCATCACCTCCTAGTGTGTCAAATCCTGCAGAAGGCATGGATGACAGTTGTGTCGCTTTGCAGTTGCCAATCACCTGTAAAGGTGATTGGTCTCGCCCAGCTGCACAGATCGGGACCCCGTTTGCAAGACATTTCATGTCTAAATTAATTTAGAATATTCCAAAGGGCTTTTACTACCAAACTAAGATTTGCACGCTGTGTGTAGGAGACCTGTTGTGTTTGCAACTGATGCAGAAAATGTTGACAATGACCTGACTGAAGCAGACTACCCCCGGGTAGACCCCAACAGCACCCCTAAGGCCAGTAGCAGCAGTGACACTGGATCAGGTAGTACTGGGGGCTCTGGAAGAAGAGTCACCTGCTCAGCTTGGTGGCAACAACAGTGGCAGCGGATCAGATGAGGAGGAGTGCGCACATCCCGACTCACCTTGTGCACGGACCATGCACGTCTACTGCTCTTCTGTGTGGATCTATTCGTATTTGATTGATAGATTTGCGACAGAGGTAACCCTTGTGAGCACAGGTGCTGCTGCCATCTTCCGATTCTCCTATATCAAGCTACTGTCTTGTGGAGTGAAAGAGAGTTCTTGATTTGTTGTGCTGTTGATGTTTTCCAAGGAAGCATCTCGCCTGTACTGTCTACAGCGGCGCTTGTGCCAGGCTCCAAATCAGCCAAGGCTTGGCAAGACTTGCTCTTAGCATAGTTGACAGCCTTGGAACACACCACCAGCAACTCTCTCACATCTGATGATGCAATGTTCTTCACCTGCCCATGCAACAACACAGTCATAAATGATGCAAAGGCAAGCATGATAAGTCACGACAGGCAAAACGACTGAGATGAGCAATCCATAGGTGCTCAAGCTGACATGGGGCAGGCTCACCTCCTGAGCAGCCCGTGAAAGTGCCATAGGCTCAAAAATGTCGTTGTCCCCCAGCCTTGTTCTGACGATTTGCTTCAGCTCCTTAAAACCATAGTGCTTGAACCACAACGACCTGTAGCAGTGAAATGAACCACAAAAGTTTTGAGATGAGGTAGCAAGACAAAACAGGATATGGCATCAGCATCATGCTATAGATAGCGCATTGGCGCTGTGTTGAGATGTGAAACAGTAGTTCTCCTTGTTTGCATTGAACACACCAAATGTACAGTTCAGTTTGTTCTTTGCCTCACAGCTCAAGCGAAACCAGGTGACATGCATGGTCACACTCTGTAAAGCCACCAGAGGTGGGAAGCAAGGTGGCAACACATCAACATCTTTCCTCATGCGTTGTTGAGAAGATGGTGACGGTGACTAATGTGGGGCGTGGGCTCACTTTGCATGTCAAGCTCCTGTGGAGCACTTGTTTGCACACATGACACTCCAATGATGACCACCTTGCCATGCTGCTTCCATGTCCCAAGCTTCACAAGCACCTACAAGCAAGCAAGCCTGTTTGGGTCAGATGCAACCTAGTCAAGTGTTGGGTCCTGAACTGACACGTGCCTACGACCCTCCCAGGCTGTCAGAAAACTAACAAAGACTTTGCTGGGTCAAATTCTGGTCTCTTAGTGCATGTTTGATTCAGGAAGTAAAATCATCCCCTTGCTTATGCATCCCTTGCTTGACTAGCTCGGCTCAGAAGGAGGCAGGTGCTTGTGAAGCTTGGGATCCTGCTTGGCATGAAACAAAACATCAAGGGCAGCACATGCTGCGTGACAACCACAGCAACACAAAGGATATACACACACACACACACACACACACACACACACACACACACACACACACACACACACACACACACACACACACACACACACACACACACACACACACACACACACATTTACAGTTGTAATCCTAACACAACAATGTTGCCAAGATGCTCTCAAAATAGATACATGGGGCCAGCTTCATCACCTTTTTGCCGTCAGCGTTATTGCCTAGCACATCAATGCGGTCCATCACCAGCACCAACTTCTTGGGGCCCACCCCTTCGCCACTCAGCATCTCATCTAGAGCCCCAGCGTACTGCCTGTTCTGCCTGTCCCCAGTGACAGCATGCAATGCAAAAAATACAAACATCAGGGCAAGCACATTCTCACAACGCTTGCAGATGCTAAGCCTACACAAGACATACATAATGGTCTAGACTCAAATGAGATCTCAGAAACAGGCAGGAACTATTGCACACATACATAAGTAGACAAGAAAAGAAAAAGAATAGAATGGACTACGCTTTTTGGTGTCAATTTAATGAGAAGCCAAGTATTACACCGGGCTGCCCACGTCATGCATAAGTACACAGATTTGTGGGGAACAGGCAAGGCAGCATCATGCTGCAACAGACATCAGACTCAGCTCAACAGATGTCTCAATCCTAAGACCTCATACACAGTCCTGCAGAAGAGCTGCACGGTCTGAGCCTGGTGTGCATCCACCGCCACAAACTTCCAGCCCTCCTGGTCGCCATATGGTTGCAAGTGACAAAACGCGGTGTTGATGACTAGTATTTTGCCAGAGCCAGAGCAGCCTGACTTAGCCTGACACGTGTAGGTACCTGGCTTCCTTGTCTGCAACCATTCAGCAACAGCAGTCAAGACTGACCTGTGAAGTTTCATATTTGTGGCATGAAATGCCATAGGCTTGCGGTATGAAATAGAATGCAAATACCTTGCATGCTTCTTGACTTGAACGTGTTGCCCATGAAAACGAAGGCAACACAAATGACTATATATGGGTCAAACAATGATTAGACTTGCCTTACCCACATTGATTCAAAGAACTTCATGCATGTCATTGCAAAATCACAAACAAAGCCAGTCGGCACGTAGCTAGATTTTAACAGAGTCAGACTGAAACTGTAAATTACAGTCTCAGTCTAGCTCGGCGCATATACTTAATAGGTTGCACGCAACCTTGCATGTTACATGTCATGAGAACGGGTACGCATCTGCACATCACTTTCAACACATGCTCATTGCATTACTGATGCCATGCTGGCCTGGATTTTCTACAATCCACTCCATCAGCTACTGTGCCTCATCATGTCGCAAATCAATGTCAGACCACTCTCTGTTTGGATGCAGCGCGATCAAGGCCCCGGCATAGGGGTCTGCACCCTGCTTCTTTTCCAGGATCAGAGCTGCCATGAAAACCTCAAGTTCAGGGTCAAGAACTATCTGGCTTTCTTGTTGGACTTGTGTTTATCAAGTAAACTGGGTTGAACCACGAAATAGTTGGTCGCAGTATACATCAGGTTTTGGAGTGCTATGACAAATGTGTGCACAGTCACCAAGGGTGTACAAAAACCAGAATGGTGTGCAGTCTCATGGTGGGCGGAATTTGAGGCAAATGCCATTGCCTGCCCACTAGTGCAGGTGCTTGAGGGATCTAAGTTGGCTTGTGTGTCAGCTACTATAGGTCTGCAGCCACCTGCGCACATCTCAGACGTGCAAACATCTTTCTTCTTCATCAGTGCTGTATCAAGATACTGTCAGCCAGGTTCTTTGCTGCCAAGGGAACCAGTCAGCAGCTTTTTATGTCAGCAGCTTTTTATGAAGATATCTGGGCTACCTGGGCTTGGCAGTCAGCTTTCTGCACAAGTGACTCCACTTGGGACTCACCCAAGGTGACCGGCATCTCAGCCGCTGCATTCTTCAGAGACCTGCCCTGTACAGGCATGCAGCAGCAAGCTTGCACTCACACGGGCATATATGCATAGACGAGACTTCGTGCATGTCAAGCAGCTTGTTGCAGGACAGGAGTAAATAAAAAACCAGGCTGGATATCAGAACAACTTTCAACAATGTGCTGCTAGGTCTGTGTTGGATGTGTGATAAAAGAACGTTGCACCGTCAACAACCATACGTCCAATGCTCAGGGGATCTCTTCAAAGCTGGGCATTGGACCAGCTTTGAAGAGACCAAACATGGTTTGAGTGGCTTGCATTTGCTGCACAATGCTGCCCATGGTGGCATCACACGCATCAAACCAACTTGCATGCTCTTCACACACAAGTTACTCTTATGTCATATTGCACATGCTTGCCTTCAGATTCCTTACCTTTTCATCCCTTTCCTGGCAGGTTTCAAGAGGCTCGCTGGCACTGGCAAAGTCTGACCCAAAAGCATACTCAGCCTGTGGCGAAGTGTCTGATGGACCGCAGGACCTTTCAAAACCTTGAGCGTCCCCAAACCATGTATCCCAGTCCGGATCTTGTGCATCATATTCACTACCACTGTCACTGCCATGGTCACTACTACGATTCATTGCATGGCCATTGCCACTGGCAGTATGAGTTTCACAGCCATGATGGTGGCCATGGTGAGGGCTATGGCTGCTGTGTGGATCAAGAACACGGTCACGGCCAAAGTCACTGCCACTGTCACCATCATCAGGACTGCCCCCTTCATCATCATTGCCACTGCCTCTGTCAGTGCTGTTAGTAGAACCAGAAGCACAGCTATGGTCACATCCGCTGTCATAGTCAGAGTCAGCCAACTCATCATCAGCATTTGCCATGCCATCTTCAGCATTTGTCATGTCGTCCTCACCAGACCGCAGTGCCACATCACGGCTCATGTTGGGGGTCAGACTGACTGCACACTGCACTGAAGCAAAGCCTTTCAGCCTGCCGACTGAAACACATCGGTTTTGTCTGTAAAGGTAGCCTCATGCAGTCACAAGTGCAATCACAGACACTTGCAGAGTGGCTTAGCAAATGCTAGTGCATAGTCCCGACACCTCATAAAAAACTTTACCTTGTTTGCATGGCTATAGCCCAACTTGCAACAGAAGTGATTGTCGTTGCCCACATCTACTACGCAGTCTTGGGAGGTTGACTTGTCCCCTTCTCTGTGCACAGATGTCTTGAAGTAAAGTGTGCTGCAAGGGTACCACTCAGGCTTCCCTTTCAATTGTAAGACCTCACTTGGCTTGTAATGCAAACAGAACAAGACAATTTATGTCATCCTTTTGGTTGCAGCTGCCCAAAGAACATGCATCAGCAAATCATACTTGCTGAAACAACATGTGGAAGCTTTGTACACAGCTGTGCAAAGGTAACGTTGACATCTTTGAAATGTAGCATGCATCACATTGGGTAACAACCTAACAAAGATCTGTCAACGAGCACTCCAGCATGACTCAAACATGCGTATGATTACAGGCAGTACAAGTAGAACCCCAACGTGGCTTGTGCTTGTTGAGCTGCACAGAAGTGTAGAAGAAGCACCTTGCCACGGTCGCACAAATTTAAGGCGGGATCTCTTGGAGCTTCGTACCGCCTGACACACATCTGGTGTGTGTCACTCTTACTCTTGCTCCTCTGAAGCCGCAGAATCTCCCCCATATGCAGATGTCCAGATCCACTCAGAAAGCACTCCCGTGCTGTGTGCTTGCATCCAGGTGTGACATGTGCAAAGAGGTCGGCACCAATGCTGCGTGTGCCTGCTGTGCATTCTGGGCAGAGGTATTCACCCTGCACACACACTCTCATTTGGCCCATTTGACACGGAAATAAAAGAGAAGAACAGAAAGTTTTATGCTTTTCAGCGATCATAACGGAAGCCTCCTAAGGCGACAGCCCAGAGCACTTGACAGACTTGTATATGCATTGGGATTGTATCGTGATGCAATGCACTTCGCATCAAATATGTGCATGGCAGGCCCACAAGCGACAGTATGAAGGTATGCACAAAGCATGCATCTGGTCATCAAGAGCATAACAAAGGGAAAGTGGTTCTCTGGTAGAGTTGTCATGTTAAAACAGCCGTCAATTGCATCCCACATTTGTTCAAGTCAGATGGCCAAGTTGACATGTTGAGAAGGCATATCTCTGGGACTTCAAGCAAGGGGGGTGAGTTGCAAGCCAAGTGCACTGAGTAGGTGCACCGGGAGCACTCCACCAGATTTGCTGTGTCCTCCTCGGTTGCTTCCATGCAGCAAACCAGGCAGACAGGCCGTGCAAAGTTAGCAGAAAACGGCTTCTTCTGGATGTCAAACTCTGAGTCGCAGATGTACACATTGTCTCCCACCATGTAGGTGATGGTGGTGTCGCCCCCTCTGTTGACCTCAATCATGCCAATCTCCTCCCAGCCTTTCTTACGGGATTGACGTCCTTGTCTCTTTGGGCGGTCTGCCTTTGCTGGACCAGGGCAATTGCTGATATTGCTGGCCTGCGCAAGACAAGCTTGAGATGCTGGATACACTGCTGGTTTGTAGCATGCAAGGTCTCATCATGTCTGGGTGTAATGTCTGGGATGCGTATATGGGCCCATATACGCTCTGCATTTCCCATGACAATGGCCGTACCCTTTTACTACAGATGGTTTCGGAGCAAGGGTACGGCCATTGTTGTCAAAGGAATTGCAGAGCCCATTGACGCATCTTAGACGTTACACTGGGTGACACATCCTGACAATGTGCATGCTAACTAAGTTGGCTGCATGCCATCCCGTTGGTACATACAGCGCTTTATACATAAACTGCAGGCTGAGTTGCCCAACATGCAGCAAAGCCATGGGTCACACTATCACTGCAACACATGGTAATGAAAGGCGCAAGCACTAGGCTCTCCAGGCACTAGGCTCTACAGGCTGCTTGTCAAGATATGTTCAAAGAGAACTCTAGCAACCGCAACTCATCCACCAATGCAGTCCAGTGCATTACTGGTAGTTGCAGAGGTGAGCTTGCCCACAAGACCGATGGCTTGCTCATCATCCAAGTGACATGACATATTTGCCAAGTCTTTTGAATGCCCAAAATATTCGTCATGTGATTGCTCACCTGTGTCTGGAGATGTGCTGTTGAAGGCGTAGACACAACAGCATTTGCTCTGAGTGACTGCAAGACAGTGGCACCAGGCCTCAGTGACTTGGCTGGAGACTCTGTCAAGGCCTCCACATGAGCTGAAGCTTCTGCCAGTCCAGATGTACCATGCAGCAATGTGAGTGATGTAGGTGCTGGGTTGCTTGCAAGCTGAGTGGCTCCACAAGCCTGCAGCCGGGAGTCATTGGCCTGTCCAGAGTCAGCTTGCTCCCACGGCAAGCCATCCAAAACAACTGTTGTTGTAACAGAGATGGGATCTGATGATTGCAACTGTCAGTCCCTAACAAAGTAGTCTAGCAGGCGGCACTGCAGGCAACCACCAATATCTTGCGACATAAAACAAACGCATGAGTGTTAACTGCATAATCCATGTTGTTTACACAACATGTGCATCTGTTGCCTTGGCTACCATTCAGCTACTGCGGATCATGCGGACCAGCATACACAGCATTGCAGTTGCTCACTAGGCAGCATAGAAGACAAAGGACAGAAGATGCAGCTACAGCCAAGTGCACAGTGTTGTGGCCAACCTGTAGGTCAGCAGTGCATGCTGAGCTCACTGGTGCATCTGCAACTCCTGGGATCCCAGAAAATGGTTGAGCTGGAGAAGCTGATTGCTGCTCTGCAGCGTATGGACCAGTCTGCACATCACAGTGTGCTTAGATGATTTGGCAACGCACTTGCAGTGCAGAAATGCTAGCTGCTACTGGATGCAGCAATTACAAAAGACCGCTGCAGCAAGCTGCAAATGTGGTCGGGCGTGGATTGACAAGAGTCATGTCAACTTGATCCAGAAAGCCTTGTGCAGCCAAGGAAACTGAACAGCCTATGTACATGATTGGCTTCAGACAACGTCCATGTAGCCGCAATGGCTGCAGCTTTGACAGGGCAGTCCACAAACAAGATTGCATCAATACAGTTTGTAGCATTTGCGCTAGGCTATTGGTTGTGTGAGTATGCTAGTAGAACTCTTATGTAGACACAAGACAAACAGTTGTTCAACAATGCACATCAGGAATGCAGCCTATGTCAAGCTGCTATAGTCACTAAGCTTTGGATCATGCAGAGGTTCACAATGTTGCTGTGATGAGCATGCATGATTGCTGATGCAGCTGCTACATTGAACACAAAGGTGCATGCATGATGAGCTTAGCAACCGCAAGAAAATGCAACAGTAGATACTATCTGATGATGCAGCATGAGTCATGCTTCATGATTGGGAAAAGTACGTCCATCTTTGAGTTAGCAGGGGTGCCGTTCAGCTTCTTCTGCAGCTCATGTATGGTTGGGTCATTCCCATAGGTATCACCTTCTGCATGCAGAACAACAAGCAGCTCATATGCACCCAGACCTTGCTTGCTTTACTGTTTGTGCATGGGAAAGCTGCAATTCTGGGTGCAGTCTCCTTTTGATGTGTTGTCGTGCAATGGTGGAAGGCTGCCATTTAAACGCAGTTATACTGCCATCAGCATGACTGCATATATGTGTACTGACCAATATGCTTTCAATCACTGACAGCAAAACGACAAAGCTGACTGCAAAATGAGTGGATGTACTTCAGAAGACGTTTGTTCATTGGCATATCATGCTGATCAACTGTTGCTTCACTCCTCGTATGTCAGCTCAATTGCCAGCTAATGATGCCACATAACACGTGTGATACATACCACAATGCTTTGCCAAGATGTTGGGTGTGACATGAATGCAAGCTGTATCAATGCATGATCAGATGTTCACCAGGAGTGAGCAGAGCCTCTTCATCTTCCAGGGGACCCTGGCTGGCCTCTCCCTGGAGACTCAGTCTTCTGAGCTGATGATTGACTTGAGCATCACTCTCTGCCCGGGCCTGGGCTGTTGACCAATCTGCATCTGCACATGCCTCAAAGTCTTTCATCTTGGTGTCAAACGCTTCACTGGTGGATGCTGTAGATGGCTCTGTTGCCTGCATATGCAAGTGTGCGGATCAAGTCCAGCACAACTGCAGTCTCACAGCATTGCTTTGTGCATCCCAGTTGATGCAATCGCACAACAGGCTATACAATGCACTGCATGACAGAACAAATTGCAACGCAATGGGTATGCTCAAAAGATTTGCTGTGCTTTGCTCTTGCTTGAAACAACGCTCCAATGCCCACAAACACACGAGAGTCTCTACAAGCAGCTGTTGGGAAAAGCAGTGCATGAGTTTGCGCCACTAGCAATGACCATAGCACTGATGACAGCATCCACTGGTGTCTGCTGAGGATTGTGGACACCATTATAGATAAAAAAATGATGTGCAGGATTCAGTAGAATATCTCCAGAGGAGCCACTTGTGGTGTTGCAAAGTCACAAACGCATGCAAGACACATATGACTGTGCCTCAGCGACAAGAGCTGCGTCATGCAGCTGACACACACGCACGCACGCACGCACTACGCAGTGCAAGTAAGTGCATGTTGCAACCAGGAAGTATGGTATCAATATCGCCAGTCTTAGTTTTATACATGTCATACGTGCCTTGAAATCCCAACAGCATGCCTTAAACAAGGTAGATAAGTGTACATGGGCATTAGTGGGCGATAGTTGCAGACTGAAGCAATGTTTCATAAGAACTTACCATTGTTTTAAAGCCTGAAGAGCACCCCACGTCATGTGTCTTTGAAGCCGGCGCTGCCTCTGGCAAGGGTTGAGTGTAAGGCGCCTGTGACAGCTGAACACCCTCAGAAAGCAAGCAAGCTGGCACAAACAACAATAGGAGCTTTTGGCTAGATGCTGCTCCCTAAACATGGCACAAGCTAAGCTTGCCGAGTGCACCATTGCTAAGTACACCGCGAGTTGCAGTGCCACTGAAACTTTGTGATGGCCGGTTGCCTTCAATGTATTGCTTAGCTTCTGCACCACGGAGTGTGGGTGGCGAAAAAGGGTACCTCGAGCTTGATGTGGCTGCACAAAACGAAGTATGTCTTTGGGTGTCGACGCTGTGTCAACGCTGATCACCACGGACTGGGCTGAAACTTTGGAGAGTCCACAAAGTATTGGGTTCACCGGTGAGCAGCACCCGAGTGACAGACAGCAGTTGTCCTGTGAAGCGGGCAAAGTCTGAAGTGCATCTGTGAAAGCTTGACCGAACCGGTTTTGGTAGAGTTTTGAGTCACGGATGCGCAACGGTTGCAAGGATGAACCCATACATCTGGCTCGCGCGCAATGGAAGTACCACGCACTGTGTAGAACGCCGCAGCAGCAACGTGGTTAAACGACGCAAGCTGGCATAAGCGCGCTTAGCAGAGCGTGTGCTGTTCCTAACAATGACAATCAGGTGCGCTGTGTGCTGGTGGCCAGCACCGACATCAGAGGTTGTTGGCCATGCAAGTGAACCCGTCGATCAAACGAAAAATTCATCTTGCTGCAAGATTCTTGCAGAATGGCGATGTTTCAAAGGCCCCACAAATGGTTTCGGAGCCTGTGTTGAGATTCGAAAGCGGAGTCAACGGCGTGCGCAGTGAAAAGGCACCTCTCCTTGCCCTCGTGCCACCAACGGAGCAACTCGGCTCTTTGCGGAAGGCTGATCGTAATCCTTTTTCTAAACCGCGTGTCGAGCACGGGCCTTGTGTCTCTCTTGTGCCGCATCCGGCACACGTGACTTTCGACGTCTAAGATACGGCACTATGCCGCGGGAGGCGGGTACGGGTGGCCACGCCAGCGGTTCAGATGATCCAGGCTTGCACGTTGCATCACATTCTGTGAATCAGGACCCGGCCGATACTGGTGCAGACGATGCCCCTGAGGTGTAGGTGGGATTGTGACCACTTCAGAAACTGATCTGGCGGCCAACCTCAAGCCATGGTCCAAGCCTCTGGGACTCAGCCACCTCTTCAGGTGTGTCACCTGCCTCTCATACCTTCATGTGTGGCTGTGCCTGAGGTGTTTGCAGAACCGGCATAACTGTTGACATGGATAATCAGTATGCGAGTTAACCCCAAGCAGGTGTTGGTGATCCGGGATTGGGCGCCACAAAGGATGTGCATGCTGTGCAACAATTTTCGAGGCTTAATGATCTTTCAAGCATTACGTTCTGGGCCATGCTGAGCATGTTGCACCATTGAGGAAGCTGACTGAGAAGTTAGTGCCTTGTATTTTGAGGGTGCTGCATTGACACCCTTCTAAATTTGTACAGCCTCAGTCATGCACCTGTGCTTGCATTCCCTAGACCTGATCTGCCGTGTGAAGTGGTAGTGATTGCCTGTGCTGTTGACTGTGGTGCGGTGTTGCTGCAGAATCATAGGCCGGTGGCTGTTCACAGCTACACGTTCAGAGAGGGAACATGCAGTGGCAAGCAGGACTTGCTGGCTGTGATGGGTGCACTGCGACAACGGCGGTGCCACCTGAAGGCTGCCAAAGGAGGCCTCTGCTAAAGTGCGCGAGCTGCTTGGTATTGGTCAGCATATGTCCATTGTGTTGCACCCACACAACACAAACAGATTGACTGAATGTATTAACATGACTTGAGAGGATACGTTGTTGTTCAGTCGGTTTGCTTAGAACAACTGGGATGAGAAGTGGCCTTGCTGTGAGTAATGCGTTGGGGCCTACTAGCACACCAATGTCTTCAAACCATGGTGAATATCCCAGGACCCATGTGAATTTGAATGTTGTTACTTCTTTGTTTGCTGCCAAGTTGAACTCCTTTGTTGGAAGAGTGAGTGCTATTGTGAGCAGTGCACATGAATTTTTGCTAAATGCACAGTCAGGCACGAGTGAGGATACTGATCAGGCTAGCTAGGCATGATACACAGGTAAGTGTTGGTGAACATGAAACTGCTTTCAACCACGTCAATGAGGTTGTTCCATGTGGGCTGAAAAAAGGTGCTGAACAAGTGTCTGGAACCATCTCAGGTCCTGTCAATGAAGGGTCTTGTAGTGTATGAGATGCGTTTGCTTGCATGTATGAGCATGTTGTTCAATGCAATTCATGTCTCCCTGCTTAAGCGGTACCAGGGTGGGAACAGAGAATCTGCTCCACCTCCTGCTGTGTGAGATGATGGTGAAGAAGAGTGTGAGATTAACAGAATTCTTGCAGGCCTACAAGCAAGCTACAGATGCTACTGATGTTGTGCAGGATTAAGTGACTAGCTGGCAGCCTGTCTGCCTCTGCTACTCTCCTGCAGGATGCGCAGGTTTGACAGTGTTGCAGCTCAATGGTGATAATGCAGGCAATGACATTGACAAAACAGACAGTCAATGTGCAATTGTTGCGAAGCCAAGGCGCGGCATGGGCCGCCCAAGGAAGCTTCTTAAGACTGGCATCACACAGCCACGAAGTGCAGCAGGGGCCGGCCTAGAAAGCATTAATAGTGTTGGGCAGTGCAGGCTGCTAGCAGGGTCCAGTGGTGGCCACAGCTGATCTAGTGGTTGTATGTGAAGTGTTATGTGTGCATATGCATGCCTAACTGGTGAGAGGGTAATTAAGCTATTTCCAAGTGACCGCGCTGAATGCATGAGTTACAATGCCTGCAGTGCATGCGTGCATGCATGTGTGTGCGCCCATGCAGAGCCTTGCTTGGCTTTTAAATACAGTCAACTGATGTGAGCCCGGGCCCATGTACGGTACAGTCACATGGGAACCTATGTGCATCAAAGCAATTTACTGACCACTGAACAACCTTGAAACAAAATCTTGAAGTAAATTTAAATAGGCGTCATGCAACTTCTGTTCAATGCATCAGATAGTTGCTCCAGCAATGCTTGTCTGGAGATTGAGTTGCAAACCAAGACAAGCTAATCGTACACGTCTGGTTGAAAACTCATTGGCTGCTGTGGGTGTCAGCCTGTGTTGTGCACGCAAGCATAGCTTGAGCAACATGCTTGAACCATCAGGCCAACTTACAATGCCTCTTGGGGTCATGTTAGCATTGATATAGCATTGCAGATATGCAATCATTATACTTTGAGAAAGCATAGACAACAGAAACCTGGAGTAGGCTCAGTCAAAACCCTGATCACAACTGTTGTTACATGCCAAAGCTGTAAAACCGAGCCTGTACACAACTACAAAGAGGCACCAATTTTCTAGGAATTTGTGTCATGCCTGTTTACTCCACTGAAGGTTTAAAACTTCGGCGGTTTAAACCTTCAATGGTGTAAATGATCAATCAAAGAAACATGTGGCAAAAGTGGCAGCATGATTGTTGATGGCAGCCTACACAAAGCCAATGTCATAAAGAGGACAAATGAGGGACTGATCAGCTCAAGAGCAATGTATGGTAACAACAACAAGATGGTTGTCAGCCAAATGTCTTCATGCAATGCTCTGCTACTTCATGTTTGGCATCCTTGTACCCACTAGCATAGGCTTTCTTCCATAGCAAGGAGGCAACACGTAAAGCCTGCTTTCCAGCCTCTGGGAGGACTGTCTTTGCGTCAATGTTGATTGCTTGCAAGCTCTACATAGCAAGCAAAGTAAGTAAAATGTTGGCATGTGTTGACTGCCTGGTATGCAACACATGCATTCTATGCTTAAGCTTACTACATTCCTCTTAGCACAAACTTCCAACTTTGATGGTGGCCACACTGGCCGTGTCCGCGTCCTCTTGTACCTGATGCTCACTGTCTAATTCAAGACAAAGGCCAGGTGAACCATGCATGTCAACACTATGAGCTGCAGCTGAGTTCCTGTCTGATGCTACTTCTTCAGTGGCCTTCTGCCTGCCTTGCCCACTCAAGCCATTGGCGGGAAGGCTTGCTTGCAAGAAAGGTGAGTGACCTTCACCAACACCCTGCATTGGCATGATTAGCTTATGTTCCAACCTGCGTGCATCGGCAACATATGCACCAATCTTATGAAATTGCACGTCTCGTTGCTTCTCTTTGACAGAATGCAAGCAACATCAAGTGATTTGATGCCACACAAGCCTCAATACTTAGGGAGTGCACCTTTTTACTTTGGCTCTAGCATGGCACATCAGGTGAAGCGGCAGAAGAGTGCAAACTCAGGCGACATTGAGTGTTGCACTCTATCACATCCTGCTCATGATCATGCAAGCATTTTACAGTCCAAACACAGCTCAAGCACAGAAGCAAAGCGAGGGTGACCATCAAGAGGAAGTTCTTAAAATGATAGACATGGGCTTCTCAAGGCAAGCTCTCTCAAAGTCAGACCCGATTTACCTTGCATGGTCCACAAGGGCTGTCAGAACAGCCAAGTTATCCTTTCGGTCTTCATGAGCTGCCCCATGCACAGACTGATACAGGAGGTACACACTTTGAAACAGACAAGGCCACAATTCTGATGGTTTCTGATGGCACTGGCTTCAAGACTTGACTGAGCAGCTGGGTACAACAGCTTTCAAGTTTTCGACATAGTCGAAGACGCAGTCAGCAGTCTGCCATCTGAGTCAAAGTCAGAAGTCAGAAGGCACCAAACTCTGCCAAAATTTTCTGATATAGTAAGTCCACTGCACTACTGTGCATATGCAACAGGTTGCAGAGAAAACAGAAGTTTGACTCTCCCTCTGTCAGAGGGAAGCTTGTCCAGGCAACAGGTTTTTGGTACTTCTTGTGTTCTGGCTCTTGCTGTTAGCACACTGTGTTGTTGCATAAACTGGATACTACAGATTACAGCTGTCTTGTTTTGCCACGGACGTTGACCAACAGCAGGCATCGGTTCCTATGTTTCTTGCGTGCCGCACAGCTGCCAAGTCAGGACTGCGTCTGCAGCCCTGTTTTGCTTGCACAGTACAGTCGTGTTCGCCGATCAACCACGAGCGCTACAGTTGTTTTCCGCGGCGGTAAGCCCGCACACAGGAAGGTGCACCACACGTGTGCTGGCTGAGGGAGCTGAGTGCGGGGGGGGGCAATGCCAACCCCCCGACGTGCCGTGAATAAGGTCACAGCTCCTGGCTAAAACTCAGCTAAAGAATACCTTTGAGATTGCAAACAATTGTGTATGCCGAACGTCTGCGGGAGAGCAGTAATGCTCAAGCACTAGGGTATACGCGATGCTTGCGCGTAGTAGCTGCTACTTGCACTCTGGCTTGTGATCACCCGCCTTCACTCACCCGTCGAGCTTCCGCGCCTTGTCATAACCCGCAAGGGCGTCTTTTTTGTGAACAACTTGATCAACAGTGTGTGAGAGTTCGCACTTAAGCAATTTCTCTGCCCTCGAAGTAACGTTGCAGCCATGCTGCCGGATGAAGTCGCCGACGCAAGTGGGTCTGTGCTTCACAAGCGCTTTGCTTGCCGCGGCCGCATCTGATCTCGGATGTGCAAA
>JAABUK010003350.1_pt1 | contig 27220 bp, 21 predicted proteins | sample 5559141 | NCBI WGS metagenome assembly JAABUK01 (sample SAMN10711869, study PRJNA513367) | rock metagenome | isolation source: Antarctica rocks | place: Antarctica: Victoria Land, Pudding Butte nord | collected 2016-01-03
GGTGATGGTGGATGGAGGATTTGGTGGGTGGGTTAACGGGTGGGTTGGTGGGTGGAGGATGGCAGGTTTGGAGTCGTGAGGAATGGTGGAGTGGAGATTCGTTGTGCCTAGAACTAGCACATTTGAAGTGTGGCTATTTTTGGAGTACTTTGTTCATACAACATATTATCTGTAGCATGTGTGCAATTCGAATGGATTGAGTATAATCTGATTTCCTATTTTACTTTTGATAATTGTCGCTATTTCACAGCATATGGAATCGCTATCTACACAGTTCCTCCTCTCCCTCCAAGATTTCTTACCTCCTACCTCCGATTTCCTCTAAGCATTACGGTGCTTCTTTCCTTCTCGCTGGCCATAAGCCTTGGTAGCATAACTTCCGTCTTTGGTGATCAAATCCTGAGGTCTGTAATCATGTCTGCCCGAAAAGTACGAGTCGAGAATATTCTTCGTCCCTTCCGCGTATCTCTTCTGCGCATCGATCGAAGTCCCAGACATATGAGGCACCATGGCGTTCCCTCCGCCCTGAGGGTTCTTTGCATAGCGTAAGGGGTGGTCTTTTGGAGCTGGTTGCGGGAACCAGACATCTCCACCGTAACCACGGAGATGGCCAGACTTCAGGGCGTCGGCGACGTCCTCCTTTACGACAATAGCGCCACGGGCGGTGTTGACAAGCCATGCACCTATAGCTCTAGTTAGCATGCGAGATGATGCTAGTACGGTGTTCTTTTACCAGGCTTCATCTTAGAGATCATTTCCTTGTTGAATAGACCTTGAGTCTTTTCGTGCAGAGGGCAGTTGATGGTAACAATATCGCACTGGCCAAGCATCTCCTCTAGGGTATCTACACGCCGACATCCAATCTCTTTCTCTATTTCCGGCTTGAGCGGCTGGTAATCGAAGTAGAGCAGCTCCTTGCATTCGAATGGCTTGAGTCTTCGCAGCACGCGCTCGCCAATGCGTCCAACAGCGACCGTTCCAACGACCTTGTTCTCAAGGTCGTATTCACCCTTTGCGACTGCGGCGACGTTCCAGTCACCAGCTTGGATCTGCTCGTGGGCTGGGACGAAGTTGCGCACGAGGGTCAGGATTGTCATGATGACATGCTCAGCGACGGAGACGACATTCGAGCCAGTGACTTCGGCAACTGTTATACCACCATTGGTTTCGTTGGCCGCGTTAAGATCGACGTGGTCGGAGCCGATACCGGCGGTGACGGCGAGCTTGAGCTTCTTTGCTTTCGCGAGGCGCTCGGCGGTCAGATAGCCAGGATGGAAGCTGTGTAGGAGGTAGTTTAGCATATAGCGCAGATCATGCTCGTGTCACACTTCTATTGCTTCCAATTCCAACAGCAGTCTTTCGCTGATAGACTCACGGAGTTGTAATGATGACCTCGGCGTCCACCAACTCCTTATCAAATTTGGAATTCTCACCCTCCTTGTCAGAAGTAGTGACCAAAGTATGTCCTTGATCCTCGAGCCATTTTCGAATACCTAGCTCGTTCTCTGTCGTGCCCAACAATTCTGGGACCTCCTTCGCGTGCTCATGGCCCTGTTCACCGTTGCGATCAGCTTGTTCACCGGCCAGCTACCACTGTGGTCAATTGGCAGGGAGTAGGGTAGCGGCTTACGTCGTAGAGGACAAGCAACACTTTGGACTGTTGTTGAGCAAGGTCAGTTTTGCGTACGTGGATTGGAAACGGTGGATCCAACCTGCAAGCGCGAAGTGGCAGTCAGCGTTCGAACCCCGCCAAGAGCACCCCGCTGGGCCGAGAGAGCCGCCCTCGCTGGAAAGAGCGAGGAGGCAGGCCGCGAAAGGCGAGAGACGGAGCGAGCAAATACCATTGTGAATTAATGTAATATTGACAAAACAGGACAATTGTTGAAATTGCTGGAATGCTTTTGCAAGATGGTACAGTACTTATCACAAAGAGGAGCAGCGGAAGTCGTCGAGGCGGTTGCTAGCCGGAGTCTAGGCCGGGACTAGGACTAACTAGCGGAATATATCAGCGCTCAGGGGGCCGGCAGACATCACAGCTCAACTCACGGCAGTTGGCACTACAGATGTCTGTTACAGATGCGTGTTGACTTTGGTTTGGTGGAAGTTCGCGGCTTCTTCAGGATCATGAAAACTTGGAAAGATTGAAGGCTACACAGGAGGCTGCTTTATATCTATCCAACTGCGGGGTACCACCGTACCAGCACGGCGATGTGGGAGCTACGCAATAGCCTCACGTGAAGCTTTCAAGCCTCTCGGAACTCGTTGCTTCTTACGTCTTACGTCAATCGACTGTCTGACATACCGGAGCCTCCAGTGGCTCCCGCACTCTTTGTCCATTTCTGGACTCGACCCTTGGCCGGGCTTGCGGGGTTACCCTCCCATTCTTCGCCATGCTCCGACTCATCGACAATCGAGATTCCCATTGGACTCGGCCCTCTGGGAAGCTTCATTGCGGGCCGTTGGCGATCCTGTCTTTGTTTATTGATTGCCAATCTAAGTGGTCTCGAAGCATATATCTCCGGATTGTCTCGGCTAAGCCTCGGCAGAAACCCCTGAAACAAAGACCATCTCGGGACATGGGAGCCAGACCTTGGAAATTTGCTGCGGCATTGCACTGTTCATCTTGGAAGATGCAGTAACCGCATATTCTTGAACCCTCGGAGGTATGTGGTGTTATCGACCTCCATCGCACGAGTGAGTCAAAAGCTTGGACCCACTTATGGCACCATGCTATGGTGGTGATTGCGTACACTTACCTTCTGTCTCCTGTCATCCTCTTGCGGAGTTTGTTTGGTCACACACCAATCTTATATCCCCTTTTCCATTGAATATAGCATGAACAATGTTGCAATTTGCTCCAAGCCAAAGCAAACGCTCGACCAAAGGACCACTTGTTCAAAATTAAAGTAGATCCTCCATATCCTTTTGGGTTCCTCAGTGCAATCGAAGTGTGTGAGAGTTTCGAGCTGTATGTTAGATTGCCGGCAGCCAATCAACAGCACGCAAAGACCGATGGACCTTCCGTCTAATCAGCAAAGCGATGATATTTGTTGGTGGCCAGGCTTTCAAATTCGACTCTTCTTGTGCAAATGCTTTGCACCTAGTCCTGGACCCATAGTGTGTCGGCTGGACCGCGGAGTTCGTATACCATCGATCCCTATACGCAAGAGCATAGGATCCCGTCTTTGGGGAGATCGTGAACAATCTGATTGTTACGATGATGTACGTGCACAGTCATATCGTCGGTGGATGCCCGACCTTGATATGGCGAGTATGGAACGAGTTGGAACAACATTGGGAAGTAAAAGGCCGTGGGCTCTTCGGCACTCGAGAATCTCCCATGGCCCTACATGGACCATTTAATATCTTACCATAAGTTTCAGGATATCGGCGCACTGTGGAAATTCCCACCAAAACCTTCCCACTGGAGTCAAACTCGTCTTGTGCGCAAGAGCTACGAATACATTCTTGAATAGCCAGCTGCTCCGATCTAACAAACAAGGCCACTCCCATCGCTCGGCTACCTCGATATCGTCATGGCTTTGTTCATGCGCGTGTGCTCATTACAACCAAAGGATCGGCGGTGTGCGGTATGCTCTCCAATGGCATGAGCGCCAAAGATTTCTCGTGGTGAGTCGATGTACACAGGCTGCAGAAAGCCTTGTCTTCTCTTAGTAAGCTATCTTGATCCAATGAGCAGCGCCATGAGTAGCGATTGAGCAGCGGAATCTCGTCAAGCGAGACGTTTGCAATAAAACAGTCTCTTCATGTGCGATCTCCAGCTCTGTGTTCTGGAGAAAAATCACAGGCAATTGATTCAAAACCATCGGGCTGCCTCGAGCATTTCCGGTCATATGAGATGACAGTATGCGCGAGCGCTTATGCTTGATAGCTCACGATATTCTTTACGATGAAGCTCATGCCAAGGCGCGTGTTTTCAGCCTAGAACAATTCTAAGGTAGAGTGCTGCCTAATTTAGGCAACACCAACTAGCGAATCAATCTCGGAGAGCAGTGGTTGTTCACACTGTCACATTCGCCCAACCACAGTCCACGGTAGCAGGCGCCATGACTGCAGCACAGTCGAGAAATTACTGGCCCACTTATTCGGCCTATGTCGATGCACTCGCACGAGTGGACGATAACTTCGAATGGCTCTCACGATATTTTGCAGAGCATCGGCAAGGCGATCCAAAGGGAGGGCATTTGAACATCTTGGAGACCATCGATGGCAACATTAAAGACCATGTATGCTCACTCGATGAGCTGGGGTCTCCCCCCAGGCCCGGCAATACACGGATTGTCGTCTTATCTTACGATCAAGTGTGGAGCATTGACCGCGAAGTCTTAGACGAAATAGCAATGACTCTTAACCTCCCACCCTACTTCCTGTGGCAACACTTATCTTACGAGGGTAATCACTGCGAGGATGCTTGGCCCGAAGATGTGTGGGATCGGAGTCCTAGCAGATATGGTGCTGCGACCTCGAAAGTGCAATCAATCGAGATTGGATTGATACCTTTTTTTCACATGTCTGGAATGATTGCCTCCTCTGCTACCCCCTTTGCAGGCGCAATTGGTAAGGTGTTCAAGCTAGGAAAGAGCTCTATACGACTTTGACTGACTCAATCATCGAGTGTCTAGTAATGGTACTTGTGCGGAACAGAGGCTTTGACTTTCACTTCCCCCAATCACCCCAAGTGCCAGGACCTGCCAGCGTTTCACCGTTCAATCTCACTGATATCCGCCCACCTGAAGAGTTTTGGGCCTCTCTCTGTAGTATGTCTTCAGAAGATGTTATGGCTGCAAATCAAACGCCACAAGATTTCTTTTGCCCCTGGATTTGTGGTATAGGCGCTTGTATCGCCACTCACTTATTCGAGGCAGGAGAATCCCTGGGCCCTTTCGCTAGACTCAAAGATTTCAAAGAGGAAGGGCTACAGAAGATCATATACGACATAGAGTCAAATCATTTGATGCTATGCCAAAACATCTCCAATCTTACCTCTTATACGCGGTCTCATCCCCACTTTGAGACGCCGGCAATGACACTCGCTCTCAATGAGCTGCAAGTCCTACGGAGCAAGACCGAAGCGCTTCAGACTCGCGGGCAGACACTCATGAACAGACTTATTGGCACTCTCGCACTGGAAGAATCTCGAAGGTCAATCCAGCAAAGCATCAGCACAAAGCGTCTTTCGCAACTCGCGTACATTTTCCTGCCGTTAAATCTCAGCACGTCCATCTTTGGTATGAATGTCATCGAATTACAGAACACTCAGCTCCGTATGTTCTATGGCACCGCGGGCATTGCACTTATATCAAGCCTTATCTTGTGGCTGTGCCTAGGTTGGTTTTCAAGGCCAGAGTTCACGAACAACGTCATTGGTATCTGGAAAGCCATCTTCATACTCTTCAAGTTTACCTCCCAAGCGCCCGCTCACGCGGTTATACTGAACTCTTATGCTCTTTGCCATTCAATTGCAAGTACTAGGCTGCTTCTCATGCACCTTGGTCTCTGGGACATAATTTGGTACGAGAAGCCGCCAGCCAATCTATCATTTTTTGAACTTTCTTTAGAAGTGATAATCCACCGGACGAACCGTTGGTCGCGCTTCTGGTATGCGAGAGTATCTAGGGTGGAAGATTTCATCAAGACCTCTGAATGGAAGAAAAATTATCTGTTGCAGAAGAAAGGTGATCAAGTGGATAAGGATGTGTGATCCTCGGTGGATCCATCTGCATTCCTACAATACTTTCCATACTCATTTTGTTCAAGGCATTCATGGATTCCAGTGGTATGCGGTACATTGGGGACGAGCCTTGGCTCTGTCGTCCTGTGGTGTGGTTCAATTCCATTATCGGGCTTGGACGATTGCAACAGCCGAAGGCTCCATTGTATCTTGGGACCTGTCACGAGATCAAGGCCGAAGCTATTACGTTCATATTTATAGACTCAGACCATCTCTAAACATCAAGTTCTGGCAAACCTCGATCCATTACATACTTTTGGTTATCTTTGACTCAGCGTCAGACTGAGATCGTACTTTGATTCTCAGCTGTCCAGCTAAAACGAGTGTACTCGAGAATATCGATCCTCTTCAGCCACGAAAGGGATTCTCAGACGGTTATTATAACAACAGTATGTATCACTATAGCAACCACTAACTATAAGTCCGGTATCACCATAATCCCACCATCGTACCCACCAAAAAGATCAAGCGGAAAAGGCTTGTCTCAGGAAAAACATTCATCATCCACACACTCTCATTCCCTATAGCCTAAGCACTTACCAAATTATACGTCTCACTACTGTATCCTACTTCGTTACCAAGTCGAACCCATACAGCTAAAGCAAAGATTACCATCGATATCCATAGAATCACTCTACTATCTATATCATCATACTTACTAGCGTATCTTGAAATCGCATTATCTTTCTAATTCCCTTATTAGGGCTGATATAGAAGTATTTTTTGTATCTGAAAAGTATGGATATATTATATACCGCTGGGGGGAGGATTACTAATCACCATTTTCATTAGGGAAAGGGGGTAGGGTTGTGTTTAAGGGAGCATGGGGGAGGATTAGGGGGGGGGAGGATGTACTAGAGAGCTAGTACTGAATGGAGTGTAGTATAAGAAGTGATAGGTCGTTTATTGCCTTATGTAGCTGCGAATGATTTGAGGTTGGTGAATGCTATGGTAAAACGTCGTGGCATCTGTACTCAATCTTGAGATGGGGGCGAGCTGAGATATCGTTTGGTTGTTAGAAAGCCGGTGAGGTCTAGTGTGGGCAGGCTGCTGGAGGGGAATCTCGACCTCACGTGGAATGGAAGTCAGTGGGAGTTTGAATGCGTAGGTCGAATGGGACTTATACTTGATCAGCTTCAGACTACGCCGGTCTGGTCTAAAAAGCCGTTGTCCTTCCATAAGCACAGTCATTCACGCTAGTCGTCTTCAATCTTCGTAACCTCTTTGTCGAAAAGTTCCCAATATTCGTTTCCCGGATCCGGACCTATAGCCTCAGCAGTCTCCACGTCTCCATTATCAGAAAGGGTAACCTCTGCCACCGCCTGCTCTTTCTTTTCCGCTCGCACCGTCTGCCAGCTGTACACATCCAGCAGCTTCAACTGCCTCACACCCATATTCTCCTCCCACCCTCCCACACTCGTATACTTTGCACCTATCTGCTGCCAAAGCGCCGCCCATACCTTTTTCCCGCTGATCTGCGTACCCCGCTGCACCACGGCATCCTGCCCGAATTTGGCATTTGAGCCGATCTTGAGCTGCAGCAGGCTTGCCAGTCCAGTCGGCTCGGGTAAGGGGACAGAGGTGCTGAAGCCTCCCAGCGAAGATTTTCCGTGGGTGGTGAATGTGACGGCGTCCTGCATGTGGTAGAGGCCTGTCAGCAGCCAGATCTTGGGCGTCAGGCCGAGATAGCCTTTGAGGATCTGCAATTTCCGGATTACGGCGAGTCGTGACTCGAGCCAGAAGCGAGCTTCGTCGTTGGTCAGGACGATATCGTCGAAGAATTTGTCAGGTCTGTGATGTAAGGTAAGCAAGTGGGGATGTTGAAAAGCGGTATGAGCGACGAAACGTACTCGATCAGTTCCACTTTCGAGCCGTCTTTGCCGATCACGATGCGACAGCTGCTTCCCGATCTAGTACCATTGAAGTCGAGGAGATCTTGCAGTCCCAACCCAATGCTGAAGTTCCTCCCCTCCTGGGCGGCCATGTAGCACAACGGTCGTTCGTCCGACGTCGCCCATTTCTTCAAGTCGTCACCGCTGCGCCCGTTACTGCGTTCAGCACCGCGTTGATCGCGAAAGCTGTTGTATGGACTTACGCGATCTCAGGGTGGATGTAGGGGATGCGCGTTTTTGGGGAGGTAAAGTCAAATGCTATGTTACCGAGGCGGAGGACTCGGGGGTCATAACCCTCCTCATACCCATGATAACTCGCTTTTCTCATCTTGCTAGCAGTACGCTCGCTTCGCTATGCTGTCAGCCCTCGAGTCTGTTGAGTGAGTGGGGCATTGGAGCTATGTATGGCCGGCTGCTGGAGGGGTAGATGTCTTGGCATAAAAACATAAAGTTATGCGCCAAGGCTCGGTCACGTGACCCGGAGTCGTTCCGTGACACTGTATCTAGTGCATCAACAGGTAAAGAGGGTGTAAGTGTCATTCAGGTGGTTCTTCTCGCCTGAATGGTCGGATTGCTGTTCCACCCGCGGTTCCCTGATAGACTGACAAACAGACAAGATGGATATACGATATACACACTTCGACCTTTTTCTCGGGCTTCCAGATTAGCTTTTGGATTACTAATTCATTCGGAGTCTGCTGCGCGATGCTAGTCCCCCGGTCCCATCACATCGCTTTGGTGATACTCAAAAAGCGGGATGGATTTCGAGGAGGTGTGCAATTACTTCGGAGGGAGCATTTTCCCCGAACAGTTTCGCGGCAATCTGGCCGAATTGGCGTTCAAATTGGATCAATGCGAGCAAGATCCCAATCCTCAGACAGCCGAAATTCAGGCCCGCAACACGCTTCTGCGAGCCATCTGGCATAGTCTTTCTGCAAATCCAATTGAGGCGTTTCCCTTGATACTGAAACTCATATCTCAAGCAGACCTCCCAAAAAGATGGACATTCCGAGCGCACGCTTATCGTATCTTGCTGGCCTCTTGGTCTGAACAGCCCCCGTGCTTTCGCTTTTGCTCGCTGTCTGGTTCCTCTGCAAACGTCACGTCCGAATATGGGGAGTTTGGTGATTATGTTGCCCATGTTGTCGGAGAGGGTATTGAGGCCTGCCATGAACTGATGCAACATGCATCGCGCCAGGATGTTGCCGAATACTATCTGTTCATAGGCATCCATTTCCTGCCGTCTGCCCTAGAGATGGCTCGAGGACTCCATCCTACCCAGGGGAGGGAAGGTGCTGTGGCTTCGGATCTTGGCCTGGAACTTCTACAGAAATGCTGGGACGCCCTTCAAACGGCTCAGCGCCTATTGGATGTGTCTGGAATGCTTTCCGTATCTGCCTACGCAAATAGCTTGCTTTACGAGCTAGCATACTCCCAAGGTCTTCCGATTGACCACTTGTATTTGGATGAAATGCGAGCACAATACACAGCAGCTGGTGATGCGCACGGTCTGGGTCTCTGCGCATTAGCTCATGGTGATCGCTCCTGTTCCACTCCTTTTACTTCACCTATCGTTCTCAATTTTTATATCCGAGATGATTGGGATGACTGTGGAGGCGACAGTAGTCAATACAGTGTTTTTTCCAAAGCAAGGACGGTGCTTCAAGATTTGGAAGAGACTGTAGGTGCAAGTGACTCGCTACTGCCTTTGACGGAGGAGCTATGTCGAATGTCGTTCTATCGGCGAGTGGACACAGAAGCCCCGCCTGACTTAGCTGGCGTGGACGGTTCCGAGATGGCTATTGAGAAATCCGTGATTCAAGAGGCTTTCCATTTCTATGAGGTAGCAAGGACGTGCTTTGAAACCGCTGGTTCCGTTCGAGGAGTGGCTGCTGCCGTGCTTCGCGAAGCCTGTCTACGGGAATCATCAATGAAGCCTGCTGGCTACATGTGGACTCCTGAAGAGGTTGAACCCATCGCGAATCTGTTCTCTCGGGCAGAATCTCTCTTCGCAGCATGCGGAGATATATGGAACCAAAGGCTAGCCGAGACTCACAGAATCTTAGTGTACGCTCGGAACTCTGATAGACTAGCGCTCGGCTGGGAGATTGGTCGATGGGGTAAAGAGACTGGTAATGAAGAGTTTGCGTTGCACCTTGGGCTTTTGGCTCTAAGGCTTGCTCGCCATGCGCGCTATCTTCGTGGTCAAATTCATGAGGCCAGGCATCACATACAGACAGCTCTTGTGATATTCGACGCCGGGACCCGTAGGTCATCCGCGATGCTTCAGAGCTTGGCTCTCGAAATCGATTGTCTAGCGAGTCTTGGCGATTATCAGTCGGCTTTGCTCAAATTCGAGGACATGAGAGGGCTCTCACGCAATGTTGTGGCGCTGTTCTTCGAGGATCTCGAGATGTACTCTGATCAGATGCTGGAAGACCCCCACGGATTGCAGAAACGTATCTATGCGCATCAGCACTCCATTAAGAAAGCGTGCGAGTTGGCCATCTCTATTGTCCCACGGTACACCAAGGACATCGCTCATCTTGAAGACGTGATCGGTGACCTACTGGGAAAGGTGAAAGAACTTGATTTCACTGAATATACCCATGCATCAACCACTCTCTGGATTGCCAAGCAGGAAGAACACTTGAACTTTTTGCGAGCTTCATTGGCGATTGATGGTATCGATTCATCGCTGAACACAGAGGACGGCCTCCCATTGGCTCTTCAACAAGCCCTTGTAATTGACGACCAACCAACTCCCCTTCCGCAGCTATACCGCGTGATTTTGAGAGCGAGCATGGGAGACAAGGATTTTGCTGCATCGTTGTTATCAGAGGTGAAAGACAACGTGGCATTCCCAACAGACCTGCCCCAAGACTTGTTGTCGAAGCACTACTTGCTCCAGAAGGAATTACAAGGTCGTCAACTTCTCCTCAGCGCATGTATTCAAGTAGAAGACTGGGAACGAAGCCGAGGCATTATGGACGCGTTGGAGAAGCTGTCTCCGGGTTACTTCACCAGTGTCAGTAGCTATACGCGGATTTTGCCCTGGCAGCGGTGTCTTCAGGCAGGGCTTATAATGGAAGGCCTTGAACACCACGGTCTAGCCCTTCGTTTCCTCATACAAAGCAGAGAATTCTTCTCTTTGAGCCAGGACCTACGGCAAACAATGTCAGGGACAGGCGAGAGACTAGTACAGTTACAGACAGGCGGTGATAGGCTGACCAATTCTCTGATTCGCGTTCTACTTCATCTACGCGACCAGGGAACTTATGAGCAAGTTCTACAACCGCTCTCGTCTTCCCGAGTCGATCTGACATCTCTCACAGCGTTTGCCAATCCCGCAGAGTACTTATCTGGAGATCCCGAAGCTGACGCCCTAGTTGCCCTCGAAAATGATAGAATGCGTCTCTTCAACGAATTAGAAAGCACACCCAGCGACATTAACCGCAACCAAATCATCAGAGACCAATACCACATACAGTTGTTGCTCGACTTGAAGTCTCTTCCTAGGCCTCGAACTGGAGAAGAGGATATCGAGCTGGAGCGGCTAGAACGCGAAAAAGAAGATGCTCAGGACCTGTTGCAGAGGGTCAATATGACGCGAGACTGGACTAAGCGACCTAAACCAAGCAGAGAAAGTACATGGAAATTCATCAAAAGCGGTGCTCTCGATAACACACTGGTGATTTATGTTTCTGTGGACGAGGACGGCATGGCTTTATTCGGTATCAGCGACAAGGGTATTGAGCATGCGAGCTTTAACTTGACGGAGAATACCCGTGAGATACGTAGGCTGGTAAACATGTGCCTCCAAGAGTTTACAGTCAATGAAGGGCGAGAATCCTGGATCAAAGCATTGGACCCACTTACGCGCCTCTCGACCCGGATATTGGGGCCACTGGAGGACGCAATCGCTAATACCGAACACATTATCTTCATTTCGTCCGGAGATTTGACATGATTTCCTTTCGGGGCATTGATGTTTAGATCCGCCCATCTGATCATGCAAAAAGCAGTCTCGCAGGCTCCGAGCCTGTATGGCTTGCTGTATCTGATGACACGGGACACAGACAAGAGCTCCTCGAGTAGACCCTTCGTGATGGCCAAGCCCGGAAGCTTGAGGCAAGCCAGAAAAACTAGAGAGCAAGAGCTTCCTATGGCAGGCGTCGAAGCGCTGTTATTGGCCGACCTCTTCGGCACCAAGCCTCGGAACGCTGCTGACATCACAAGAGAGGATTTCATACAAGAATTTGGACTGTGCGATTGGCTTCATCTGGGTACACATGGTTCGCTTGACCTTGACGCTCCATTTCATTCATCGCTCTCGCTCAAAGAGAGACTGCGTGTCATAGACCTGTTGGCCGTACAGAGTACGGTAAAAGTTGTGGTATTCAGTGCCTGCCTTAGCGGCCTGGGTAAAGCCACAGACCGTGGGGACATTGTCGGCTTTTCGCATGCTGTCTTGGCCGCCGGAGCGAACGCTTACATTGGGGCGCTTTGGCACAGCAACGATCTCTCTACGCTTGTGCATATGCTATTTTTTTACAAGGAGCTCGTTCATCATGAAGGCAGAGCATCGATAGCGACCGCATGGCACCGAGCAACTCTTGCTCTTTTTTCTCTAAAACAGGAGAAAAACGAAGGGATCGTCAGCGTAATTGATGATTTTGTCACTTGCTGGGACAGGGTAGAGGCTGAAGGTTTGGAACCTGGAAAATTCGTGAGGAATGGCAGGCGGAAGCTGGAAGACCTGAAGCATGAAATCTTGAGCTCAGGTCACGAGATCGATTTCAAACATCCTTTTTTCTGGGCTCCGTTCATAACAATGGGGAATGCGGGACAGTACTATATGGGGCAAGAGGGAGGGAAAGTTAATAGGAATGGAGGTACAGAGAGAGCAACAAAATCCTGACAAGAGAGAGAACAATCTCGTCATTGGTGTAGCGTTTGGTACAATATCCTCAGCAAGCGGTATCCAGATAGCTGGGCGACAACTTTCTTAGATTGTGATCTCGGCGGTGATAGCGAGGTCTAGCTTGATTGGAATAGCACTGGAACCCTTGGATCGATGTGTTGAGCAAATCAACCGCGGGATTTTTGATGCTATAATGGTTTCTCACAAGCATAGTTCCCGCAATTGCTAGGGACATAAGCGAGGACTTCATGCTTCCTACGCCGTCTTTCGAAAGCTTCGATAGAGTTATATTCACCGTTCTTGGAAATGGTGAAATGAAAGTATGTAAGACAGGTCTTCATAAGAATACCCTCTGCATGTATTTAGAACCTAAGTTCTGCGTTGTCTAGTTGAAGTGTTCATCAATATAACCCGTACAAATCGCATTATCTGACTGCCAGCATCAACTATAAAGAGTCCGTTCGATACTAAGATAATAAATGCTTTCGTCCTCGACCCGCTCCCCTGTCGAGCTTTTGCTGTTCTGCTTAGATAGTCGGCAACATGATTCACTCTGTCCATCGAGATTAGCCACCATGCGGACGACAGGCACGAGAGAGCGCGAACTACAAACTCCTCATGCTTTGGAACTTGGTCGTTTGTATGAGAAGCTGCATCAGTGTACATCTCATCGACCCCAACCTCATTATTGGCCGTTCTTCGCGAAGGGTGCTCCTGGCCACCACTGACAACCGCGCCTCTAATTTGAAGCTGTGCGTAATTGGCAGCAGTGTTCGGAAGGTATTCAATCTTCATATCTCGATTGGCTAGTCCTTTGCGCTAGAATATGCGTTGTGGAATGCAAAGACACTTATTATGGTCATTGAAGATCAATGCTGAAGTCAGGTTGAGAATGAAGGGACAGAGATCAAATTCGAGGAAGGAAATCCGAAGGGTGGCTGGCAACAGGCAGGGTGATATTGTAGATATCCGCACAGCCTTGCTCTGTGGAACGTTAAGTAGGCTTTAGTAAGCATCAAGTTGTTTAATGATTACAACGGTGTACTCACATGGACAAAGAGGGGGAAGTTAGAAGGTGTGACGGCGGCCAAAACTTCAAAGGAGAGCAGCATGAAGAGGGAAGCAGCAGAAGTCAAGATACGCGACTGTCTTATTCGAAGATCAAAGTGGCTGTGTTTAGGTAGTGGCTTCGGCTAGAATGATAGACTTCTTCCTGGTGCTCTCTCTGTGTCCCACCTGGTTCATTCATGTTTTTCTACGGTTACTCGATGCTTACTCGGTGCTCTTTCAAGCTCGTAAATCATAGATTCGGGTTGTATATGTATATAATTATACCGTCGAGACCAGAACAATCTGAATTCACCCAAATTATCACGATCAGTTGGCTTTGCCGATCAAACTATAAACTCTAGGGCAATATGAAAAACAGTTTTCCTATCCTAAAGTTGCTTCTAACCATGTAGATCAATGCCTCACAAGTCAAATTCCAGTGATCGCCGACAATGAAAGATTTCTTGGAAAGAAAACAGAGCGCTAAATAAGGAAATCGTCTACCTATGTGACACCCTTGGCTCGCAAGACCACAGATGTGCGATGGTAGTTGCGAGACGTGATCTAGTCGCATATTCGGCGCCTACCATATCGAGTACATCATCACGAATACGTCGCGCACGCTGTGGCTGGTTCGATAAGTTCAAACCAGGTTGGAAAGTACTAGGGAGCATTGCGAGTGCCGAAGTCAGGAGAGTTTGTTGATTGTATAAGCTTGGCTTGTAATAGGATCATGACCAGTGTGTAGAGTTCTTCCGGAGGGAAGATTTAGATTGTACTTGTAAGGTAACCGATATGGCTTTGCAAAACGGCTTTTGGTGGTTTCGGAAGTAGCTCATCCAATGGCCAAAGCAGGCTTATCTTGGTAATGAAGGCGGGCATATCTAAGCGAGAGCCTGTTGCAAACAGTATTAGAATGGACTTACTCATTGATACGTACCGATTCTTTTTTTTATCGTTGAAGTGAAGAGGATATACATTGTCTTACAACTTGAAGGGCAGTAACAAGCGTATCACCACGATAGCAGACCGGACGTCCATCATTTTGTCTCTTCTTACAACACAGCCTCGAATTTTATTACGCCGGTTCCTTGGGTGAATATATCTTATTGTCATGCCATCTCAGCAAGGCCGGCCAAGGGTCGGTAACCAAAGTCGTTACCGACTTTCTGAGTCGGCAACGACTTGAAGTCCCAACCCTCGGGCACCGACTTTCAAAGAACGTGGGTGACGAGACGCCAAGTCAAGTAAAGAGCAAAACAGTAGGTACGTTCTTTGTTCTTTACTTACAACCAAGTCGGAGATGGACGTCACAGCTATATCCTAGTGCCTCGGCACCCATGTAGAAGTCTGCGTCCTGCAACGTGTCTTCCTCCGTAGTCAATACATGTTCCATCCATCTATGTTGTAATGGCCAAATTCTTGATTGGAGAGAATTTTTTTAGCTAATCATTGTTACTTCGCAAACGTTATACCCGCGTTTCGATACCATGGTCAAGGAAAAGCTAGAGCCAGGAGAGACAAGGAAGGGAAATCTTTAGAGTAAAAATGACCTACTAAGCCGAGAAAGTAGGGGCACCTATAGACGGCCCTTCCACGTTCAAACGATGTCACGGCAGTACTATCCGGATATAAACGTCGAACAATATAGCCTTCATTCCGAGATATTAACGCCTCTCCTAGGTGAATGAGAATATGAGAACAAAAAATAATCGATCCAATAGATAGGTTGAAGAAGAATCTGTAGAGGAATGAAGGTATTGATAGCGAGGTGTAAGAGAAGGATTTAGAGCTGACGCTGAAAGCGGAAGACTCGATCCAGACTAGCGTTAACCTCGATAGTCTTCTGAGTGTGACAACACATAAATCACTTGCTTCTGCCTACGGATTTATGACCTGAAATGATATACTATACTCTCGGATAGTAAACTTGCATATCACCCGAGGGCACCATGATACCAAAATCCGTCAAATTGGCTTGATACCCCAAAATTCAATCAGCAAACAACGATGTCTTCCAGCCCCAACATCACTCTTCCACCTGACCTAGAAAAGCTTTCGCTAGAAACCTTCGACAGCCTCCTCTCACAAAAGGAGATCTTGTACGAGCCACCGAAGATAGATATCGTATCCATCGATGGAATTCAGGTATATAGGATCTGCTTTCCTCGAAGACGGAAACGTTAAAAGAGACTGGACCCGCAGTTCCATTTCTCAACGACGCCAATTCTAGGTACAAAGCCAGTCCTTTCCGCCAATGATCCCGGACGATCGAAGCCTGTTGGGCCTTTCGTCAATCCACCAGAAAATTTTATCGTGGCTCGGATCGGTACATCGCACAAGATTATCATGAATGTAAGTTACCTTCCTAAAAAGAAGGGGTAATATCTACACAAACGATATCAAAAATACATTCCAAATCACAGATCCCCAATCCCAACAAAACTATCTACACCTCCCAAACCTCTCCCAAATCACCAAAAACCCACACTAACACACTGACCCCCCCCTCCCCAGAAATACAACGTCTACAAACCAATGCTAATCCTCCACACAACCCTCTTCACCCCCCAAACAACCGACCTAACCCCCCTCGACATCTCCATCGCCTGGTCCCTCCTATCCGCCTTCAAAACACCCCAAATGGTAATCTACAACTGCGGCGTCGAAGCCGGTAGCTCGCAAGGCCATAAACACCTGCAGATATTTCCGCGGCAGGACGGTGGGGAGTTTGGGATGTGGCCGAGTAGCGTGCTGGATGGGGAGCGTAGGTGTTATCGATAATCCATGAAAGAATAGGAAGGAAAAAACTAACAATCCACCATGTTGTAAAACACAGACCCCACACCCAGTCTCCCATTCACATACTTCCTCTCTCCCCTCCCCACTGCCCTCACCACCCCCGCCTCAATCTACAAAACCTACACACACCTCCTCTCCCAAACAAAAACCGCCCTCCAAAAAGCCGGCGCGGGTACCGATTACAACCTCATCCTAGTCCGAGAATGGATATTGCTGATCCCACGCACGAGCAAGGGAAGGGGGAGGTTCGTGGCGAATGCGGCGAATATGGTAGGGCTGATGTGGGTGAAGAGTGAGGAGGTGAGGAGGGAGGTTTTGGAGGGTGGGGTGGGGGTTTTGGAGGGGTTGGGGGTGGGGTGGTGAGAGGGAGGGGGGATGGAGTTTATGGGGTGGTGTTGCAATGATTTGCTAGGGTATTGCGTGTCTTTCTAGCGATCATATTTCGTTGACTCCGCTGCTCGAGTCAGCGTCTCTTTGAAACGCGTTGAGTAGCCCCAGCTACAACATCCCTTCAATTCGCTCGCTAGTCGCGTATGCAGACCAAGCGAGGTTAAGTCCTTTTCCACAAACATATTGTCCTCTCATCTGATTGACCTGTCACACAGTCTAATCCTCGTCCATTTGACTGTCCTCATCCACAGAATTATCCTCACTCATGTGGACGTCAAAGTCCTCAGACAGACGCCCCTCCATCTGAGTGGCTGCCTTCCTCAACGGTGGCCGCTTTCACCCGGCGCCACCTGGGCTGCCCGGACTTCCTCTCCTTGTACATATCAAGCATCGACTCCTCATCTTTCGCTAGCCATTCCTGGTACCATTTCTCGGTGCGCTTATCTCTCCTCCACCAAAGCTGCGACCTGTCGTCCTGCGCCAAACCAAACCAGCCAGATCGAGCCTCGAATTCGAGTCCGTAGCGCGCTCAATCTCCGCGCAGCAGGTCACCATTCGAGACTTTGAAATAGCTTCCATCCGATTCGCGCCAGAAAGAGGGTACTTTCCCCTCATTCTTGGCTTGGTATCTGACCCTGATCTTCCACAACGCCACGGCAAATAAGCGGGTGTAAGCCTCGTACACCACGGTCGCTTCATTGGAGAGTTTTCGATGGATACGCTCAATGGAGTCAATACCTTTCATCATGGTAGCGTTGTGGAGGGTGAGGTGGCGTATATTCTGCTGTCCGAGGTCACCAATCGCTAGGAACCAACGAGCAAAGCCGGCCTGTTCCCAGTACAGATCGAGGATGCGCTTTCCGTGATTCAGAGGCAGAGAGAATTTACGTCTCTGGTAGAAGAAGGGAAGACCCTCAGTACGAATTTGCCTGCAAGTGAGGAATAAGCCGTGCTGAAGGATCATTACTTGCGGGTTGCCGCAGTCCCCGAGGCGTCTCTCTCTCTCCGAGTCCCAATTAACCCCGATGTAGAGGGCTGTGCATGCTCGAGAATCGTTTTTCTTGATAGTGTAGTCTGCAACAAGTTTGTATATCTCATTCCGAATCTCGCCAGGAAAATCCAAGAAGCCCAGACCATTATCCTGAGAGACTGTATGCGCGTTCTCGGAGTTTGTCATACGTACTGCTAGACTGCTTTGTGGGGCTGTGGTAGATTTGTCACGTTGGAGGAGGAGCGCTTTCAGCTCGCTTTTCTTAAGCTTGTCGTAAGGACTCTTCTTCATGGGAGGCATTATGACCTGCAAAATGTGGTCAGCATGAATGCTTGATATGTGTCAGCCTACTGGGAGTTTAGGACTCACCAAGATCACCTGCAAATTTTGGCTGGCGTGCAGCTGAGAGTTGAGACTGGGGAGGAAACGAGGACGTCAATGTGAACGCAAGTTATAGAATATGTATGTTATCGCTGTTGCAGTGGTCTGTCATGACCATTCGATGGATATTTTGCCATCAGCCGCAGGAGCAAAAATACTTGGGAACTGCAGAGGGCAGAAGTGTTGATAATGACGTCTGGTTGATCTTATCTTCACAAGCTTCGGGGGTGATCTTACTCGGGGGTCTTGGCGCCTTCTATCGAAAGTGAATGAGAGACGGCGGAAACTCCTGTAATGCCGATAACTCCTTATTGTACCGCTAGCACCTCGTTCTGGCTGCAGATGTCCGAGTAACCTTTCAAGCGGTTAAGGTAGGACTAGAATCACACTAGGATGAGCAGTGCGGCTCGTACCCAGCCCCTTACCCCAACAAGGCCCGTGGATGACCTGGACCTCGCCCAGAATGGACATGCATCCAAATCAACATCGTGATGGAACCATACTATCTTGCTCCCCAACGAAGTCCAAAGAAGAAGAAACGGGCTGCAATACAAAGTATACGAAAGACGTTGAACCAATCTTCCCCAACAAGATAAATGCAACACATCAACATCAAACCTGTGCAAAGACATTCAATCTTCATAAACAAGACACGAACATACACCACTCGCAACAAAACATCACTCTCGAGAACACCACATCTCGGGCACCTAGCTGTCCATCCACGTTCAGGTCCAATATCCATACTCGACATTAGGCCTACATTTTGGATGACTTTCCAGCTCCAGATCACCCCCACTCCCATGCGCCATCCTCAAGATCCAGCAGTAAGCAGAAGAGGGAATTGGTCAACAGATCCCGCTTGGCACCACAAGTGGACTCGATGGTAGAGCCCAAGATCAAAGAGCCGGAGAGACCATTGGCCAAGCTGTTACATCACTATCGCCTTCCGAAAGATGATCATCATGGATGTAGCAAAGAATGTACCATTTCTATGGCCTACTTCACGCTCTAGCAAAACATCCGCATCGTGATCAGTTCGAAGAAGCTATGGAGAAAGAAAAGCTTCCCATGGTACATCAGACGTATCTTCCCAGCCCGGCCACTAACCCCCTTCGGATTAGCGAAGTGCTGCTGAGAGATCGCTGACAAAGCCAGTCACGCTAAGCTATGATTCGCTCCCACATAATGGAGCATTAACAAGCATAAAACCACAAGATGCAAATACTGGCTCAATCTCTCACACGAAGAGAGGGTTTCATTGACTAATACCCTATCCCTCAACAAGGCCCCAGCACTCTAAATCCAAGTGCCCAAAGCCAGCACACAGCCTTCCATCTTCCCCCCCACTTCTTTAAACGCCAGCCCCTAAGTATAAAATCGCTGAATCGCACCGCTATGCCTCGCTCGCTGCAATCACAATAGACTGCTCCATTCTGCCCCAGCGCAGATGGACAAAAGATAATAAAAGGGGGGTATTAAACTAGCAGTATCCTGTACACGAAGCCGAACCTTTCTCGAAGTAAAAGAATAGAATATATTCAACAGCATCAATCCCTTCCTCTCCTGACCCCCCTCCTCACCTCTTTGTCGATCGTATCAATCGTCAAGGATAACCGGCTTCGTCGATGTGCCTTCAGGACTCGGCGGCACCACTATCGTCGTCGGCGGCGGCGTGCCATCTTTTCCGCCTTCAGCTTCGTCGCCACCATCTTCCTCATCTGGCTCCCTGATCTCGGGCATGGGATCAGCCTCCGGCCTCGGGCTAAGAAGCTCCCCTTCATCACCAGTCGTGCTTGAACTTTCCCTTGCTCGTCTTCGCCGTCGGTTCTTTCGCTCATCATCAGCGCTTTCTCTCCGCCTGCGAACGCGCAAGCTGCCATCTCTGCTTTCGGGGCGAGCACTCTCACCACTGCCGTCCCCACGAAGACCTTGCAGCAAGCTCGCTGCGCGCTCAGCCACGTCTTCGCCTTCGCTGATGGGTTCCATCCTGTCGCCAGATGCTTCGCCGTTTGTGACGGCTGTCGGACTAAGAAGGCCTTTGTCGGTGTCTTCGTCCTCGCTGCCATTCTTTGCCAAGTCGCCGATGTCAGGGATGGTTTGGCCACTGGCGACGCGAACTTGGTGGCGGTCCTTTAGCCTGGCTCTTCGCCTTCGGTCGCGTTGATCTCGGGCCTGGGGAGCAGCAGCTCGCAACTTCTCTAGAAGGGAGTCCATGGCGCCAGTCGACGATGGTGACAACGGACCGTCTGTAGGAGCAACACCAGAATTGGCGGCAGCAGGATTGATAGCTTTAGCGTTCGCACGCTTGCGAGCCATTGATGCATCGTTGCGCCGGCGTGTCTCTTCCATGGTCATGTTCTTATCTTTGGAGCGCTACTACAATGTTAGTATTGGAGATGTACGGAATGCATTGACTAGGGAACATGCCTTCCACTCAGTGACGAAGCTAGCCAGCTTGGCGAAAAAGTCCCTGCGCGCATTCTCATCAGTGCTGTCCTCGCCATAGAACGTCATGATATCGTCGTAGGTTCTGTTCATCTCCTCAAGAAACAATTGCATCTGCTCTGCTTTTCGCCTCGCATCCTTCATGGACCTCTGTACCACTTGGCTGACTCGGTCTTGAGGATGAAATTTCTTGCTGTCGCTGAGATTGCCGGAGTCGAGCGACATTTGGACGTTCTTGATATTATCAATGTACTTCTTAGCATCTACACGAAGCTGTTCGACGTTGACTTTCTGGACCGTCACAACCCCGCCAATGTCATCAACGAAGCCTTCCCACTCGGGATACTGATTTCTTACAATCCGCTCAACAAGATCTGCGAAAGTGGACTCGTTTTTCTCATCCTTGACCATACCGAGCCGTGCTAGCGAGCTGAGCTTGAAACCGGTGGCTTGCTTATTCGAGTCGTTCATGTAGTTTCCAATATCCAGAATCAGACCAAGGATGTTCATCAGCGCGACCGAGTCCCGTAGTGATTCTGAAACAGCGACAACCTCTTTGAGATGGTTCGATATTTCGTCATACTCGTTCTCAAACGTTCGCGTGAGCATCAAAGCTCGCATTCTTGATTTCCAGTAATGATTGAGCTCGAATGCAGTAGCAAGGTAGATCTGATCTTCTCTTGTGAGCTCGCTAGGATCTTGTTCCCTTTGAGCATGTAGCGCGTCAGGACCTGTCCAATCCTTGCTGTACGGAGCCATGAGTTTCGCTGTGTTGTCAGGGACCACGCATAGATCTTCTCTTTGCAAAAAGTCCATGACGACATGATTGTCCAGCATGTCTTTGTCGCAGTGGATGATCATGCGAACGACTTCGTCTGCGGATTGAGTGGAGAATTTCGACATTGAGATCAGGAACTTCTGCCGTAAGTCGCTGGAAATAATCTGCTTCTTATCCGACTTCTTGCCACTGGCGGCGCCTATTTTCTTGATCTCTTTAGCCATAAAGAGCTTCTCGACTTCGTCAAGGACACCCCTTTTCGAGAGTTCCATATACTTCTCCTCTTTGGCCTGCTGAGACGGAGCGTGCGCCGCCCAAACTGTGACTTCTGGTGCATCGACTTTGTCCCAATGAAGAGCCTTGAGCTTCTTTTTCGGCCGGATAAAAGGTAGACCAATGCCAGGTGCTGGGTTGTAATGTTGGTAAGGAAGGAAGCCACCCTTTTGTGGACTAGGTAGCGGAGGTGCACCAGGAGGTGGAGGAGGTGGAGGCGGGCCCATTGAAGTATGAGTGGATGAGCCAGCACTTTGGGAAGTGCCGGGCATAGGAGGAGGGGGAGGAGGGGGAGGGGGAGGGGGAGGACCGCCAGAAGCAAAACCTGGCATTGACGGCGAGACCATAGGAGGAGGCATCATCGGAGACATTGGAGGTGGTGGCGGAGGCGGCGGAGGCGGCGGCCCCATCTCGAAGCCAGGCATGATGCTCTTCGTAGGTACTGGAGGAGGTGGCATTTCCTTGGACTCTTCTGGTCTCGGAGCGACCTCGTCAACAGGAGTTTTAGGCTGGTCTGATTCCAGACTTGGATGCGAAGTTCCAGTGGTAACACCGTCGCCATCAGCGTCTTCGTCCTCACTGGCATCATACCGTGTGACTTTAGCAGCGATCTCGCCGAGAAGCCCTGTGGCTTGCTTGGTACTCATTTGAGGTCGTTTCATCTCCATGATCCTGGGCTTCTCATAGACAGCCCCATCCTCCCTTTCGTCCTCTATTCGGTAAGCTTCGTCTTCGTTCGCAGCCAGAGCATCTGCAGCGGCGCGCCTTGGACCTTTGAACATTTTACTGCGAGAGGTCATTGCCAGAGGCCCGGAGTTCAGTTGTCTCGATATCTTGCTGGAGAAGTCTTCTTCTGCAAGCCCTGGTGTGCCACCATCCATCTGTTCACGCAATTCACGCAGTCTATCAGATGGACCAGCCTGTTGCCAGACTTTGCCTTCGAGCTTGCATTGTGTTTTAGCCCGCTCGAGCTGCACTTCCAGTCGGTTCATAAGGCCCTCGCGATCCAAGATACCTTGCATTTTCTTGGGATCGGTCGAAGCCATAGCTTCCGGCACCCCCTTCTTCGCAACAGACGCCGCGAAATCTTGGGCATCCCGTAGCATAAGGTACAGCTCTCTAGTCTCGAGTTCGTTCCGTTGTAGCTCTTGGCCTCGTATCCGTTGCAAATCCGCAAGCTCGGCTTTCAAAGCTTCGTTCTGTCGCCCTTGTAGCTCGATCACTTGGTTTTGCTCCTCGAGCTGTTTCTGCAGCTTCGCCACCAGGCCGTCGGCTCCCATATCGATTCTGGCCTTCATCTCATCACGCTCCGCCATGGCCGAATCGGCGAGCTGCCTCGCCTCCGTCGAGTCATCCAGAGCCTGCCTTGCTTCAGAGTCTGTATGGAGCCTGTCCAGTAGGCTTTGAACAGAGAAATTGAGACTCTGCTTAAGATCCATATCCGGCAATCTTCTGTCCATGGCAACATAGCTGAGCATGGCATCCACCAATTGAAACATCCGCAGTCGATCTTCTCCATCGTTATCCCGGATCAGCAGCATATGCTGCATAGCGGAGAGAAAGTAGTCCTGCGCTCGGGTCCCTTGTACCTTTGTCTGTATTGCATCTACAATCTGCGCCGGATCTTGCATGTCCTTGACCTCCGCGTCTATGCTATCTTTCATGCTGTTGTTTTCGCGCTGGAGAAGGTCTTCGTAGTCAATAGCCTCGTTATCGCGGTACCGCTCGACCTGCTTGTCTATGGCTTCATATTGGAAATCTTCCATCTTGTTCAGTATTCTCTTGATACCGCACGACGTGAATTGGGCTCGTATATGGCATCGTAGCTGCAGGTCTCGCTCTGGCGCATCAATAACCATATTGATCAGAAAAAGCGTAGTCAGGGCATATTCCATGAGGAGATTCTCCATCCCAATGCCTCCGCTTCGAAGCTCTTCACTGGCACCCACCAGACTGCCCATCTTGCCTCGACCATCTACTGTGACTTCCACTATCCGCATCCAGGCATCGAAGCGTCCATTTTCACCCTGATGACTTTTGACGTAGTCCATAGCTTGGAGCACCTTCAGGTGCCCCTCGCCCTCTGCCCAATGACATAAGAACGTTAGTACTTCGCTCACGAGTTTCCTCGTGGTCAGTCGCGGCGATGTCAGAGAGGTAGCAAGCGCAATAACGACCTGGTGATGATCCAAGGCATCGTCGGCGCCATATTTGTTGTTCATAAGAGCTTTCAGACATTTTATGATGTCGTATTCGCGGTCGAGGTCTTTGTCGCTTGTCGAGCCCGAAGCTGGTGCAGGACCTTGCCCTTGACGTCGATTGATCTTCCCAAGAACGTTGGTCAAAGCTACTTGACCCTGGGCTTCGACGAACGATTTGACCCAGCTGATTGGTTGCGTCCTCAGGCTGACGCTCAGACTCCCCAATTGTTTCGCCGTTATTGAATCGTTCATCACCCGCTTCACGTACCATTCCGGGCTTCCCTCCTCGTCGGCTCGAGTCATGACCCCTTGAGTGCCATCAAGGCTGAATACGGTCTGCCGAGCCTGAGTCCTTCTCTTCTGCTCCCCCTGCCATTCGACCAGCTTGTCCTGGTGAACAAGTTGCCATTTCTTGCTCGTAGGGTATGCCATCATCTGCCTTTTTGCTTGCTCAGGCATTGCTTGCCAATTCCGCTTATTCATCATGTCCAGGAATTGAGCCTCGACGACTCGATCATCAGACGGTCTTGGGAAGTGGAACTCATTTGGGCTGAAAGAAGTCGTCGAAGCGAGGCCTGAAGCTTGCTGCGGCGCCCATGCACTTGGATGATGAGAGCCTCGAGATGATGTGCTCGGCCTTTCATTTTGTACCGCCGTTCGAGAAGAATTATCAGAGGAGAAGATACTGGAGCCCCATGTGGCGGATGATGCTGCGGATAGGACGCTCATTTGGTCGAAAGAATTTCGGTGATTAGAGGATGTGTCGTTTGTAGAATTAGAATTGTAAGTGCCGTGAGAGTCATTATATAGGCTTGCGGCATCACTCGTGGGTAGGGGCTTCCGACTGCTGTCGCGCGGAGGGAGCTTTGCTGTGAGTGGGGTGAGGGACGAATGAGACTGCGAGTGGGGTGGAGGTCGAGGACCTGTAAGGGAGGGCGTATCCTCGACTTTTCCTGGATACCATGCCGGATATTGATGGAAATCTTTCCCATTCTTGCCCAGATGATGTGGTAAAGGCTCTTTCTGTGACCGACCCTTCTCGTTCTTTGGCAAGTACTCCACAGGTATGGGTGTCCTCCCATCCGAGGCTGTGCTGTCATATGGAATGGATGTGATGACCCCAGCGGTCATTGAAAGCCCCATATTATCTCCATCAACTCCTGCATCTTCAGACGGTTGTTGCGACTTGTGCGAATATCTTGAGGAACGTGACCCGTTGGCGCTGTTTGAAGCGCTGGGCACGTCGAGTACCGACACCCCATCATCTGGACTGTATGGATCCTGTGACTTTTCTTTGTGTAGTTTCCGCCCGAAGAATGACCTTCCTCCTGAGGACTGCCGTGACTTGCTATCAGCGGCTGTGTTTGTTGAAGGCATTTGCAGTCACTGCCCCTTTCAGCTTCACAGCACGATAGAGATCGCCCGGACTCAAGCTGAGTAGCTTATGTAATGACCGTCAGAAATGAGGGGATAGTGAGGTTCCTGCGATCGTGATACCGAAGAGCTGTCATCGTTATTTGAGGCCAGCCGTGAGACAATCGGCCAAGTGCGTTTGTTGTTATGTAAGGGTCTTTGTACTGCTATAGATCTCAGAGGATCTAGGATGATTTTTAAGGAGGGCAAGAAGTCTCCAAAGACTTGCTTGAGACGATGATCGCAGATCCTGTGGTGTAGCGTTTCATGTGTTGTGGTCCCCTCGAAGTTGATGTCCGAAGAGGGATGCCCAGTCTTTCGTTGCCGCACAGGGGAATCCCGCTAGCGCAACAAACACATGCGGAATCCGAAAGACAGGGGTGGCCTCCACCAATTACACGCCTGCAGTCCTACTTCCACCACATGGTCATCTTACATTTAAAAACGAGCTTACTGTTTTTATGTTGAGATTGTACTACTTGGGTCCTTTCAAGCAACCTGACAGCCTTTTGACAGGCTGAACAAACTCTCATGACTGCCTTAACTACGGCGACGATGATGCTTTGACCTCCAGTACTACTACCTACATCTACCGGTCCAATCCACAAAGACACCGCCGCAGCAACGCGCCTTCCGCAACACAGCTTGCATCGGCCATGGCTGCAGGGGGATCCAGCCTTTGGAAGGTACAAGCATTTGCTCCCACGACGGATACACATGGCTAACCCATTTCTCTCACCTAGACTCTCCTCCTCCCACCCCTCTTCGCCCTCATCCTCTACATACTAACAACCTACATTTTCCTCCCCTACTACCGTCGCCTCCGCTCCTACTCCACATACAGCGTCCTTCCATCATCGCCCGACTCCAACGCCTTTGCGCAGGGCCTCTTTTCCCGTATACACAACTTGCTAGGCGGACGGCGCGATAGCGCGAACGGAGCCGAGAGCCTGCTCGGCGACGAAGAATTAGAAGAAGGCTTTGGGGATTTCTCTTCGGACACAATCGCTCGACAAGATACCATCGGGAGAATGGCGGAGGATGGCAGAGGCAATGAGAGGAGGTTGAGCCACGAGCTGGAGAGGGGCTTCCGGGATAGCAGTGATGAGGAGGATGACGAAAGGGGTAGGGGGAGGGGATGACGACGACTCATGTTGGGAGGGTGATACCGAGTATGGTGGACAGGATTTGAAAAGACCATGATTACCCCGAAGTTGCGGCGTGCTACAGCTCGCGGATGGTGAATAACCCAAACGTCGACAAGCGCCACCAAGGCTGCGCAATTATCGCACAGCCGGAGGAGTAAGACACTCGCCGGCCACGTGGCCTAGCACTCGGGCGCACACCGCGAACGATCGGAGAGCTGAAACCTGACCTTTGCGGGCATGGTTAGCTGCCAATAATGACGCCGATTCGCTACGTCCCAGATCATGGAAGTATGGGCTCGAACAGCACTCAAAAAGCAAAGAACGACAAATCTCTGCAAAATCATTGAAGCTTCCTCCCTGGGGAATTAGCCTAGACTCTGAACACCAATGAGTAGGAAACTCCCAATATAGCGGGGAGACAAAGACCTGTCAGCGTGTTTCCATCGGTCACGTGCATGATGGCTCGGTCTGTCCTTGTTATACCTCATTGCATTATCATTCACATATATCTAGCCATTTGGATGTCTATATTATAGACATACACGTCCCTTTAGTACCTAGACCATTCATGCTTTCCTAGCATCACTGCTGTGCACCTCGTTGAGACAATCTACAGACGTCTCGCAAGACGAGAATCACAAGCACACCTCAAACAAAGTGATCCCGACAAGCCTTGACCAAACACCCACCCTTCGCACTTCCTCAAACAGACCATTCAGCTCAACCACCTCACTCCCCCACCCCCCCTCGTCGAAACCCAAAAACCTTCCTCTCCAT
>JAABUK010003351.1_pt1 | contig 27216 bp, 28 predicted proteins | sample 5559141 | NCBI WGS metagenome assembly JAABUK01 (sample SAMN10711869, study PRJNA513367) | rock metagenome | isolation source: Antarctica rocks | place: Antarctica: Victoria Land, Pudding Butte nord | collected 2016-01-03
CACACAGGGGGTTTGGCAATATGGTGGCTGGACGTTGTTAGCTTCATCATTTTATCGCTATCAGCAGCAGTTTCGGCGGACGAACAAAGCCAAGCAAAAGTTCTTATCTTCGGCAATAGTACAAAACCAAGCTGCAGTTCCGGGCAGGACATTATAAAATCCCCCACCTGCAGCAATACTCAAACGTTATGCGCAAATTGTGGCAACAACTCTAATTTCGGAGAGCATAAATTTTTAAACTTGTAAACATTCAATGAACAAACAAATTAAAGTTCACATTTGCATTATTCAATTCAAATAGTTACAACTTACATCTTATTGCAATAGTTGGATAAACCTGAAAAATATCATCAGTTGTATTTACATGGTAATACATAGTTACTTTTGTTCCAACTGAAAATTGTTTTGAAATATTATACCAATATTGTGGCTCTGCAAAAAACGAGAAACGCTTTCCGTGCATCGTCCCTGTAAAATCATCGCCATGATTTTTGTTTTCAGTCCAAATAGAAAAATCACCGGCAAATTCCGTTTTATAATTATACAAACCTTTCCACCAATATAAGGTGTACAAAAAATCTGAACTTGGTTTTTTATATGGAACAAATTTAAAATTTAATTGGCTGTTGAAATATGCATCTTTCCATTTAAATGGATACGATAAACCAAGTGAGAATGTATTATTGATATAAAAACTATACTCTTTTGGTTCTGTTACTCCAAGTCCGCCGCTGTATTGAACATCTAAAAAAACCTTCGGCTGCCAACAACGAAAAGACTGCGAAACCTGCATGTAAAACTTTCCCATATTATTACGCTCACCTAAAAAATCTGCCTGCATTTTTAATAAAAAGGAACCAGGCTTAAAAAATGCTTTGCCGGAATCCTGATTTTTAAAATATTCAAAATATAGTGTTGGAAAATTTTTTGCATTATGATTTGGGTCAATCGTGTGGCGTGCATCATAATGCAATTGTAGTTGTTGCGAAAACGATGGCACAAAATAAAAGCAAAATAAAAAAGCAATTAAAAACTTCATATTTTCGTAATAGTTATGAAGCGCAAAACTGCATTTATACAATTTCGTATAGCGGAATTATAACAGAATTGTTTCGTAATTTCGGCAGAAACAGCATAACTTTTGAATAATTATGGATGCCGTCAGCAAAAAAGTATTTTTTGTTTTATTTAAAGAAGCAATCGCAAAATGCTTTGGATATCCTTTGCATCAGGCATTAACGGAAACAGAAAGCAAGCAATTATATAATCAGATTTTTGATGCAACCGGTTTGGTGATTGGCTGGAAAAGTTTAAAAAACTATTCATTGTTTGTATTAAATGAAAATGAGAAGGAAGGAAATCCATCCACGGCAACATTAGATACTTTAGCAAGATATGTTTTAAGTGTGCCGTACACAACAGAAACTGAACGTAAAACCAATGAAAGCCATTTTCCTTATTGGTTTAAATATAGAGAAGAGCATCTTTCTAATAATAAAACAATTGCAGAAAAACCAAAATCCAAAAAGTATCTTTCAATTTTTGCTTTGATAATTTTTGCGGTGATAATAACTATATGTTTTTATTTTTTCTATTCTTCAAAAACAAAAAACTTCTCTACTGATTTCCATTCAGTAAATGAAGATTCATTATTGCATGATGGCTGGTTTGTAAAAGATAAAGATGAAGAGTTTTGGAATAAGCGTGCGGAAAAACCGAAACTGCTTTCCTTATTTACTTTAACAGGTGATAATTGGTTGGATTCAGTTAATCAACCGCAAATAAAAAATTTATTGCTTAGAAAAATTAATGCTGATTGTTTTACAGCAGAGGTGCATTTGCAAGATTTTTTTCCACAAAATGAATGGCAACAGGCAGGGATTTTATTAATGGAAGACACGAATTATAATTCTAAAACACTTCGCTTGTCATTAGCCTACAATGATTTTTTTGGTGGCTTTACAAAATCAAAAGAAATTATTATACAGGCTGTCACCACACCGGGTAATGGTCTGTTGCATCCAGAGGAAATTGCGCATGTTTCTGTTTTCACATTAGATTCAAACAATGAAAACTTAGTAAAAAATAATCTAAGGTATTCAGGCTTGCGTATTGAAAAATCAGGCGGCAATATCAGGTTGTTATACTCATGTAGTACTGCTTAAAACTTTGCGTTTAAAGATGCTTCTACACTCAATTCAAATTTTCATCCAAAATACATTGGCTTGTTTGCATTGCAAGGTTTTGTAAACAATAGAATTTATCTACCAGTTTATTTTACATCATTCACGTTGACACCACAAGCTTGCAAATAAAAAAAAACAGCAATCGTTGGTAAAGCTTTAGGTAATTTTTCTTCTGCAAAGTTTTGGCAATGGCATGACTGCAAAGTTCAAATTGCGCATAACAATAGGTTTGGCAATAGGCTGGCTGACGGAATAAAATTCGGCTGTAAATCAATATCAGAAATAGTTCCAGCAGGACGTTATTAATTTAGCTTTAGTTGTTACCTTCATCTTTGGTTTTTCAATCGGCTTTGGTTCCGGGCTTGACAATTATAAAATACCAGCCCATCGCCAAGCCTTAACGTTAGCGGTCATTCCCCTTTTTTTGGAACCAAAAATTACTTCTCAAGCTAACGTTAGAAATGCAGTTTCCATTTTAAAAACAGATTATTTTTATGACGCTCTTTGTAAGGCCGATGTTAGCATTGTTGCATAATAGCACGGGCGTCATTCTGGTTGGAATGTAAAAAGCTTTTTTGCCGGAAACAAAAAAGCTTTGTGATTACTTCAGTGGTGATCCCGATTGTTTCGGGAATCCCGTTCAGAATATTTTCATATTAAAGATACATTCTCTGAGAGCATTTTTTTTACTTCTAAAAAGAAATTATGCAAAACAGAAATGTAAAGATGGAAGTTATCAATCCCAATGCAGCAGGTATTGATGTAGGAAGCCGCTCTCACTTTGCCGCCATAGGCCAGGGCAAGGAAGAGATTAAAGAATTCGGTGTTTACAATGAAGACCATCAGCAACTCATCAGATGGTTTTTGGACAGCGAAGTCCAAACCGTAGCTATGGAAAGTACCGGCACTTACTGGCAGAATTTATACAGCGCATTAATAGCAGCAGGGTTCCGGGTTATTTTATGCAATGGGAAATTTACCAAAAACATCCGTGGTAAAAAGACAGATGTAAAGGATGCACAGTGGATTCAAAAACTTCATACCATTGGTCTATTAACGGGAAGTTTTTTGCCTGACCAGGCCACTGAACAATTAAGAACCTATTGCAGGCACAGGTCTAATTTAGTTCATCAATCTGCCGACACCACCCGTAAAATGCAAAAGTATTTACGACTGCTTAATCTGCGTTTAGATGTGGTAGTGAAAGATGTGACAGGCCTCACAGGGCTTGCCATCATTGATGCTATTTGCAAGGGCGAAAAAAGTCCGGAAAAATTAGCAGAGCTAAGACATGGCAATTGTAAAAAATCAGAAGAAGAAATTGCCAAAGCCCTTCAAAGCAACGGAAGAAAAGATTATCTCTTTGGATTAAAGCAAGAATACCAGTTGTATGTAAACTTTCAGCAAAAGATAAAAGAATGTGATGTAGAAATAGAAAAATTACTGAATGAACAAATCAATAATGATGATGAAAAGAAACAACACTGCATTGATAAGAAAGTTTATAAAAAGATAAACAAAAACACACCAAAGAATTTAGACATCAACCTGCTTTCGTACCAGTATTTGGGTGGCGTTGATTTGTTGGCCATTGAAGGCGTAAGCCATGCTACAGCACTTTCACTGATGAGTGAAGTGGGAAATGGCATTCATAAATTTGAAACGGCAAAGCAATTTGCGAGTTGGTTGAGACTTGCGCCCAACAATAAAATAAGCGGTGGCAAAATCCTTAGTAACAGAATACCAAAAGGAAGTAACCGGTTAAAAATTGCATTAAGAAATGCAGCCAATGCCATTGGCAATTTAAAAGACACCGCACTTTCTAATTTCTTTAATCGAATTGCTTATAGAAAAGGAAGGCCCGCAGCAATTTCGGCAACCGCCAGAAAATTGGCAGTAATCATCTGGAATATGATTGTAAAAGCTGTTCCCTACAGACCAGAAAATAATTATGAGTTCCTGGATCAGAAACGAAAAAGAAAAGTGCAGGAAATGAAAAAACTAATCCATAAGTTTGATATAAAGACTGATGAATTGGGGCTGCAATTGAGCAACTTATGAAACGTTAGTCAGAATTGTAACTTGACAGTAAAACGATGAAACATTTTCTAAAAATTTAATCTCAATGAAAAATATTCCACTTAGTTTGATATTTCTTTTATGTTTAGTATCGTGCATCTATGGACAGAATAACGATTCTACAGACAAATATTTCGAGGGTAAAGAAATTGTAAAAGACTTAAGCAAAATAGTAAACCCAAATGGCATACAAGAAAATTATCAGCTTACGATTGGTGGTATAAAACAGTGGGTATATGTACGCGGACAAAACAGAAATAATCCAATAATATTGTTTGTACATGGTGGTCCTGCATCACCAATTTCTCCTGAAATGTGGATGTTTCAAAGACCTATTGAAGAATATTTTACAGTAATTAACTACGACCAAAGAGCAGCAGGAAGAACTTATTTGACAATTGACACGCTTGCATTAGGCAAAACTATAAATATTGAGCAATATGTAAATGATGCAATTGAATTAACTGAGCTTATTAAAGAAAAGTATAAGAAAAAGAAAGTTATTTTGATGGCACACAGTTGGGGAACAATTGTTTCAATGAAAGCAGCTTTAAAACGCCCTGATTTATTTTATGCTTATATAGGAATAGGTCAGATAATAAATACAAAAGACAACGAACGGTTAAGTTACGATTATGCAGTAAATGAGGCGACCAAATTAAAAAATGATACCGCCTTAGCAGAATTAAAATCAATTGCGCCCTATCCCGGAAATAAACCAATAACAAGAGAACGAATTATTATTGCAAGAAAATGGCCCCAGTACTATGGCGGGTTGACAGCATTTAGAAATGAGTCGTTCTACTTTTTTAACGCACCATTTCTTTCTCCTGAATATACTGATAAGGATGTTGAAGCTATTAGTAAAGGAAGCCTTTTTACCTTAGGTCGCATATTACCTGAATTTTTGGAAGTTGATTTTAAAAGTATTAAAAAGTTCCCAATTCCAGTATTTATGTTTATGGGTAGGCACGATTACACAACACCTACAGAACCCACAGATATATGGCTAAAAAATGTAACAGCACCGCTAAAAAAGGAAATTTGGTTTGAAAATTCTGCCCACCTGATCCCATGGGAGGAACCAGGAAAAATGCTTATTACTTTAGTGAAGTATGTAAGACCAATTTCTTTAGAATAGTAGAAGACGGCAAAACGTTATTTTAAATGCAGGGAATAAGTGAATAACAATATAAACAACGAACCGCTAACAGCAGGTTTGGCAATAGTCTGGCTTGACGGAAGAACAATCGGCTGCAAACCAATATCAGCAATAGCTCCAGCACGGCATTATAAATTGAGCTTTAGTTGTTATCTTCATCTTCAGCAAAATTATTCAGCTTTGGCGATGGGCTGACAATTATAAATTTCCAGCCCATCGCCAAGCCCTAAGCCGTTGGCACAATGCAAAATTAAACCTTAAAATGAAAGCACAAATATTCTTAGTGGTTCTCATTTCGACCACTTGTTTTAGTACATTCTCACAGAAACTCGGGAATGGACTAATGAATATCTATAAAAGCGTGGGGATGGTATCATATCTTCCTAATCCAAATCAAAGGTCATATGGGACTGGTACACTGATTTATAAAAGAATCACTGACACAACTTTATCGGCATACTTAGTTACCTGCAAACATGTTCTACCTCAAAAAAAAGATGCTGACTATATTTACTTCGATATTGCTAATTCTAAGTCATCAAATAAATTTTCGACAATAAAAATTTCTATATATGACACATCTGGAAATTATTTTCCTCAAGTTAAAATTGACCCAGACGGTAATGACTTAGCAGTTGTTGATGTGACAGCTTATTTTGCCCAACCAAACTTAAGAGACATAATTAACACAATCATTCCTTATGAATGAAATGATTCAAACTAAAGATTCTATAATTTCAAATAATATCAACGTTGGAGACGATATTTTTTTTATTGGGATTCCCTCAGGAATGTATGATAGTAGAGATATCTCTCCAATTCTCAGAGCTGGAGTAATATCAACTCCTCCTGAAAACGACTTTTATTTTAATGACATGATAAAAGCGGGATATTTCGCTAAATACAGAGAAATAATACCGAATAAATTAAACGGCTTCCTAATTGATGCGAATGCTATTGGTGGCTCAAGTGGAAGTTTGGTATTTCAAAAGCCACAATTTGTCAGAATTAATAACGGAGAATTAGAATATAGCAAAGAAGGCGGCGAACCATTAATATTGGGAATACTTGCATTTTCTTACCTTGATTTAGGACCGACAGTTGACTCTATTAAAATTAATTTAGGCGGTGTAATTTCAGGTTCATCAATCAAAAAAACAATTGACTTGTTTAAGAGTAAGTAGAATGCACTGTGCCTAACAGTGTGTTTATAAAATTGTGGCAGGAGGTTAAGGATTCAACTTTAAATCGCTATTTTGCTTTTGTGGTTAATTGAATCTGACTCTTTTCAATTGCCACAACTTCATAAATACTTCACCGTCAACTTTCCTTGTAAAAAGACAGTAACAAACCATAGACAACAATAAAAAATAGAACCATATGAGAAAAATAATTTCATTTATGCACATATCGCTTGACGGTTTTGTAGCAGGACTGAACGGAGAAATGGACTGGATTAAAGTTGATGAAGAAATTTTCGATTATATCGGTAAGCGGATAAGCGAAGGTGACACTGCATTATATGGACGAGTAACTTATCAGATGATGGAAAATTACTGGCCGACAGCAGGAGACAAGCCGACAGCGACCAAGCACGACATTGAACATTCAAAGTGGTATAGCAAAGTTCACAAAGTTGTTTTATCAAAAACAATGAAAGACGCAGGTTTGACTAACACAACAATTATTAGCGACAACCTTTCGGACAGAATAAATGAAATAAAGCAACAGGCAGGTAAAGACATCTTGCTTTTTGGCAGCCCGACAGCAACACATTCACTTATTCAATTGAACTTAATTGACGGCTACTGGCTATTTGTTAATCCAATTGTTCTTGGACAAGGCATTCCATTGTTTGTAGACATCAAAGACAAAATAAAACTAAAACTATTGACTACTCGACAATTTACTTGTGGGGTAACTGAACTTAATTACATAGTGGCCAGCCAATAACAACGAACCGCTAACAAGAGACTTGCCAAAATAGGGGCTGACGAACAAAGACTCAAGTTCAGTTTTTCAATTTATCTTTAGTACAAGGGTTGGGCTGAAGTGCCCTGATTTCCCCCGCTTCGGCAAGCCCTAAACCGTCAAACTGTCTAAAAACTATCCACATCACCTGCATAAGTAAAGCAGTTATCCTGTGCCATGCGAAGTAAATTTATACATGCATTACATACAAGGAAAACAAAGGGAACAATCCACTCTATTTCCTCAAAGCCTTGATGAGATTATTGCTGCAGATAACGAAGTACGTATCATTGATATTTTTGTAGAGAGCATCAACATTTCAGATTATAAGTTTGTTACCAAAACTTCTTTGGAAGGCCGGCCTGCTTATGATCCCAAAGATCTGCTGAAGCTCTTTGTATATGGTTATCTAAATTCAATCCGCTCATCAAGAATGCTGGAAAAAGAGTGCAGGCGAAACATAGAGCTCATGTGGCTCATGAGGCAACTGAGACCCGACCATAACACTATTGCCAACTTCCGCCGCGATAACCACAAAGCCATACGACAGGTGTTCCGCTATACCGTATCTATCGCAAAGCAGTTTGATCTGATTGGCGGTAAGCTTATCGCCGGCGACAGTACAAAGCTGAGAGCGCAAAACAGTAAGAAGAATAATTTTAATGAAAATAAAATTGAGCGTCATTTAACCTACATTGAAAATAAGCTGGAAGAATACAACAGCGCCCTGGAGCAGGCTGATGATGAAAACAAGAAAATAATAACGGCCGAAATAGAAAAGCAAAACACAAGGAAAGATTTTTATAACAATCTTACAGAGCAAATAAACCAAAGCGGCCAAACGCAGGTATCCACCAGCGATCCCGACAGCCGCCAGATGATAACCCGTAACAACATTACCGAAGTTGCCTACAATGTGCAAACTGTTGTGGATGCCAAACACTGCATCCCCATTGATTACAAAGTAACCAATGACAATGACAGCAAAGCCATGGCAACGATGCTGCGCCGCACAAAAACAATTTTACAAACCAATGATTTTACTGCCCTCTACGATAAAGGCTACCACACAGGCAGCGAAATAAAAAGAGCCATTGAGATGGGCATAGACATTATGGTAGCCATCCCCGGTGTAGCATCATTTGCACCGGAAGACAGATACAATTTTGATAAATTCATTTATAACCAAAGCGCAGATACCTACACCTGTCCTGAGCAACAAACACTCATCACCAACGGCAGTTGGTACCAGAAAAGCAAACAGCGTTACCTCTATTTTGTAAAACATTATAAAACCAATGCCTGCGCCACATGCCCTGCGTTGGCTATGTGTACAAAAAATAAAAAAGGAAGATTATTAGAGAGAAGCGAGTACCAGCCTTACATAGAAAAGAACAAACAAAACATTGAAGCAAACCAGGTCCTTTATAAAAAACGCCAATCTATTGTAGAGCATCCTTATGGTGTGATAAAGCGCCAATGGGGATTTTATTACATCACCACCAAAAAAGGAATACAACGTGCCAGTGCTGATGTGGGCTTGATGTTTACCGCCTATAACCTGCGCAGGCTTATCAACATCATTAATAAAAATCTGCTCAAAAAGTTCCTAAAGGAATTTGGGTCTGTATTTTCTCAACCATCGATTGTATTAAAGGCAATATTCTTCAAAATAAGCCCTCCATTTTTTTCATTACCATTTTATAAAACAAAATTGCAGTTGCCTTTAAATGGCTTTTAATTGATTTATATTTGAACACCAACGGCAGTATTTAGACGAACTGCCGTTAGCGGCAATTTTAAAAGTGATAAACCATGAATTTTGATACTTGAAATAGTTTCAAGAATTATATTAATACATAAAAATGGTTTCAAACAGAAATTTAGCACGGATAGCAGGGTTATTTTATTTAATAGTAATTGCGACAGGTTTATTTTCAGAAGTGTTTGTAAGACAAGCATTGAGAGTTTCAGATGATGCCTTAGCGACAGCACATAATATACAATCACATGAAATGTTGTTTCGCTATGGTTTTGTGGCAGACCTAATAAATTTTGTTGTTGGTTTACCAAGTGTATTGATTATTTACTTTTTATTTAAACGAGTAAATAAATTTTTGATGAGACTTGCTCTCATATTTGTTATCATTCAAACAGCAGTTATTGCTGTAAACTTATTAAATCAGATTTCATCTTTACTAATATTAGGTAAGGACACCTACTTAAATACGTTACAACCCAACCAACTTGCGACACTTTCGCTATTATTTCTAAATATACAGGCTCAAGGATATGCGATAGGATTAGTATTCTTTGGGGTTTACTGTTTGCTAGTTGGCTATGTGATTTTCAAATCGCAAATGGTTCCGAAATTTCTTGGTATATTGTATATTATTTCAGGCTTAGGATATCTTATAAACAGTTTCACGATGTTTCTTGCAAGTGGCTTTGCAAATCCTGTATTTATATATCTTGCTATTCCAATCTTTATTGGTGAATTATCATTTTGTCTATGGCTCCTAATAAAAGGCGTTAAAATTTTCGATAAGTTTACTCAGCATCAGTTAGCCGGGATAGACGGAATTCTATTCAATGCACTTCGGCAATACCTGATCGTCGGCAGAAATATCAAACAGTCATTCCCACTGTAAGCATTGTAGCTTTGCAGCATGAAAATTTCACTATTTGGGTCGACAGGTGCGACAGGACAAGAGTTAATTAAGCAAGGACTTGAAAAAGGATATAGTCTATCCACCATAGTCAGAAATCAACTTGACATTACAAATCCTAACCTGACTATAATCAAAGGAAATATATTTGATAAGAGGTTAGTAAAAGAAATCATTGATAAAAGTGACCTGGTTGTTTCTGTTTTGGCTTTTACACCAAAACTATTCGGTGAGAAATCAACCAAATTATACTCAAAAACTGCTTCGGTTCTTGTAGAAGCTATGGCTGAATTAAATTTAAAAAAGTTAGCATTTTGCACATCAGCAGGTGTGGAAGAAGACCCTCAAGAAATTTGGTTTTATAAACATATTCTTAAACCGTTTTATTTGAATAAAGGATATGAGGATATGCAACTGGCAGAAAAAATAATAATCAATTCAACATTGGATTGGATTTTGGTAAGGCCATCCCGCCTTACTAATGCTGCGCTTACGACTCAGTTTCGTATATCTGAAAGATTCAGGCCTGAAGAAGGCAGTTCTGTCTCAAGAGCCGATTTAGCTTTTTTTATCTTAAATCAAATAACGAATAATGCCTGGGTTCGTAAAACACCAACATTAGCTTATTAGTTTATTCCGGGATTCAAAGAGTTACTTCTGCCGGCAATAGGCTGGCGGACTAACGAACATTAGGCTGCAACTCGATATCAGCAATAGTTCCAGCCAGACATCGCAGTTCACCAATAGTTGATATCTTCATCTCTGGTAACAATATTTAGCTTCAGCCAGGCTTAAGTTATAAATTCCCAGCCCATCGCCAAAGCCTTTTCCGTTATGCGCAAGGCTAAAACAAAATAATTGACAAGCACATGAGAAAATGGCTTTTTTATAACCTGACAGTTGGATTCGCTTTATATTGGACAGGAAATATCATATTGTGGTATCCATGGAGAATAAATGCCAATTTAGGTATTACAATGATGCTGACCATTATGCCTTTGTTTTGGGGTTGGGGAATTTATTTATGTTTAATCCGTTACAAGGGTAAAAACATTTTGGCAGGAAGTGCTTTGATAGCATTGAGTATGTTAATTAGTTCTGTCATTATGGATTATATTTTTTTTGGATTAATTCGCAGGACAATGAACGACTTATATAAACCAACAACATTTTACGGTTATGGTTTCTTGGCAATGTTACCTTTTATTGAATTACTACTTTTTAGGAAACTACTCTTAAGAAAAAAAAGAAATATACTTATCAGGGACTTCGTTCCGATTAGTATAACAGGGCTGACAAGTTTTATTATACAAATTATAATTGTAATAAATTTATGAAACTTCTAAATTGAAATTTTAATTGTATGACAGAAACAGGAAAATTTTTTGTTTACATGCTTGTTGCAATAATTGTATTTGTTTTGGTTCTGCTTTTTACATTGCGGAAACGACCAAAGCAGCCAGTTTTCAAAATAGTTTTATTATCTGTTATTGCTGTTGTCGGCGGGATGACATTTGCAAGAATTACTTATGGAAAAGGAGTGCCTTGGTGGATTTTTTATGGAATTCCTGCATTTCACATTTGTTTTACCACCCATTGTCCTAAAAATGACAAAGCGTGAGCTGTTATTTTATATCCCTATATCGGTACTTATGGCACCAATTATTCATGTATTTTTTTCATTTTTATTTGGTTGGCACGACTATATGCCACTTTTCTATGTACCATGGTGGCATGATTCCGGTTTAGGTAATTCCCTGAACTGGTGAAATTCGCTTATTGATTTAAATCTATGAGGTTGCATATTTGCTAAGTTACAATGAATTATTTTTTATTAAAGGCTGCTGCAAATTCCTTTGCAAAATCTTGCAGTTTTACTTTGCCCATGACGGTTGGTTTATTTCGGTAATAATCCTCTGTTAACAGACCGCTGCGAAAGCCGGCATACATTTCGACCAGACCCTGCAGCAATTTTCGGGTTCATGCCGATGCTTCTAAACCATTTTGCGTTTGTTCATCGGTAATAATTGTCCATTCAAGATCTGGCTTTCCAATAGCTGCACCTAAAACAGCCGCAGCCTTGTTACCTGTAACTTCTTCACTTGCCACATACCGCACTTTTCTGGTTGCTATTTCTTCGGCAACTGCGGCAGCAATATCGGTCGGAGAAACCCATGATATCGTGTCATCTGCACCATAGTTTGCTGCAATAACGCCCTGTTGTTTTATCACATCTGCATACTCTCAGGCAAATGCCCTTACAAAGGGAATATTACAGATTGCATGAAAACAAAAAAGTCTCCTTTTACAGAAGACTTTTGTTATTAAACATAGGGAAGTAAAGATGTTATATAAGCATTTATTTATTCTTTTTTAATTACAATGCAATTTGTTTTTCTGCCATTATTTTACGCATATTCATAAGTCCGTATCGCATGCGGCCTAAGGCAGTATTGAGCGTGCAATGAGTTGTCTCAGCAATTTTTTTAAAGCTGTAATCTGCATAGTGACGTAAAACAATCACCTCTCTCTGCTCTTCGGGCAACATATCTATTATATGGCGAAGACTATCGTGACTTTGTGACTGCATCAATAATTTGTCAGCTCCGTCTTCCACAATGTTTATTACATCAAAAATGTTACGGTCTTCACTTGTTGTGATGGTAGGTGTACGGTTGATCTTACGAAAATGGTCTACACAAAGATTATGGCCGATGCGTATTGCCCACGGTAAAAATTTACCTTCTTCATTATAACGTTTACCTCTGAGGGTATCAATAATTTTAATAAAAACATCCTGGAATAAATCTTCGGCCAGGTACCTGTCTTTGACAAGAATGTGAATAGAGGTAAAAATTTTGTCTTTATGACGATTTATCAAAGCTTCCAGGGCTTTGTTGTTTCCCTCCTGAAAAGAATGAATCAATTGTGTGTCAGTAGCCTGATTAAGGGTTTTCATAGTGATGTGGTTTTTTTTAGAATGATGGATAAACTCGGATTAATGTATGTTAGCTGCAACAACCAGGAAAGTTCCTTGTTTTGATTGTTTTTAGTATCATAAAACGAAGTAAGACAATTATTAAGGTTATAACGATGTGTTAAAGGCAAAAGGATAGCCCAATCGGACACATTCCCAAAAAGAGAGAAAAATTATTATTGGAATATCTGGAGAAAATGAGAATACTTTCTCAAATAAACTTAAAAAGACTGCTGCTGAACGGGAAGATCATCCACAAAGACGGTAACCTGTAAAAAGGTTTTTTTAGAAAGTTTAAAGAATTACTGTACCGCTGGAAGAAAAGCAGCTAAAGATAAAAAACTGTTTTACATACTTTAAAAAAAGTTATACTGTTTTTTCGGTAAGCCGCGGACGCAGTCTTTGCCTCGATTTATTAAATATCATCATTCCGTTTTGTTTTCCTTCCCGCAAAATTTTTTGTTGTTCCGGCGGCAGGTTGTAAATAGTCTGGCATTCATCGGAGCAGCAGTTGTCATATTTATCAGCACATTGTTCGCATTGGATAAAAAGCAAATGACATGAGTCATTTTTGCAGTTGGTATGCGTATCTGATGGTTGCCCGCACTGGTGACATTTGGATATGATGTCTTTGGTAACCCGCTCTCCCAGCCTGTTATCAAAAACGAAGTTCTTGCCGGTAAATTTATTTTCAAGATTATTTGCCTCCGCTTCTTTTGCATAGTTTATGATGCCTCCTTCGAGATGGAAAACATTATTAAAACCATTATGAAGCATGTAAGCGCTTGCCTTTTCGCAACGGATGCCGCCCGTGCAATACATAATAATATTTTTGTCTTTTTTTTCTTTTAATATTTCAACTGCCATAGGAAGCTGCTCTCTAAAGGTATCGCTGGCAATTTCAATGGCATTTTCAAAATGCCCAACTTCATATTCGTAATGATTGCGCATATCAACAACAACGGTATTTTCGTCCTGCAGCAATTGGTTCAGTTGTCCGGCGTTCACATATTTACCCTTTTTCTCCATACTGAAATCAGAGTCTGTTATACCGTCGGCCACTATCTTTTCCCTCACTTTTATCTTGAGCACCCAAAACGATTTACTGTCATCATCAATTGCAATGTTTAAGCGTATATCTTTTAAAAACGGATAAGAATACAAAAATTCTTTAAATGCCTCAAAGTTTGGAGCCGGTATGCTTACCTGTGCATTTATACCTTCGACAGCTACGTAAATACGACCGAAAACGTGTAAAGAATTCATGCTTTTATACAACTCATCTCTGAATTGCTGCGGATTATCAACACGATGATACTTATAAAAACTGAGTGTCGTTCTTGGTTCAGTTTCCTGGTACAAACGTTCTTTCAATTCTTTTTGGGAAACTCTGTTATGTAATACCGGCATATTTTACATTTTGAAGCCCATGGTTTAAACCATGGGCTATGAAAAAAAGAGTCCTTTTTATTAAAAACAATTATTATTACGTTATCATTTAAACCTGTGCGCCGCCAACTTTCACCTGTTCCGGATCTTCGCGGTAGCCTTCTGACTCACCATCTGCAGTTTGCCCTTCATTTTGATTGCTTTGTGCCGATGTGCTGCTGCCAAGAAAATTTTCGAGATCATCAAGCCCTTTTTCCCAACCTTCCTGGTGCGGCAGCATGGATTCTTCATTTTCGAAATTTTCCTGTAAGACATTGATTTCGCTGCCGTTGCCTTTTGGTACAAAATTAATGGTTAGCTTGTAATCTGCATTTCGCACGGCATCACTTGGCAGCTCCCAGTTCCAGGTATATACGAGCTTTTCATTTTGCTTTACTTCGAGATACCGGCCTGATATAATTAATTTATTATCATTAAATATATAACGAACAGTGCCGCCTTCTTTTAAATCATTTATTACTTCTTTTAATGAATTTCCCATTGGCTTCCACCATTGCTTTAACTGCTCGGGATTTGTCCATGCAGCATATAATTGTTCTGCGGTTACAGGAAAGCTTTTTGCTGCCTGAACCATTAGCGCTTTAGTTATTTCCATAAAATGTATTTTATATTTGACAAAACTACGGCTGCTTTCATTTTGTTTAAATTTTTGCAATAATAATTTTTAAAAAATAAAATTGGCAAGAGGCAAATATTTTAAAAAATGAATTAAAGCAAGCCTGACGCCATATTTCTATGAAGCGCCTGGCAGGCAATAACAACAGGTTTTTAATTTGTAAAAAAATGTTTCAAATTTGTGATGTTGAGTTCTTGTAAGACAAAAGATGCACACGGCGATGCGGATGAACGAAATGCGTCGCAACGATGATGAATGAAGAACGAATGCCGGTATCAAAAAGAATAAAAAGGCTTTTAAACAGAAATTGTATGTGGATTAAATATTTTTTTGCTGCCGTAATCCTGATTTTTGTTTCGTGTGAAAAAAAGAAATATAAAAATCCTCATATTGAGATACAAACCAATGCGGGAAGTATAGAAGTGGAATTATACATGGATAAAGCGCCTGTAAGCGCCGGAGCTTTTTTGTCTTATATAGATTCTGGTTTTTATAAGAATGCAGCATTTTACCGTGTTTTAAATGAGGACAACCAGCCTACCGATGCCTTTAAAGCCGCGTTGATACAGGGAGGAATTTGGAGAACAAATCATAAGCTGTTTGCTTCGCTGCACGGCATAAAGCACGAGACAACGTCGCAAACAGGTATTTTGCACAAAGACGGCACGATATCTCTGGCGAGGCAGGAGCCCGGAACGGCAACCACTGAATTTTTTATCTGCATTGGCGATCAGCCGGGTTTTGACTACGGCGGAGAAAACAACCCGGATAAACAAGGCTATGCAGCCTTTGGAAAAGTAATAAAAGGTATGAATGTTATAAAAATAATTTATAGCAGGCCCGAAGATGACGAGGCTTTTACTCCTCCTGTTATTATATATAACATTGTAAGATTGTAAGTAAAAAAGAAATTTGGCAATAATTACTTAATTCTTATTAAGATCAAAAAAAGGTTAAAAACAGCTAAAAGAAACCGGCTGTTAAACTTATTAATTAAGCCTTAGTCAATAAATTGCTTTGTTGCCTCTTGTTATATTGTTTAAAGTTGATTTGGTGGTTTATTGAGCAGGGTTTATAAAGGGTGTTTCGAAAGAAACGCCCTTTATTTTTAGACACAAAATATACAGCTCCTAAAATAAAGGCGAAACTTAGCAGATACCTCCGGTGAAGGTTCTTTAATATATAAAACTGCAAAAAAGCTGAAAACAACAAGTGTTAGTAAGCCAATTTTTTTTCTTACAAAAATACATTTACTGAGAACGTTCACCAAAGCCCCTTATTAAGATATTTTTGGGTTATTTTAATGTAACCCATTAATCTTCATCATATTTTCTTTTTTTGTTTTGCTCCCGCAATGTTGAAGATAAAGCACTGCTTTTTCCCGTAATAATAATGGCTGCAATAAAAAGAATAATAAAACCTATAGCTGTAAAAAGCAATTCATCCCACTGTACCCAATAACCCAAAAGGGCATAAACGCTTACAATTGCCGGATCAGAAGGATTATAAATTAATGTTACTATCTGCCCTGGTTTATGCCTGTTGAGAAACCATTTGTTCGTTTTATACTTAAATTTTTCATTTCCTACCTCATAATTAACAACTAAAACGGGATGTTTTTCTTTTACTGAAAATGTTGCTTCGGCAATAATGCCGCGGGTAAAATCTCCTTGAAAATAATCAGGAACCCTCGAAAACAGGACATAACAAAAAAAACAAAAAATATATAATATAAATGCTGTTCTATACAAGACAAAGATTTTACCGGCAAAGAACGCGAAAACCATTTGCATTTCAACTTTTGGCAGTTGTCGCATTTTCTTTTTGAAGCTTACATTTATAATGATATTAGCGATTGATAAAAATTTTCTTAAAGAGAATTTGTATAAAACATAATAAATAAAATAAGTAAAACCAGTGTTAAAAGAACTTTATTTTTGCCCATCGGGTTGTTAACACTCTTATATGGTGACTTTCTTGTAAAACAGTTTAGCTAAGTTTGTACTCTTTCTATCAGTTAAAAAATAAACATAGATGATTGCAAAACTTTTACACTTAAAATATTTTTTAATAGTTGTTTTTCTTGCATCCATATCATTTATTTCTTATTCTAAACTAAAGTCCTCACCGGGTAAGAAGGTAAACTTAAAAAGCATGACAAATTTAAAAACGGATACCGCCACATTCGGTGCAGGCTGCTTTTGGTGTGTTGAGGCAGTCTTTCAGCAATTGGAGGGTGTACTGAAAGTAACCAGCGGCTACAGCGGCGGCCATGTTGCAAATCCTACTTACGAACAGGTTTGCACCAAAAAAACAGGGCATGTTGAGGTGTGCAGAATTGTGTATGATCCATCTAAAATTTCTTTTGACAAATTGCTTGAAGTGTTTTGGAAAACGCATGACCCTACCACATCAGACCAGCAGGGCAATGACCGCGGATCGCAGTATCGCAGCGTTGTTTTTTATCATAATGAAGAACAAAAAGAATTATCGGAAAAATATAAGTCTGCTCTTAATAAGTCAGGCGCCTGGAGCAAGCCGGTGGTAACTGTCATTGAGCCTTTAAAAAATTACTACGAGGCAGAAAATTATCATCAGAATTACTTCAACTCTAATCCTGACCAGATGTATTGCCGGTATGTAATTCAGCCTAAGCTGGAGAAGTTTGAAAAAGTGTTTAAAGACAATTTGAAAAGCGCAAAGCATTTGCAATAAGACAACCGGAAAAATGTATTATGAGAACTAAAAATGTATCAATTTTACACAATAGTAATGATTTTTTTATAATTGTGAATTTTGAATATCCGATTTACACGCTCTGCTTTATTTTGTAAAAAAGCAACACCACTCCCGACCGAAAGGTCTTTGTTTTAAATAATTCAAGCAAGGGCTTATTTTTTAAAGTTTTAAATAAAGGCTTGCCTCTGACAATTACAACAGGATGCACCCAAATCTGATATTCATCAACCAATCCCAGTTGCATTAAAGCCGATACCACCTGGCCGCTTCCGTATACGATCATGTCCTTACCGGTCTGCTTTTTCAACTTAACAATTTCGTCTGCCAGGTTTCCGTTTACCAATTTTGAATTACGCCAGCCAATGAGGGTCAGGGTTTTTGAAAAAACAATTTTAGTGTAATTATTGATCATTTCAACAAAAGCGATATCCTCCCTCGGGCAGGACAAATCCGTCGCTTTGGAAGGCCAGTATTTAGCCATTGCCAAATAAGTTACCCGGCCCATCAAAATAGTATCGGCTCTATTCAACTGTTCGCATAAAGTTTCTGCCATCTCGCTGGTCCAGCTTTTGAAATGCCAGTCCAGCTCACACTGGAGGCCGGACATAAAACCGTCAAGCGTTATGTTCATTGATACAATTACTTTTCTCATTTCACTTGCATTGGTAAAAAGAAAAACAATACCTTCATCAAAAGATTTACTGTTACAAGTTGCAGTTACGCTGCTTTGATATTATTTACTGCTTTCATTTTTTGCGCCCTTAAGCAAAGCATAAATTGCCATAGAGTGTCCGTGCCCGAGCTCAAAGTCTTCTTTAAGCCACTTTACTATATCACCTGCTTTTACGCCGGGCTTAATTGTGCCATCCTGCACAAATCCTTTTTGTTCAGCGAGTTTTTTAAAGTCGTCAGGACCCTTACCTGTTTTTTCTCTGATGTTACTGAGATATGCCTGAAATGACATGATTTTTTGTTTTAAAGGTTACATTAGAAACGTTTTGATATTTTTTAAGCTTTGCGTAAAAAATGTAAGAAGTAATCAGAATTGCTAAGATAAGAATAGGAAAAAGAGTTTGAACGCCAAACCCGTCAACTGCCCAATGACTGATACAGGCAAAAATGAAATTAAAAGCAAAACCTGCATAAGCCCACTCTTTAATGCGATTTGGTATTTTAGGAATAATCAATGCCAACACACCAAAAATTTTAAAAATAACCAAAGCATTGCCAAAGTATGCCGGATAACCCAAATGCCGTATGCCTTCTTTAGCAAGTTCTGTCTGAGATGTTAATGCAGGCATAACTCCTTCAAACAGGAAGATGATTACTGTCGTTGTCCAATAGATGATTTTTGTCTTTTTCATGGTTTTAAGTTTAAGAAATGAATAATTTATTTGAGTAAAATGTATTGATAGCTAATGCTTCAATTATTAATACAAAAATATTCAGTGCAGCTGAATTTGATGGGGTATAGAAAAGACTCAGTAAAGGTTGTTTCCGACTTTTTGTTTCTTACCTTTATTTCATTAATAATTTTCCAGCCGCGACGATTATTATATTATATGGATCAGGGATGAATTAATTTTTATCAAATTATTATTTACAAAGACTAAAATCAACATGTAAAGATGATGCATGTATCTATTCTTGTGCCTGAGGAGTCTGTTTTAGCAAGCATTGTTGACCCCCGCACTATGTTTACAGGGGTGAATGAGTTTTTAGAGGCAGTTGGTAAACCGGCGTTATTTAACGTGCAGCTTGCCGGTCTTTCAACTGAGGTGAAGTTGAATAAAGGACTATTTACTATTCATACTGATGTGTTGTTACAAGATCTGAAAAAAACTGACTTAATAATAATACCGGCATTAAGCGGTGACTTGAATACAACATTGAAATTGAACAAAGATTTTAATCCGTGGATTATTGAACAATATCAAAAAGGTGCAGAAGCAGCCAGTCTTTGTGTCGGCGCTTTCTTACTGGCGTCAACAGGTTTATTGAATGGGAAGGAATGTTCAAGCCATTGGAAAACAGCCAATGAGTTCAGAGAAATGTTTCCTGAAGTAACCCTTGCAGATGGAAGAATTGTTACCGAACAACAGGGGCTTTACTCAAGCGGTGGTGCAACTTCATATTGGAGCCTTTTACTGCACCTTGTTGAAAAATACGCAGGCCGTGAGATGTCCATTACTGCTGCTAAAGTTTTCGCTTTGGAAATTGACCGCAAAAGCCAATCGCCTTTTATAATGTTTAACGGGCAAAAGAAGCATGAAGATGAACCTATAAAGCAGGCGCAGGACTTTATTGAAAATAATGTGACGGAGAAAATATCAGTAGAAAATCTGGCAAGCCGGTTTGCAATAGGCACTCGTCATTTTGAAAGGCGTTTTAAAAAGGCAACCAACAACACACCCCTCGAATATATACAAAGAGTAAAAATCGAGGCTGCAAAAAAGCAATTTGAAACCAGCAGTAAAAATGTGAATGAAGTAATGTATGATGTTGGTTATTCTGATACTAAAGCTTTCAGAACTGTATTCAAAAAAATTACGGGTCTGTCTCCAATGGGCTACAGGAATAAGTATAATAAAGAAGCGGTGGTTTCGTAATTTTTATTTGAAGCTATAAAAAGCATTCCTTTAAAAGCACTAACGGCAATTTACTGCTGAATATTGATTTTTTCTTTATTGGATGAAGTACTGCTGTCAACCTTTGTTGCATCCTGCTTTGTGAAATAAAAAGGATTAAAACTTAGTGCCAAAACAGATAGTTGAACTATTTAAAAAAAGAATTAAAATAAAGGTCATTAAGAAGTTGTCTAAAAATGTTTGTCACAATTACATTTCAAACTTTATATTTAAAAATCAGAAGTTTGAAATGTTTTTTATTAATGAATATTTACCTGCTAAAATTATTTAATCATTAAACTCATTGATGAACTAAAATTTAACAGGCAGCCAACTATATAAGTTAACCAACCAAATAAACAGGATATGAGCATTAAATTATGCACACTTGTCATGGTAATTACTTGTGCCACAGGCATACTGCCTGTTGGGGGATGTAATCCAAAATCAGAAAGTAACACAAAGAATGCAGCAGTAAAGCCAACGATAGTAAGCAAGAGAAATCTCTCTCAAATTAAAGTTGGCTATTGTTCACCCTCCCTTAACGCTTCTTTTTATGTTGCTTTAGCTAAAGCCGTAAAAGCCAATGCAGAATCTTACGGAATGCAGTTTATTTCCGCAGACGGACAGGGAGACATAACCAGGCAAATCACCGGAATAGAAGATATGGTGGCTAAAGGCGTTAAAATTTTAATCATTAATCCCTTAGACTACAAGGCTTTGGTATCAACCATTAACGCAGCTACACAAGCAGGCGTGGCTGTATTTATTCTGGATAGTTATATTGATCCCGCTGCGCATTATGTTTCTTCGGTTTTTGCAAATAACACCTTAAATGGTGAATTGGTTGGCGAATGGGTAGCCGATAAAATGGCGGGCAAAAAAATTAACGCAGCCATCATAAGCGGCAACCAGGGCAACCAGGCAGGAAAAGAAAAACGCCTCGGTTTCATGAGCGGCCTTGCCGAAGGACAGTTACGAACGCAAGGGAAAACGGATTTCAATATCATTTCCCAGGGATGGGGTGGCTGGGCTAATAATGAAGGTTTAAAAGCTATGGAAGATATTCTTTCCGCCCACCCTGGTATCAATGTTTTAATGGCTGAAAATGATGCAATGGCAATCGGTGCACTAAGAGCTGTTAAAGAGTTGGGAAAAGAAACCAATATTATGGTGGTAGGCTTCGACGGGCAAAAAGAAGCGCTTAAATTAATCAGGCAAGATAAATATGGAGCGGCGGCTTTGAACAGCCCGGACAGATTGGGAAAATTAGTTGTTGAATCCGCCGTGCGTTATCTGAATGGCGATAAATACTTAGACAAGGTAATGTACACGCAATCGGTGCTGATTGATAAAAATAATGTAAATCAGTTTTACGATGAAAAAGCAGCCTTTTAGTAAATTGTTCAGCTAATAAACCAATACCAAAATGGAAAACGGGAGTTTAGTAAACCGTGTTGAACTAAGAAACATTGCCAAATCTTTCGGCGGCGTTGCTGCATTAAAGGATGTTACACTTAAAGCTATGCCCGGAGAGATTCATGCGTTGATGGGCGAAAACGGAGCCGGTAAATCAACGCTGATGAAAATACTTTCGGGAGTGCACCAAAAAGATAAGGGACAGATTTTTATAGATGGCGAAGAAGTGCACATCAAAAATACTTTTGACAGCAGAAAATTAGGTATAGGAATAATTTACCAGGAATTTTCTTTGGTACCGGATTTATCCGTTGCTGAAAATATTTTTTTAAATAAATTAAGTGAAAACAGTTCCTGGGTAAAATGGAATAAGTTAAGGAAAGAAGCACATGCACTAATTAAAAGTATCGGCTTTGCTATTGATCCGGCTGTAAAAGTAAGCCGCCTGAGCATTGCACAGCAACAGGTTGTTGAAATAGCGAAAGCCTTGTCCGAAAATATTAAAGTGCTGATTCTGGACGAACCATCTGCTGTTTTAGGCCCGACAGAAGTGCTTAAATTATTTGACACGTTATATAAGTTGAAGAAAGATGGCGTGGCCATTATATATATTTCTCACCATCTAAGCGAGATTTTTAAAATAGCCGACCGTGTAACGGTAATTAAAGACGGCGCTTCAAGCGAAACGCTTGATGTAGCCAAAACCGACAGAGATGCTATTATTAAAATGATGCTGGGCAGAACCCTCAATGCAATGTTTCCGCCCCGGACGACGACGATTGGAAAAGCAGTGCTGCGGGCAGAAAACATCAGTTTTGCCAACAAGGTAAAAAGTGTATCACTGCAGGTAAAAGAAGGGGAAGTCGTAGGAATTGCCGGTTTGGTTGGCAGCGGAAGAACAGAAACTGTAAGGGCTGTTTTTGGTGCAGATAAACGATCGAAAGGTGATGTTTTTATGTATGAAAAGAAAATGCATTTTCACTCACCGGCCGATGCTGTAAAACACGGAATAGGCATGGTGCCTGAAGACAGAAAGATGCAGGGAGTCATTCTTTCTTTACCCATTAAAGAGAACATCAGTCTGACTAATTTAAAAGGTATTTCTAATAGACCGGGTTTTATTAACACCGCAAAAGAAACTAATAATACTGATGGATTAATAAAAAAACTGGCCATAAAAACACCAAATGGAAACCTGGCAACAGGAAAATTAAGCGGGGGAAACCAGCAAAAAGTGGTTTTGGCTAAATGGCTAAATAGGGATTGTAAAGTAATGATCATTGATGAGCCGACAAGAGGCGTTGACGTGGGAGCAAAAGTAGAAATATATTCACTTATAAATGATCTGTGCGATCAGGGCGTAGCAACCATTGTTATCTCTTCAGAAACAACAGAGCTGATGGGCATTTGTGACCGGATACTGGTGATGCGGGAAGGGCAAATACAAGGAGAGCTAAGCAAAGCAGAATTTACAGAAGAGAATATTCTCCGGCTGTCTATTGGCGCTCATTAGTTAAGCAACGACGGGATGAAGTGTATTAATCAATGTCATTAACTTAGGAAAAAATATCAATATAAAAGTTGAGTATTGAGTATTAAGTATCAACTATCAAAGAAAGGTTCAATACAAAAAAATACTGGCTTCATTAAACCAAATTACTCTAAAGTTAAATTAGCTTCAGGACTAAAAGAATCAAACAATGGGAATGACATTAAAGAATGCAATTCAATTTATAATCCGGCACAATACGATAGTTATTTTCCTGATCATGCTAATCGTTTCAGCCTCAGTTTCAAATGCCTTTTTTACGGCTAATAACCTGTCTAATTTAATCAGGCAATTAGCACCCGTAGGGATAATCAGCATGGGTATGCTGTTGGTTATTCTGACAGGAGGAATCGACTTATCCGTAGGTTCAGTCGTGGCTATGTCCGGCGTCTTAATTGCATTGTTTTCGCAATCCATGTCACTTCCCATCGCAGTACTTGCAGCGCTTGCATCAGGTATCTTAGCCGGTGCGATTTCCGGTTACCTTGTTTCCTATCAAAAAATGGCGCCTTTTATTGCCACTCTTGCATTGATGACTATTGTCAGAGGCTGCGGTTTTATATTTTCAAAGGGCGCACCCATTATGGTAGCTGATCAGGCCGCTGCCTTAACCGATTTTGGCAGCGGCCGGACGTTAGGTATTCCAAACCCGGCGATTATTTTATTTATTGTATTTGCCATTACCGCCATTATATTAAAATACCATGTTTTCGGGCGATTATTAATTGCAATTGGAAGTAACGAAGAAGCGGTGCATTTGTCCGGGATTAAAGTACGTCTTTATAAATTCAGTGTGTATGCAATTATCGGCGGACTTGCAGCATTAGCCGGAATTATAAGCACCGCAAGAACTTCAGTGGGATCGCCTAATTTGGGAGTAGGTATGGAGCTGGATGTGATCGCAGCCGTAGTAATCGGAGGCACCAGTTTAAGAGGCGGAAAAGGCTCGGCAGCAGACACATTCCTTGGCGTGCTGATTTTAGGAATGATGGGAAATGTGATGAATTTGTTAGATATCACCGCTTATTCTCAACAAATTATCAAAGGACTTATTATCATTCTTGCAGTATTGCTGCAAAGATTTCAGGACAAATAAATATGGAACAAAAAGCTATAAAATTAAACTCGGCAAATTTATCCCTGCTTTCAAAAGAAGTAAGAATCCCTTCTTACGACAGATCAAAGGTAAAAACCGGGATTGTACACGTAGGCATTGGAGGTTTTCACAGAGCGCATCAGGCCTTTTACACAGAAGAGCTATTAGAAAATAATGGAGTAACCGATTGGGGAATTTGCGGTATCGCTTTGTTGCCGCAGGATAAAAGAATTTACGATACGCTGGCAGCTCAGGACGGATTATACACATTGATGATTACAGAAGCTGACGGCACAACCGATGCAAGAGTAATCGGTTCGATTGCAGAGTATCTTTTCGCTCCCGAAAATCCCGATGCCGTTATTGAGAAAATGGCGCATCCTGATATTAAGATTATAACCCTGACCATTACCGAAGGCGGCTATAATTTCAATCCCGCTACCGGAAAATTTATGTCTGAAACGCCAGCTATCCAATCAGATATCAATAATCCTGATCAGCCTGCTACGATATTTGGCTACCTTACCCAAGCCCTGGAAAGAAGAAAAAAACGTGGTTTAAAAGGAATAACAATACAATCGTGCGACAACATTCAGCAAAACGGAGAAGTAGCTAAAGAAATGCTTACCGCTTATATTAGTTTGGCAGAGCCGGAATTACTGAATTGGGTAGCGGAAAATGTTTCTTTCCCAAATGCAATGGTTGACAGAATTACGCCGGTAACTTCTGCTGAAGCCCTTAACCAGCTTCATAACCGGTTTAATATAGATGACGCCTGGCCAATCGTTTGCGAGCCTTTTTGCCAGTGGGTAATAGAAGATAATTTTGTAAACGGCAGACCCGATTGGAATTTAGCCGGTGCACAGTTTGTAAAAGATGTGCATCCCTACGAAAAAATGAAAATCCGGTTAGTCAACGGCGGACATGTGGCTTTGGGTTTTACCGGCTATCTGGCCGGTTACAGCTTTGTTTACGAAACTATGGCTGATCCGGTATTTTTTAATTTTGTGAAGGATTTCCTGAATAAAGAGGTTACTCCCATTTTAGATGATGTACCCGGAATTGACGTAGAAGAATACAAGAAAACACTGATGCAACGTTTTGCCAATCCTTATATTAAAGACCAGCTTACCAGGATTTTTTCAGAGAGCTCTGCCAAAATTCCTGCATTTTTATTACCAACTATCAATGAACAATTAGCTAAGGGAGCAGTTTTAAAAAGGGCTGCCCTGATACTTGCGGCATGGCATCATTATTTGGAATTGGCTGAGCTTCCTGCACATAAACATGATATACAGGACGAGATGAAACAACTGCTGGCAGAAAAAGCAACCGAATCCGTACAAGATGATCCGCTGGCTTTTTTAAAGATAAAATCAATTTTTGGAGACCTGGCAGCAGAAGAACATTTTTCAGATGTATATCTTTTCTTTTTAAATAGAATACGCAATCTCGGCGTAACCAGGGTTATCAGCGCTATTGATGAAGGTTAATAATGACGGTCGGACGTCGCTTTAATGTTTCTCATACGGGCATAATTAATTTTGGTTCAAACGCGTTTGAAAGCGAGGTTGGCTTTCATTTGCTTTTCATCTTTAAAGTCGCTCAGTGTGCTATAATTTCGCTATTCACCTTTTGTTCACATAGTCGAAATCTAACTAAAATTTGTTATTATCTTTCGTTATTAAATTGCACATCATTAACAAATACGGATGCGCGAGCTCAACGAATACCGGCTACAGCAAGGCTTGCGGGGCGGATATTTTTTTAATGAGACTTTCTAAAAAATTCTTAATCTTACATTTAAAAAAATGAAATTATCAATTCCAACCTTGCCAGCTTTATTGTTAACCATTTTTTGTTGCGGATTCATAAATGCAGCATTTTCACAAATCTCACTTTTCAGCTCCGAAAACTATATTAATGAAAAAGGCGATACATTACGTTACAGACAGCTTTTCCCCGATTCTGATACCTTACGTAAATATCCGCTTGTAATTTTTCTGCATGGCTCGGGTGAGCGCGGCAACGACAATGAATCGCAATTAAAATGGGGAGTGAGGAATTTTGCAACCGACCAGGTTATGAAAATGCATCCCGCTTTTGTTATTGCTCCGCAATGCCCAAACAATATAAGCTGGGCAAATTTTTCAAATAACAAAAATCGCACTGAAATGTCACTTCAGCCTTCACCTTCCAAACCTATGGAACTATTAATTGCGCTTATTCATCAGTTTATAAAAAAATTTCCTGTTGATACCAATCGTATATATATAACCGGGCTTTCAATGGGTGGTTTTGGCACTTTTGATGCAATCGAGCGGTATCCGCATTTGTTTGCCGCAGCCGTACCTGTTTGCGGCGGCGGAGATGCAGCAAAAGCGCCATCAATTGCACATATTCCCATGTGGATTTTTCATGGTGCTGAAGATCCGGCAGTAAACCCGGTTCTTTCGCTTAATATGGTTAATGCCTTAACCAAAGCCGGCGCTCATCCGGGTTTTACTGTCTATCCGGAAACAGGTCATTTCTCCTGGATTGGCGCATATAGCGACCCGTTAATGTATGAATGGTTGTTCAGACAACATAAATAAAATGATTAACTGCCAATAGCTTTACGAAAACAGGAGCGACAAAAGCATTGCCGCAGTTTTTGAAAAAGACATTTTCAAACGCA
>JAABUK010003352.1_pt1 | contig 27214 bp, 21 predicted proteins | sample 5559141 | NCBI WGS metagenome assembly JAABUK01 (sample SAMN10711869, study PRJNA513367) | rock metagenome | isolation source: Antarctica rocks | place: Antarctica: Victoria Land, Pudding Butte nord | collected 2016-01-03
TGATGGGGTGGGAGAGGGGGATTGTGCAGGGCGGGTGGGTGAATGTGGATGGGGATTTTGAGTGGAGGGGGATTGATTGGTAGATGGTAGATGGGGCCGCCGCCGCCGCCGCCGGGTGAGATGGTGATATGTCGGAGGATCAGGCAGTGGGGAAGGGATGGGATGGGATGGGATGAGATGGGACTTGTCGGCGCTTCCCTCTGCGTTCCAAGGGAATGGCGAATGCCAAGACGAAGACTTCAAGTAGACGGGATAATCAGGAACTGTCCACATATGGCTACTTGAATATCTCTATCAAGCGAGCTCACTGCCTTTCCATTTCGGTTCCGCTTCTACTCCTGCTCTTGCTCTTGCCCCCTTGTGGTTGTGCGGGAGAATGGAACACAACACAACACTTGATGAATTACCGTGTCTACTGTATCTACATCGACACCGCTAAGCTAAGTTTACAAACCCCCCCCCCACCAAGACCCGCAGTTTGGTGATGCTGACTGCTTGGCATCCCATCTCTCCGTCACCGCCTTGTTAGACCAAGCCAAGATTAGTCACCGTGTCAGGTAGGTTGTAAAGGTTTCCAATCGCTCAACCCGGCCCGAGACGCCGCATCGTCGTCTTGGCTCGACATCAAGTCTACACTTCTTCCGCCCGTACCAGCAATGCTGGGATCGCTGCTGGGCTGGCGTCGAGGGGGGAGATTGGGCCGTGGTTCCTCTTCCGCCGTGGGTGGCGACTTGGATGCAGATGTGTCTCTTCGGGGCAGGTTGGGGTCGAATCTCCCTCCACTGCCACTAGGAGTGCCACCACCTAGAGAGCGGCGGCTTCGGACAGGTGGAGGGGCGCTTTTCTTCAACGTGCCTCGTGGTGCGGATGCGGATGCGGGTGTGGGCGCGTACTTCTCGCTGCTACGGCCGATGGAGCTCGATCTGTTTGTTCGTGATGCCGGGGGTGGTACAGGCGGGAAGTCAGAGCTCACTCTCTGTGGCTGGGATGGGCTGTGCGGTCGTGGGGACTGTTGTTGCTGCGTTGGTTCTTGGAGGGTGCGGATCGTGTTGCCTAGCCGTGGTTGGACGAATGGCGATTTTGTCGTCGTGGACGTTGATCGGGACGTTGAAGTGGGGTCTGATTGGAGGGGTCTGATGCTGTCTATAGATGCGAGGGTGAATGTTGATGTCTGACTTGGTGGCGAGGCGAGGCTGGATGGTTTCTTCGGCTTCGGTGGCGGAGCTTTCTTCCCTGTGCTGGTTGATGCGGATGAGGATCTGCTTAGGGAGTGGGGAGCTTGCAATTTTGGGCGCAGCTTCATGTCATCAGGTGCGCTGCGCGTCATGTTTCGGTCGTTGTCTACCAGCTCGATCCTTGAGTCACTGGCACCATCCCATGGAGGAGCTACGACATTCCTAGCTGTCCTTCTCGTTGGTGGAGGTTCAGGTTTTGGGCTAGTCCCTGCGCGAGAGCGAGAGCGTGCACTCGATGTTTCCATGCTCTCAGGCTGTTTGACATCTACCCAATCAGGCTCATCATTTATCTCACTTCTGTAGGGATTGACTGCTCTGTGTGGATTGGGCACCATCCATTCCCTGGGCGGCTGCAACTCGGATCGAGCAGGCTGATCATTATCGAGCCACCACTTCCTCCTGTCTGAGGAAGCCGGCGGGAGTTCTGGCGCGATAGACTCATAGCCCATGAGATCTGCCTCGTCGTCGGTGCTGGTTTCAACGTCATCGTTAGTGCCGTCGGCTGCAGCGTGCGTGGCTCCAACTTCTACTTTGCGCTTGTCGTAGAGCTTCTTGCTCAGTGCGGCTTTCACGGTTTCATCAACAATGGTGATTGTGCATTCGAATGTCGCAAAGACAGGTTTGTGGTCGGAAAAGCGGAGAGGTGCCGTATTGTAATCGATCTGTCGTAGATTGGTGCCTCGTCTGAGGATGCGATCACACCAAGCTGGAATACGGGCCTTCTCCGAGGTATCGTAATTGTCTGTGCCAAGGTCGAATCGATAAGTGGGTGGGAAGGTAATTCTACTCTCGGAATAATACTGGAATACCATGCCAGCAACCATTTGAATATTCAGCTGATCGTTCTCATAGAGAGTGTCAAGGTCTCCGACGTTGATCAGTCGGCGAGCTTTGTCATCTGAGAGACCAACGCGGTAGTTGAAGTCTCCAAACCACATAATGGTGTCGTGGTCTTCTATGCTGCGATTCTTTGGGAAGCGAAGACCATGGCTTATAGTCTCGTAGTCTCGATTCCTCTCTTCGTAATTAGCAAAGCCAGCTGCAAGATGTGCTGTCACGAAGCATAAAGAGGTGGATGCATATTCCAAACGGATTGCAACGGCACCCTTGTTGCCTGCTATGCCTGACATTCCGGTCTTCTTGATAGAACCTTCAACGTTCTTGATTCGATGAAGTATTGATTCCCTCACAAAAATCATGAGTGCGGCACCAACGAGTTGACCGCTCCTAAGCAGTACATAGTCATCCGAAGAGGATTTATCCGGACTGGAATTCAGTGTCTTCTTCACTGCATTTTCCCAGGTAATTCGACGGGCCGGATCTGTAGACATGATCTGTTGTGGTGACAGTTCAACGATTTCCTGAAAGCCAACAGCCATGATGTCTGGATCGGATCGTGAAGGCGCAAAGGTTGAGCAGAGCCAGGGCGAAAGATCTTGCGACGCTCCTTGGCTCTTGCCATTGAGGTTGAAGGTTCCACACCAAATCCGTATTGGTTTAGAAGAGGTGTACTCGGGCGCTCGCCGGAGCACTTCAGCCGTGACATAATCGTTGACTGGATCATAAAGTTCGACCGGCGCTTGACCCATTAGTCGGCCAAGGAGAAGGTCAATAGTATTCTGTCGTCCTTTATCAGCAAAATTGTTGACATATAGCCTGGTAGCGCTCTTCCGAGCATCAGCAATGGCTCCGGACAAAGACATCTTGCCATGCCGGGTGAATGAGGACTTCAGAGCGCCGGTACCTGCATAAATTTTGGATAACGTATCACCATTGTCAGCCCACAGACTGGAATGTCTTATCCAAAAGTCCGGTGACGCAATCTCAGACCGGTGACTTAGAAATCCTTCCATGGCCATTTGACTAATCATGCTTTGCACAAGGTTTGTTCGATCTAAACAGTCCAGACAATTGACCCGAAAGACGCCTTCTTGTTGTAGCACAAGCACAGGCCTGCGAAGGACTTCCCTCTCTGAGCCCTTGCCCAATTTTTCTGTAACCTCTTCGGACATGAAATATGCGAAGCCATCAGCCGATGTCTCAAGATATGGCCTGATTGCTCGAGCACCTTCGTAACCTCCAGCGCCTCTTGTTTCAGCATGGAAGTCGAATTCCGTCTGCCGTAAGAGATGATGCTCCGAAGTTTCATTCTTTCCTCCGCCTTGTCGAAGGGGAGATTTCTGGGTGTGATAACGAAACTTTTGGGTCAGCTCGACTTCCCCGGGCTTGCTTGCGCTAAGCAAGTTGACTATGTGTACGGCGCCATAGGTCAGAGCGAGTCGTTCAAAGTGCTTGTCAAATGCTGGTTGCGTCGCTTCTGACGATCTCGTGATCTGGATCTTTTGCTGACCAGGAAGAAGACTAGTGGTAGATTCCCAGAACACTGGGACAGAGCCACGAATCTGCACATAAGAAAAGCATACTCCAGAAGGACTCCAAAATATGGTCTCCGTCTCGACGAAGTTTGCAACGTTACCGTCATCGTCAATGCCTCGTGAATTGAAGCGAGTACCCGCTCTTCGGGATGACAGTCGCGAGATGACTGTTAGGGTGGAGGGAAGATTTGATGACCCTACTCTGCGTAATGGAGCTGAAGATGGGGGAATCGTCAAGGACTTGACAAAGCCTCGGATCACGGACGTTAACATCCGTGATTGATCGAGCTCTCTCCTCTCATTGTCCGTGAGACGAGTTCGAAACTGTAAAAGCGGGTTGACCATGTACGAGTTCCACAGCAAACCTTCGTCAAGATTGCCAATGTCGAAGGATGTATCATTCTCGGCTCTGCTGTACTGTCAGCCGTGCAACGTATTCGCCATCTACTGACATACCTTTCTTGAAGCCTGCTCGTGAGGTCAAAATCACAGCTGTAGTAAAAATTGCCGTTGCTTAGGAGCTTTCTCAAAGCATGAAATGGGTGCTCTGCTGTCGAGTCGCCTTGATCAGTGCCCCCGCCATAATCGACGTCGTCTGAAGCAAACGTTTCGCCTGGATATGGGTCCGGCTCATGGCCGTGAGTATAATCATAATCTGACCTATTTAGGCAATCTACTTGGCTGTCAGCATAAATTTCGAGACCGAAGAATAGAGCGCGCACAAAACTCAACGGAGTGGATTTTCTGTACAGTCTCCCCTGGTCTAACTGCAGCAACTTGGGAAGCACCAATGATGGCGCAAAGGAAGACATCATTGTTCAGCGTGATCAGTCCAAGAGTACCCTGGGCATTGTTGACGGTTCTGAAGCTAGTGAGATCCAGAGAGCTCCGCCCTGCGAACTCAACCATACATCTCGGCGTAGCATTCGGTCGCTGGTTGCTTGATGGGCCGTAGGATGACGAGCCGTTCTGACTGTGCTCGTTGGCTGAATGAGTATGTTGGAAAACCAGGGCATGGTTACTGGTTACTAAAGCGACTGTCCGGTGTGGGTAATCCCGGATGAGGACTCGAACAGACATCCCTATGCAAGAATAGGTTCCGCGGTCGCTTCATTGGTGCAGCCCGCTTTGTAGTCAGTTCCTCAAGCATGAACGGAAAAGAAATGAAGGGATTGACAGACGACAAGGTGCTGATGGACAAGGATGATTATGCGAGGGGCATTGGCATTTTTCGGGTCAACAAGAAATCCTATGGTCCATCAGAGACAGCCAACGGCAGCACCAGAAAGCCTACATCACAAAAAACTGGGACCGAAGGCACTTGAGGAGGGCTCTTGAGTAGATCATAGGGTAGCTCATTCTACTTTACCGTCTCTCAAATGCTTCGGACTGAGTAGGCAGACGTTTCTGCTCAGTCGCATTGCAATATCTGGTAAACAACAATCGAAGCACCATTCGTCAACTGCTCTTGAATTTCAGGCATTATAGAATAGCACGAGCTCTTTACGCAAGGGTATCGTATACAAAGTTCCAAACACAATAATCCTGAAATCGCCAGATAAGTAGACAAATTGCCGTCGTTCCATGCCTCTTTCGATCCGGAAGTCCAAAATGGCACAACGCATGGGCGTTCCTCAACACCAGTCCAACACATCTGAACTCCGATCAATCCAAGTCTGTACCATCTGAAGCATGGGAAACCAATCCCGAAGTGCCCGGGAGGAAAAGCCATGCCTCCTGATAGAGCCTATGTAAACACAGGGACCTCTGCAATCACCCTCTGTCCGCAAAAGATATAGAAGCCAGCCGATACGATCGATGTTCCGAGATCCGCGAAGACGAAGCTGACGGGAGAAGAACGATTAGAACAAAGGAGAAGACAACAAGGCCTCCCAGTCCGCACGACATATCCATTCCTCTCAGCTCGTTCTCGGAACCGTCCTCCGTGTCGTCGAATGTTCGGATTGGCTCATAATATCTCAAGGAGTTGAAAGTAAGTCATCAAGATCGATGTAGCCTTACATAACGACGCAGCTGCCTTCATTGGCAGGAGCACCGTGCTGTGATCCAGCAGCTCCATCAGGCTTTTTTGTCTCTTTTAAAGCCTTCGGTGGGGGTTTGGAAGATTTGCCGCCCATCATCCACGCACTGAAGCCAGTTGCTGGAACCACTTTCTTCGGACCGGTCTTCGCAAAGCCTGCTTTTTTGAACGTTTTGTCAACTTCCTTTCCGCTAGGTGCAGGAGCGTGCAGAGGAGCAGTAGGAATCAAAGCATCAATGCTTGGCAAGAGGGATGGAGGAGGTGGAGGAGTGAATTTCTTCGCACCTTTACCTCTGGGTTTCCTACCCGGATTGAGAAAATCATCCAAGTTGATGATTTCTGCATCAAGTGGTGGGGTTTTGGGCTTCTCAGGCTCTGGTGGCAGTGGCCACATGTGCATGGTGACAGTCCAGTCTGGCTCGACCACGGTTTCCCACACTTGGGGCAGAATGATTTCACCATTAGGCCCGAGCAGGTCATAGTGACCCTCTTGAACATGTGGTCCAATACCTTCAACGTGTAGAAAGGCCTGCCGTATAAGCTCTTCCATTCCCTAGAAGATGTCAAAAACGGTCCTGTTGTCAAGTTGGGAAACAAACACTCACACTCCATTTTGCGCAGAGATGGAAGGGGAAATTGAATTTTCGGCCCACAGCATCCTTGAATCTGATCGGTGCTTTCTTCTCTGGTGGCGGAGGGACTGCAGCAGCTGCAGCCTCCTCCATTTCCTTCTTCGCCTTAGCAGCTGCTTCCTCGGCAATTTTGGCATCCGACGCTGCCCTCTCGGCCTTTGCTTCGGCCTCTGCTTGAGCTTTGGCTGCGTCATCGGCGGCTTTAACTTCGGCTTCCTTCTTCACTTCTTCTCGTGCTTTTGCTGCTGCCTCTTCCGCAATCTTCGCATCGGAAGCCGCTCTTTCAGCCTTGGCTGCCGCATCATCAGCAGCCGCTTTTGTAGCAGCTTCTCGCGCAACTTCCCTTGCTTCACGGTCCTTCTTCTCTTCCAGAAACATCGCCTCAACCCGTTTGACAATATCTTCCGGGTCAGCAGAGTTCGACACAGCTGGTTGAGTGGGCGAAGCACTTGGTTGCGGAGCTGGGACTGCTGGCGGTGGAGGAGGTGGTGATTGACGGAAGGGTTGATATGGGTCCCAGGGTTGCGAAGGTGGATAGGGTGCTGGATATTGAGGCGGAAAGAAACCTGGAGCAGGACCGTACGGCATCGTCTGCTGGCTGCCGTATGGCGGAACCGCCGCCGGCATGCCGTACGGAGAGCTGACATGTGAGCCGGAATGGTGGCTCATCTGGTAAGGCTGGGCTGGTGGATATCCTGCGGAGGGCGGAACGCCCATTTGTGGATAGTGCTGACCGTAGGGCGCGGGTGGAGGTGGCCCAAAATGTACCATCTGGTTTGAAGGGGGACCAGGTACGGGTGGGTAGACATAGGAGGCACCCGACGAGCTGCTGTGCGCGTAGGGGGGTATCTGTACTACATGGCCACGGCCATAGTAGGACTGCCGCGGGCGCGGATCAGGCCTGTACGTGGCCCCCGCCACGAAATCCTCGGCAGAGTCCACGCTTTCGGGTGAATCAGGCGCAGGATCTCGAAGTCTGTATCCAGCTGAGTCTCGCTCTTGTCGCCGTGGTGGAGGTCGTGATCCAGTGTGAGCCCGCGAAGACCCGGCAGTATGTCGTCGATGCGTTCGTGGTTGAGATTCGGACGCTGAATCGAAAGGATGGATATCGTCGGGAATTTCGCTGGGGTAGGGCAAGTCAACGTGAACGTAGCCCTCGTCTCGGTGTTCCGATGTCTCGCTAACGCTACTTGTATATTGGGGAGAATGATGCGCGCCTGCAGCAGAGCCGTCTCCGTCAGATCCAGTAGAAGGTACGGCGAGCTCGGGATTGTCGATCGTAATTTCGAGCCTGTAGATGACCATCAGAAACAAAAGCCATATGAGGGAAGTGCAGGCAGCGTAATTCACTCGAAGCGCGAGGATGAAGGCACCTACGGCATGGGTAAGGTCTGGGCAGGATCGCCTATTGCCCCGGCGACTTTTTGCTATAGAGCGAAGGAAAGACAAGATTTTGGAGGTGACGCGGATTATAACAATCAATTGCGTTCCAAGCAAGGGATGTGGCGGAGGATACTCTGGAAGCGTGCGTAAGGAGTTGCGCTGGCCGCGAGGGATGACTGACCAAAGCAGAACGATGTGGATTGATCTCCTATGGGAGGTGCAATTAATATCGTGGTCGCCGGCTACAATTAGATAGCCTAGGTCAGATGGTCGCTGGTGGCATCAAAATTGCTGTTCGACAGTCTGGTGGGCTGATGGAGGAATTGGTCCGATCGCCGAAGCTTTGGTACGATTCTGCTCAGGCCAGTTTGATATTCATCTAACAGAGAGAGCGATAGGTTGGTTGACCAGGGATGCGCTGAGCGAATCCGCTTTGCGGCTTTGCGCACAGGATGGTGGTGGTGGACGAAAGACTGTGTTTGGTGGTGGGGTAGAATTGGCCCTGGGACAGGTTTGCGCAATGCGGCAAAGCGATTTGCGTCTAGTGTGTGGTGAAAGCGATTCCTTTCGCAAAGCCCTTGCCTGCGATCACTGTTGCGATTGTGTCTTCGTCAGCATTATACGAACGACTTTGGTTCTCGCTCTCGCTTTCTCTGGGCTCTCAGCGACCGAGAGCTGTGTGGCTCCAGGTGGCCTTCGAATGGGTGCCTGCGGGCAGCCGATGCCGGAGAGTACGAGAGATGAAATGTCAGAGCAGGTCGGCACAGTCTGTCAGAACCCATGCCAGTCAGCTTCACTCATCCAACAGTTGATGATCAAGGCAACAGACAGACGGCATGAAGGGCAAACCCCGAAGCCCGATCGTTGCTAACAGCGTCGGCCTGTCTCATGTGGCTTCTAGAGGCCGAGGGGACAGCCATCTCTGACGCCGCGTTGCGTCTGAGGAATTCGAGATTGAGTGGTCACAAGGTTGCTGCAGCAATGCTCTCCTGAATGACCTGGGGAATGCATCTACTCACCTAGGTGGTGGAACGTGGTGGCCCCTTCTGCCTCAACCCGGACACCGGGATATTCGTGGAGGCAATATCGATGAGGATTGAAGGGTCTTACTGTATCTTCTGAAAGAGACTTGGGTCATGCATCTGTCTGCTTGATTTCGTTGTCTCTGGGTAAGGGGTCCGGAGAAGAGCCTGCAGGTATTGAATTGATTGCCACTGCAAAACCTCCCCCCCGTCCGGCGGAAGGTAACAAGTTAAGGTGACGCAACAGAACGCAAGCTGCAAAGCGCTTCTAGGGCTTTTTCCTGGTCGCCTTTCTTTGTTGCCGGACTCGATGTGACGGGGTAAACATAAGGGCTACAAGATCGCGATTGGTGCAGGAGGCAATCCTGCTTCTCTTGAAGACGGCGCTCAATGGATCAACATGTATGCAGGTGAACAATCGAAGAATATTGGGATGCTCCGTTCGGCGCGGGTGCACGCACAATACATATCGCATCCGGCAGGGCAAGTTTTTCATCTCTGCACTACTCTACAAATGAGTCACACTTTCTAGCTCAGACCGCGGGAAAGATCTAGCCATGAGGCTCTCGACCTGACCGGCGCAGAGCATGCTCCCAACGCCCCATTGTCGACCACCGAGCCGAGATCTTCTGCTATCCTCTGCCCATGCCCTGGCTGTAAAAACTGCATGCGGGCTCCACCATAACGTGTGCAAGTCAGTATTGGCGCTGTGCTATTTGAGCATGCGTTAGGGCGTTGCGGATCTCAGGTATGCCACGTCACTCTGCGGTGTTGATGCCCAACGCTGCCTGATACTGGTCAGGGGTAGGCCAAAACGCTCCCATTCAGATAGTGGGGTCCCAAAGTGTACTTGCGCATTGATTTTAGGGTCATGAATGGTCAGGAGCCCGGCGACGTAACATGAGCAGAGTTGTGAGCCACGTGCCGTGGAGGATTGTACCGTGAATGTTCTTCGCTACCTGAGCTGTACACGGCGTCTGGCGGTTGTCCTTCTCAGATGCGTCATGCAGCCTTACAGCTCACTGGGACTGGTCGAGGTATTCCTTTGCCGCAATCAATTCGGCCTGTCTCGAATCTGAGTGCAGGTTCTGTACATTTCGGGTTTCGATGATATATCTTAATTTAGCAGTTGCAAGATCGTGGAGCTGGTTGATGACATTCGCTGGGGGAATATTCAACGGTGATGATGACGGGGCGAGCGACCTAACACTCTCCAGTAATCTGTGAGTTGCCTAAAATGTGTCAGGCCGAGTGTCAGATGGACCAACGTTCTTACGTACCTTCCGCAAACCATAGTAGCCACGCAGATAGTCATCGCAAAGCTCGATACTCCTTGAAAACCTCCGAACAGCATCCGCAAGCAGCTTCTGGGTTACATGTGAACTTTCCGAGCTTGCAGCGACGCTATTATATTCAATTTCGCCCATACGAGCATGGAGCTGTTCGGGTCAGCATGTGGCCCGAAGATGCAAGATCGTTCTCTCTTACGTTCCATGCGTTGGGTACAATCAACAGCGCTTCCTCGATGCTGAATATTGCCTGTGCACTCATGCCTTGAGCTTGATACAAGTCCGCTAATTCACACCACGCCTCTGCATCTGTCGCATTTGATTCAAGGAACTCCACGAGAGCACTAATAGCTTCCTGCGGCCGCAATAATGACTTCTTGATAGCTATCCTTCTCTTAAGTATTGCCTGGACATATCAGCGGACGTAATCCCAATCACGGCCCAGTGGATACAAACCACATTCATGGGATCTGCCTGCAAGATTTTCTCGTACGACTGCAATACGCCTTCCAAAGCTGCTGTGCTGTTGGCAATTGCTTCTTGATACATTCCACGCAATCCCATAACCCTGCTATCTGATGCGCCAAACCTCGATGCCAATCTTTCGAGGCAAAGGTGCGCCGACCTGTCATCGCCTGCTCTGAGGCATGCCTGACATAGCATTTCGTAATCGGTCCATGTGGCTGGGGCCTCGGGTTTCTCGAGCAGCGTCAGGGGAAAGATTTGACTCCCAGGGGCGGCAGCTGATAGTAATAACGGAGCTCTCTGCGAGAGTTGCAAGGTGCTGGACGGATCAGAATGGCTGACGTGGAGGGCCATTTTGCGAAGGGAGATAAATTCGGGGGACCAAGTATGAACAAAGAGCCAGTTTATTTCCTAGCACAAGCCTTGTCAAAGGCCGTAGACTGTGCTTTCTGAAGCTCAATTGCTGTTTGCGTTGGACAAAAGGCGTATCTGTAAGCGTGACATAGTCCGCAGGCTCAAGGAGCTTTCTAACACAGCGATGGACGGACCAAACCGCTTTGAGTACTTTTCTTGGCAATTCCGAGAAGTTCTCGGCGAAAGGACAATATCATTTCTGATTACTAGCTTGCAGTAACATCATGCTGGGAAGTCCGGGCCAAAGAGAATTTGAACTCCAGTGGAATGTACTTGATGCTCAACACCGATTCGTCTTGAAGCCTTTGCAATCATATTCGCTGGGTCTCGCCAAATATCTGCTCTTCGATAGGTTTAACATTGTTGCCTCAGTCTAGGAATAGACTGTGTCTGGATATGGTCACCAGAAGGAAGCTCGTATCCAGAGAGCGCCAGTACGATGAAGGCGATTTGAGCCTGGAGCCTTCTCGTGGTTAAGACCTTCCGCGATGTTCGAAAAATCCTTATATGACCTCATTCGAGGTCTTCGAAGTCACAAGGGCAACGAGTCCCAGTATATTCAAGGCATCCTGAAAGAAAGTCGGACCGAGGTACGGTCTCAGGACATGGACGTTAAGGCGACCGCTTTGTTGAAGCTCATCTACTTGGAGATGTTTGGACACGAGATGTCTTGGGCTTCATTCCACGTCTTGGAAGTCATGTCTTCCACCAAGCACTTGCAGAAGCGAGTGGGCTATCTTGGGGCCGCGCAGACCTTCCGGTCTGATACAGAAGTGTTGATGCTTGCGACAAATCTGTTGAAGAAGGACCTTTCGTCTGCTTCTATACCGACAATGTCGCTTCCTCTTATCACCTTACCCCACGTGATCACGTCTTCTCTGGCTCTCTCTCTACTAACTGATACCCTACCCAGGCTTTCGCACTCTCAGCCTGCTGTTCGTAAGAAGACTGTTGTGACTCTTTACCGACTTTCTCTTGTCTATCCCGAGACCCTCCGAGTAGCTTGGCCAAAAATCAAGGAGCGGTTAATGGATACCGATGAAGACAGCAGTGTCACTGCTGCTGTCGTTAATGTTGTATGTGAGTTGGGTTGGAGGAGACCACAAGACTTTCTGCCTCTTGCACCGCGGCTCTTCGAATTGCTCATTGAGGAGGGCAACAATTGGATGTTGATCAAGATCATCAAGCTCTTTGCGACGCTGACACCTCTTGAACCTCGACTTGTAAAGAAACTGGTCCGGCCTCTCACAAATTTGATCCAGACTACAGAAGCAATGTCTCTACTTTATGAATGCATCAATGGGATTGTTCAAGGAGGTATATTAAACACCACGGAGGATGCAGGGGAAGGGGATGAGCTCGCTAGTCTGTGTCTCGGAAAGCTTCGAGGCATGATTATTGTTGAGAACGATCCTAATCTGAAGTACGTCGCCCTGCTCGCATTTAACAAGATCGTGGTCTCGCATCCTACTCTGGTGTCTGCACAGCAAGATATTATCACGAGCTGCCTAGACGATCCAGACATATCCATTCGGTTGCAGGCATTAGAGCTGGTGTCGGGAATGGTTAGCCCTGGTAACATCGAGTCAATTGTCAATCGTTTGATGAAACAACTGCGGAACTCTCCCATCAGTGCGAAGGAGCCTGAAGATGAAGGCGTCGACTCGACACCAATAGAGCCTATGGCCGATTCTGATGGCGAAGATCCTGCCGAGAAGCTAATTGAAGACCAAAGGAGTTCAGAAATGCCACCAATACCTAACGACTACCGAAGAGAGGTTATTACCCGGATCTTGGACATGTGTGGACAGGAGACATATTCAAAGATTCCTGACTTTGAATGGTATCTCGATATTCTAGTGCAGCTAGTTCGGCTACTACCTCCAAGAATCTTGTCTGATCAGGGTTCTGCGAGTGCACCTGTGCTATCTGCAATAGTGCCATGCCTCGCAGAGCGAGTGGGATCTCAACTTCGTGACATTGCAGCGCGAGTGAAAGCATTGCGTTTAGAAGCTTGTCGAGCAGCCGAGTCTCTCATCCTCATCTCCAACCGGAGCGTTTTATTTCCATCTGTTGGGTCAGGAGCAGACCCAGTGCTTGAATCAGTAGCCTGGATTGTGGGTGAGTTCTCGGAATATCTTGTCTCGCACTGGGAGACATTGAATTCTCTCATCCACGAGTCGTGCGCAGAACTTGCGCCACAAGTTCTGTGTGCTTACCTGCAAGCTATTCCCAAGGTGTTTCTACAAATTGCAACGAAAGCGAGTGACGATTGGAATCTGTCGCGAAAAACCACGATCTCACTCCTGCTGGCCCGGGTTGTGGGTTTTGAGGAGAAGCTATCATTCCATCCAAACCTTGATGTTCAAGAAAGGGCCGTGGAGTATTTGGAGCTCTTCCGGCTTGTGAATGAAGCTTTGACGTCTCAACCATCAGAAGAGATCCCTCCCTTGCTACTCACATCAGCAATCCCAGGTCTGTTCACTGGTCTCGATCTGAACCCTGTGGCTCCTGGTGCGCAAAAGAAGATATTACCACCAGAAGAACTTGACTTGGCCACTTCCATCAACCCGAATTTGTCTTCTCTGCTCCAGCTTTCTCGGACAGGAGTGGAGGTCGAAGCTAATGATGAAGCGTTCCAAGCCTTCTACAACGAACGAGAAACTGTGCCCGTGACGCGGGCGCAAGCCTTCAAACCATACGTACCAGAAGCCGCCGAGCAGTTATCGTATCAATCACCCGAAGATCCGGAACTTACAGTGAGGAGAAAGGCCGAACGGCGCGAACGGAATCGAGATGATCCATTCTATATCGCACAAGGGAAGGACGACTCGGGGAGGTCTTCGCCATTTGACTTTTTACGAAAAAGTAATGGAGTAGCCTTGGACCTAGACGCAATTCCTATCGTAGACTTACGATTAGACGAAATCGGGACAGACACTTCCGGAGGGCATGCCGAATCTTCGATGCCAAAGCGACGAAAAGCAACGAGAAGAATAGAGATAGCTGCTGATGAGACCTTCGACTCGGACATACCCTCTTCAGGAAATAATTCGGCGAGCCGAAGTCTTGAGGCCGGCAATGTCTTCCCTCTAGGAAAGCTAATAAGACCGAAGAAGAATCTACTTCAAGTTGACTCCAGTGGTCTGCATCAACTGTCGTTGATCGACGATCCTAACGCAGACAAACTTGATCTTTCAAGACGGGCAGCAGAGGAGGAAGAGATGGCAGCAGCACTCAAAGAAGTGGAGAGGATGCGACTTGAAATGCAGCGTGCAGCCGAACGTGTAGAGACGGCGGAAGGAGTGGACGCTGACGGGACAGTCGTCAAAAGAAAGAAGAAGCGGAAACTGAAAGGACAAACCGAGAGTACACACCAAATACCCGAGGCTGAAGGGCCGGAAGAGGAGATAGCTGTAGTTAAGAAGAAGAAAAAGAAGAGGCGGCCCATTCAGGAAACTGAAGAGGCTGATGGCCAGCTCAAATAGTAAAATGATCCGTTAGATACCTGAATATCGCTGGAAGGCTGTCTGGCCCACTGTTTCCTGTTACTAAGAAAACCTACAAGCAGTCGGGAACGAGCATGTATCCTCTGTAACGCATAATACGTACCTTAGTGAGTCCATACCCACAGTTAGTTCTTCCCGTTTTGGAAGTAAGCCAGGAGGATAATGGCTTGGCATGCCCAGCCGCACGTGATGCCGGCGTTTTCGCTTTTGTAATCGCCGACCAAAAGTTTTTGGAGGCACATGGTTCTGCACTCTGCGATAGATGCGATATTGGGGCGAGCACACCTCGGCATAAGGCTTACGAGGGACAGTGATGGCGATCAAGCCGTTTGAGCAGGTCTATCCTGGCCAAAATGCTCCGGATCTGAAGCCAAAGAAAGATGTCAGTCCCCAAGAATGGGAGCGCAAGCAGCGATTGAAAGAGTATCGAATTGCGGCGAGGAGAGAAAAAAGAAATCGAAAATCCGATGAAAAGAAGCAGAGAAAGCTAAATGCCACAATCCTGCGTCGTATGGTGCGCCATTATTCACAGCTCTCAATCACCTCCGTTGCTGACGTCTCTAACAATACAGACAAGAAACCCGGAGAAGTATACCAAGAATGCAGGCCGAAATAGACTACGGGCTATCGAGTCGGAGAGACGGAAAATTCAAACATCTGCTGTTCAACTGGCGCAAAGGCTAGCAGCCGCCTACGATCCCTCTGGTGCCATGTTCAATGTCTCCCCCGTGGTAACACTGGAGGATGGGAGAGTAATTACAGTGGAAGCACTTGAGAGGAAAAAGCAAAGGGAAGCGCTGAAGGCCGCAGAGGAGAACGGTGAAGCAACGGCAAAGCCTCCTCAGGATCCCCAAGTCAGTGGTGTGCCTCCTGTGTCACAACCCGCTCTACAGCACGGAAACGTAAACAGTGATCGCGTACAAATGATCGAGTCACAGATACAACAGACGTCTCAGACAAGGCCGCTCAGTAAGAACCAGCAGAAGAAACAGGCTGAGGCTGTGTCTCGGCCATCCCTCCCTAAACCAACCATACCCAAGGGCATCGATCTTCCCTCCGACGCAGAAGAGAACTGGCTCGAGCTTTGGGACCTGGATAATGGTGAGCTAGAGAGACGTGTCCTGCGAGCAAAGAAACGGGCTGCAAGGGAAAGAAAGGAGTTCAGACAACAGCAGAAGTCTGGTAAGGCAGAGCGAAGAGCAGCCAGGGACGAGAAGAGGAGAGTGTATCGAGACATCAAGCAGTCGTGGCAGGTTATCAGACAAGAAGAGCGGAGGCGCCGGAAATTTCTCGTGGCTATGGAGGATGAGGAGCGCAAGAGGTTAGCAGTCCATGTCAACATCAAGAACCGAAGGGATGCTCTGGATGCAGCGGCGGCGCTTGGGTTTACCCTCGAAAACGTCGAAGGCGTGGATGAGATCCAACCAAGAACCATGGGCATGAAAGGTTTGCAGGTGGATTTCAACAAGCTGGAGTACGATGGAGACCGACCTAGCGGACTGAAATTGGTCGACGAGAAGCCACGGGAGAAACCAAAGGGTAACAGAATCGACCTGGGGGCAGTGCCAGACGAGAGTCACATCAGCTCAGTCTTCGCACGAGACCATGCTTCCGGAGCAAATGCAAGCGCTCTCGGCCAGCAAGACTTCGTAGGCTTTGGCAAAGATGCAGCTCAAGGCCATGAAGCACAAGCAATCAGCTACAACCACAAAGTTAGGCGAAAGCTACGCCGTGCCATGGAAGGCGCCAAAATCAGAAGGGAAATGCTGGTGCGCTCCACAGCAATCGAGCATTGCGAGAAGAACGGTCTCGAAGTCCCAGCTGCACTAACAACGCCCGAGAGCCCCATCAGCATCCGGGGCCAGCGGACTCTGCCGAGCGGGCTCTTAGAGACGGCTAAACAGGAGCGCACACGTGCTAAGGTAGAGCTTACGGAATTCAACAAGCAAGCTCGAGTGTTGAGGAAACAGGCTAAGGAAATGGCTGTCGAGGCTGGAATACGCATCTACTTCGAGCTCCTGGGACGAATACCCAAGAGAGAAGGTCTCGACGAGGAAATGGCTGCGAGACAGGCAGAGAAAGACGGCCATAACGGGCCGGCGGCAGTGCATGAGATGACATCCATGGCGGATCTGATTGCTAGCTGGCCGATGCCGGAGGAAGGGCTCGGGGCGCTGGAAGGGGCGTTTGAGGATGACTATGGCGATATTAGGGAGGTGGAGAATGGCGAGGATACGTCGGAGGACTCTGCGGCGAGGCAATTGAAGGGTGAGATGGCGCAGGAGGCGCAGGAGGTTGACGGTGATGGCAGTGCGGTAGGGTCTGGGATTGGCGGCTCTGATAGCGATAGCGACGACTCAGACGTTGAGATGTCCGATGCATCGTGAAGAGATTTACTGAGACAAAAAAGCAATAGATTCGACGATTCATCTTCCCCCGCGAGCGGAGCACGCCTCATAGACAAACGAAGCTCCCACTTCTAGCAGAGGTCCAGTATACTTGGGGTGGGTCAAAGCCAGAGTCTCGGATATGGCTCGATCAGTGAGCCACCGGTCCCTCTTGCTAGAGAAAGATTCCGATCCACCACTCGCACTTCCCGTCCCCTCCAGAGGGGTAGCAAACTGCAATGCTTCCCCATGCCCTAACTCTCTGGTACAGTTCATCCAAACACAGCCAAAACCTGCCTCACAAAGTTCGCGACAAACTCCCAAGCCACGGGGAACAATCTCAGTAGCTCAAAAAGCAAGCTCCCACATACCACAAACGCTAATAAAACTATCCGGATGAATCAGCAAAGCGACCCCTATCAACAAAGACAATAACCTGTTTGCACGACAGAGCAAAGTGCTGGGGTGGAATACAAAGGAGGGTGGGCGGGAAGAAATGACATACCAATCCACCCCATGGAGATAGGAGGTCTGGCCTTCTCCTTCTTCTTGATGGCTGATTCGGGCTTGCCCATGCGCTTTGCTTCTGATTTGGCGAATTTGGCGTTTGCGCGTTTCTGGGCCGGGGTTTGGGCCTGTCGTTTGGTTTAGAAAGGGTTAGGGAGGTTGATTGAAGGGAAGAATAGGGGGGGTTTAGGGGCTGGTAAGGGCAGGGGAGGTAAATGTTGTCAATTGGGGAGAAGGAGATGGTACCATGATAAAGGGGCGTCGAGGAAAAGGCCGAAGAGGAGTTGTGTCGAGTACGCAGACCCGAATACCCGAAGGTTGAAAACGGTTGCGGAGATGGTTGTTACTGTTGTGCACCGAGATAGATATGGGAATGCGGGAGTTGATGGCGGTAAAGATGTCGCTTTAGTGCATTTGATTGATTCTTAGAACCATGGGGGAAACAGAAGCAATGTGTCCTTATAAAGAAGGCTGAGCGACTTGCTGCTCTTTGATGTGGTAACCATTGAAGGTGTGGACAGCTTTCTTCTCTTTGATACTCGAAACGGCCCCTGCCGGTTTTGGGAATCATTGCGCCAAGAATTCTCTAACGAGAATCAAAGCTCAAAGCTTTACAAATTACAAAGCAGGATATCATAGCTTCTGTACTTTCTCAGTACTCCATGAGAAGCGATCATGAGACCTCTGGCACGTATAAACCTAACAATCGCATTCCAGAACCTCTGTCTCCGCCGCCCAGCTTCCCACGCATTCCTCTCCCCTGCCTCCTCCACCAAACCGTTCACAACCACATCTCCAACTCGGTCATCAGAGCTTGACCCTCGACGAAGCAATCCTCACAGAGCCTACTACCAGACGCATGGCCGCGCTCTCTTTAAGTGCCTCACCCTGGCATTTTTGACCTACCAAATCGTCTACTGGACATGGCTCACCCTGGAGACGGAGGAGATCAAGGATCAGAAGAATCGCGAGATCAGAGGGCTGGAGGGGGAAGTCAAATTGCTGGAGGAGGGGAGGTGGAGCCACGTTGCCGGAGAGCGGGAGGGCAAAGGATCGCAAGAGGGGAAGTGAAGATGAGAATCTGAATGAGGTATCTTCGGAGCACTATCTGGCAAACAGACGTCGCGCTTGACGTGGCTGGAAAGCACGCTGGGTGAGGAAGACGAGAACGGAATGCCACGAAACGAAAACGAGGTCGTTGTTGGCTCCATGACACACCATATCGTCAAATTTGACATTGTCGCCATGATTGAGACACGACATGGAAGGATGCATCAGTGAGTCTCATTCCGGCATTCGCGGGTGGCACAAATGTTCTACGTCTCCCTGATTGCATCTGGGAGCAATATGGAGATTTACACGTCGAAGAGTCATGTGACCAAAGCATCCTGACTCCGTGCTCACTTCTATCATCTTTCGAACCCACTTGGAAACGCACGCACGTGAAAAAAAGCAAATTAAATGGCTGAACACTGGTGGCATCACTGCACGCCTCATAGTCTGCTTTGTACGATTGCAGCGGCTAATCGTTAATTTATGGAGAATGGGCGCACGAAGATACACATGAGGTGGGATAAAGGCCGCTTAATGCAACCACCCAGCTGCTCAACATGACTAGCAGAGCAGCTCACCGGAGCGATAAGTCGCCAGTTAGACAGAACGAACCGAGAGTTTATACCAATACATACGACCAAGTAGGTAAATGTACAGAATCTGGTCCGTCTCAACGAAGCTTTCCAAGGGCACCATCTATTCCTACAGCTTCGCTTTCAACTTGCCCTTCTCCAACTCAGCATACTCCTTCCTCGCTTCCTCCTTCAAGATCCTCCTCAAGATCTTACCACTGGCACTTTTCGGCACGGCATCCACAAACCTCACGCCACCCCGCAACTTCTTGTGATTTGCAACCCGACCATTCAGCCACTGCACGACACCCTCACCGTCTCCTTCCTGCACTGCCTCCTTCCCACCCTTTCTGACCACATAAGCCCTAGGCACCTCTGTGCCGAGCTCCTCGCTCTCAACACCCACCACCGCGGCATCATCGATGAGATGGTGGTCGACGAGGTATCCTTCTAGCTCTGCTGGTGGCACTTGAAAGCCTTTGTACTTGATAAGCTCCTTCACTCGATCCGTGATGTAGATATCGTCATTCTCATCCACGTGGCCCACATCACCCGTCCTGAACCAACCTTCCTCATCCAAACATCCCTTCGTCTCCTCAGGCTTCTGATGATAGCCGAGAAAGATATTCGGACCTTTGAGGTACAGTTCACCAGTCGTCCCCTGAGCAAGCTCAATCGCATTGCCGCTTGAATCGTGCTCTTCACCACTGCCTGGCATAGCGCAGAATTTCGCCTCCATGTTCGGCAGCAGTTTCCCAATGGACCCAACGCTTTTATCCCAGTCCTCCCAGGGCTGCGTGCAACAAGAGGGACTTGTCTCGCTGAGGCCGTAGGCTTGCTTGACTTTGATCCCTGTCCGTCTGTGCGTTGCCTCTAGGAGCTCTTTGGTCAAAGGCGCTGCTCCTGAGTTCGTCATGCGGATAGATCTGAGATCGTATTTCTCGACGCAAGGGTGCTTGGAGAGAAGAAGACACATGGGCGGGACAACGTAGATATAAGTGATGCCGTGGTCCTGGATTAGGCGGCAGAACTTTTCGATCTCGAATTGGGCCAAGACGACGATTTTGACTCCAGAGTACATTGGAAGGAGGATGGTGGTGGTAAGACCGTAGATATGGAAGAATGGGAGACAGGCGAGGATCTTATCTCCGCCGCTTCCCCTTTTGGGTAATGGTATCCCGGGTGATGTGCCGCTTCCGTCCCAGGTCAGATTGCCGTATTCGCCGGCGTTGAGTTGTAGGACATTGGATGTTAGGTTGTAGTGGCATAGCTTGACGCCTTTGGGTGTTCCAGTCGTGCCTGACGAGTATACTAGAAATGCAAGATCCGTCTTTGGTGATATCTTGGCTTTGTTGTATCGCGTGGTGCCGGAAATGTTGCGTACCGAAGTCCAGTGCTTGAACTTGCCGCTGGGGTCCCTGGCGTCCCCTAGCAAGATGATGCGATCTTCTGGGAGCCCAACCTCTGCACATGCTTTTCGCACGGTATCGATTGCTGCTAGTTGGGTGACGATAGCTTTTGCACCAGAATCCTTCAGCTGATATGCCAATTCACGGACGGTGTAGCCAGGGTTGGCTGGGGAGACGATTACACCAGCCCATAATGCTCCAAAGGTGATTGCTGGAGAGTCTATACAATTAGGCGAGAAAAGGCCCAGGACCTCACCTTTGCGAAAGTCGAATAAAGACTTCAGCCCCTTGGCGAAAGCAACGGACGATTCTCTGACCTCGCCGAACGTGGACTTGCGGTTGGTGTCTGCGTCCTGGAATATGACTGAGTCAAGATTATCAGCATCTATATGCTAAAGCCGGCTGAAGCCGGGAAGTCACACCCTTTTCGTCTGGAAAAGACCGGTCTTTGCGATTGAAGAGGAATGAGAAAATATCGAGTTCTGGGAGGTCTAGTGGTTTGAGAGGCGATTGTATGGGCATCTCGACAGCTACCGTGAGACTGAAAGGAGAAAGGAACGCTGAGGCGATGCTTTAGAAGATGATATATATCCTGAGCGCCTAAAGCAACAACATGACCCTTATAAAAAGCTGTGGTGAACAATGAGTGCGTTGCACAGATTGGTCAAGGCCAAAGGCCACTGCGATGATGAAATTCAAACCTGGAGGTTGTCCGGAAGAGGAAGGATAGCCGGGCGCAGTGATACGATGCGCGCCCCGATCTCATAGAAATGGTTCCGCTATCCAAAACAATATTGCACCGCTACCGACATCCATCGCCACGCCGAGATGGGCCTCGCAGAGCCTAGAAAGTAAGTCACAAGTGCTGAAGATATCTGCTTGAACGGATTTCTTGGGACATCCTGACCAACTATCTATTTACAGGCGGATCAAAATTTCACACGACCCAAATAACCTGACTTGGGCTCAGTCTGCAGAGTCTTATGGTCAAAAGCTCCTCTCTTCGCAAGGATGGAAACCCGGTCAAGGACTTGGTGCCTGGGACGCCAAACATTTCAACTCAGCCGCTCCCGCTATTAAGATAACGTACAAAGACGACAACCTTGGTCTTGGCGCAAGCCTGAAATCTGCAAATCCTGAGCATAGTCGAACTGGACTTGATGCGTTCCACAGTCTGCTTGGTAGGCTGAACAGCAAGGATGAGGCAGCAGTGAAGAAGCTTGAGCAAAGATTGGAAGATCGAAAGCTCGCAATGTGGACCCGGGGAAAGTGGGGCGGTGTTATGTTTGTGCCTGGCGGTCTTCTTGTCCAAGGCGATAAGTTCAGGAGCGGCGATGACGAGGTTAACTCGCCAGGGGGTCCTGTTGAAGGACCAGTGGAAACACCTGATCAGAAAGTTGCCAGAAAGGCTACCAAAGCATTCCGAAAAGCAGAAAGGCGAGAACGAAAAGAGGCAAAGCTCCAGAAAAGGGCAAAAGGCAATACCACAGAGTTAGTGTGTGGTTTTAAAAACAACGAGGGGACTGATCCGACTTACAAGGATGCCGAAAGTAATCAAGGGTGTGACACAAACTCCGGTAGTTTTCAGCGAACGGTCACTATGGATATCGAGAACGCGATCAGCACAGGTCAGAAACAGAAGATAGAAAAGAGTCTGAAGGGAAAGGGCAATAGACGACCGCGTACTGCGGATCATAACATGGAACACGTCCAAGAAGGGAAGATGGTAATCGACAATGTTCAGCTACCTACACCTCACTCAGAATGCCTAGACACGCAGATTTCCACCCAGGCCGTCCAATCGAGCTCGAGGAATGGGAGGCACATAATTCGTGGCCGAAACATTCAAGCCAAAAGAATGGCCTTTGCCGATGCAAAGATGCTAGATGAGGTCAGGTCACCGTGATCATTGCTGTTTGAGATTTGCTACGAACACTAGATCTTCATGAGGAAATCTTGACAGCCTGGTGAAAGTGTGGGCTTAGCCCGAATCCGAGAAAGAGCGATATTCAAGAGATTGAAGCCAGATCTTCATTTCTAGGAGCACCATCTGTCAGGCGCGACTGCCCTTCGATGGCCAGTAGGACGACCTGGGGATACATCCCTTCGGCAGATAGGTGTAGCGGCGCTGAAACGCAACCTTATGCAAAGGCTGTCCGTGGGGCATGAGATAATACGTTGCGCAAGCTGAAAGCTCGCTTCTGCAGTCTTTTACATGGCGCACACTTCACTAGTACAACAGAGAATTTGGGCGCAATTCCAATGCCACGCCATGAGTTTGAGTTGAGCAGTGGATGAACGCCGAGTTTGATTCTGTTGCAGACGACCTTTCAAGTGTAAGTGAGTCGAGCGTTCTCAGGCAAAACGAACTTCACTCGTAACCTCACCAGCATCACCAGAGTCGACCAGCTTTCTATCTTGCTCGTTGAATCTCCTAATTAGTACGACTGCGTGTTCGGACGTTACCAATTGCCTCTTCCAACCACGATGTTTGGATTTCACAATGGCTTCAACCCAGCAAGTTGCGCTTCCAGCACACTAAAGCTCAGCTTCGCCGATATCTACCAACTAGGGGAGATCAAAGATTCTGCTCTCGACATTTACGGAAGGACGGATGAAGCCGAATCGGGTATGCGCACCATTCCAGCAGCTACGCAGCTCAACGCAGCAGCGCCTGCTTTGGTCCCTTCCAGAGCCCCGATGTCCTTCCCTCAACTCCCGAGCCACCACCTCCCAAACTTGCCCTCGTCTAAACCGTCAACAGCACAGCGGACCCTCGGCATCCAAATCGAAATCTGCAATGAAAACACGACCGGCCGTCCTCTTCACGTCCTGGGCCATAGCGTTCCAACTTGTCATCCTCCCACCTTCAACCAAGCCTCCTACCAACTACATAGCGGGAGCAACCCCTCCTACACCCCCACTACACCTCCCTCGCCACCAGAGTCTTCAACGTCTTCTCCGGTCTCGTCTCTCGCCGCATCGGTCCGATCGAGCCCCTCACCCTCGAAGAAGCAGCAGCCAAGCACCTCAATGCGATCTTCGCTTCTCTCACCGCCCCCCAAACCACTTCCTCCTACCTCTCCACCATCGCCAAGGACGCCCCTTTTCCCACCGTGGCAGCCACCGCCCTACAAAAGGGAATTTCCCACACCGTCTCCCTTCCACCCAAGAACTGGCGCGCCGAGAGAGCGAAGCACCAGCGGGGGCCACCCTGGCCAGGACGCGGTGCACCCCTACGAGGCCGTGATCTTGGAGCCTCTCCGCCATGCGATGCTGCAGATGATCTGGGAGGAGATGAGGGAGTATTTTGCTTGGAAGGTCGCTGGAGATGATGGTGCTGTTGTTGTCCCGGACGTGGAGTTTAGAGACCAATTGGAGAGCTGTATTGCTGGGGCGCAGGAGTTTGTGCTTAGGGAGTTGAGGAGAGAATCGATTGCAGTGTTCGGTGATGAGGAAGAGGGCAAGAGGGGGGGGGGTGTGAGTGGCGGGCTCCGATTAGGGGGCCGGTAAGTCCATCATACCTCCTTTCCTGGATCGAGGGAGGGGGAGTTGTGACAGGCTGGGAAGCAGGAGGTGGAGAGCGAATTGAGGAGAGAAGACATGTGGAAATGACGAGCCTTTAGGGGCTGGTAAGTCCATCCCGGTAGTAAGGAGATAGATGAACACAGAGCTCTCTCTCTCTCTCTCTCTCTCTCTCTCGCTCGCTCGCGCGACATGACCTGATTCTGTGCCGCGTTGATGATTGTCCTAGGTTCGCCCTTCTGATCTTGAAGCATGGTCCTGATCTAATGAATAGAATTGATTACCTCGAAAGAAAACACCCGAGAGTCCGTCCCTTCCATGCCATCCATCTGCTTCTGAGACGCTGCAGAAAACATTTCACACTGTTCCTCTGAAAGACGGTCTGTAGATAATACAGCGGAGATGGCCCGGACCACAAACAATACGAGTACCGACCAAAGAATACAAATGTAGTAAATGACAAGACTTCAGCCGCAATGCGTGACAATGGGGTCCCTGGGCAATTCGATGAACTATTACCCGTACGGGGCGTACTAACAGGAGAGCTTGCTTTGAAGCCTTGGTCATGTGTCCGCTCCATGATGGGTAGGGAGGGCGTGCCCTCACGAAGGGAATGTATCGAAGGAGCGCATTCTTTTCCCGGGACTCGGTGGAGGGTACGAGCTACTGATGGTTGGGGGGCGGGTAACATCGACGTAGGTAGGCGGATGAAAGAGGTTGTCTGATGAACGACGTCTTACTGTCGCCGCGTCCTCTGGCGATCTAGCTAGTATATTCGGAATCTATCAGGTGGCAGATGATGTTGAGTGCGACAGGCCCGCTTGTATTGAGGAGGAGTGCGAATTTTCCATGGCTGAGGTGCCTTAGCGAGGCAGACCGAGCAAGTGATATTATTTGGTCGTCTCTCTGCTGGTGGTGGTGGTGGTGGTGGTTGTGGTGTTCTCCTAGGGATGTCCATGAGCACCGTTATCTCCAGCTCTATGTCTTGCCAATGAGGCGACTCTGCGCCTATACGTTTAATGCTTTCGCCGTACATGATGCCATGAACCTGAGTTTTTGTGCCACTCGCGCCATAACTCGCTCATCAGGAATACGTAACATAGGCGGCGCCGATGATTATTGTGTGTTCGCCCTTCTGGCGGAGAATAGAGGAAGGGGGCATCCAGCAATGACAGCGATGATGTCGTCTTCCTCTGTCTCCGGCGGCACCAGCACCATCCAGCCAGTTAGGGAAAAACAAATCTCCTAAACAAACAAGCGGTCCTTACGGTCGATTGCTTGAAGACTCGATCGAAAACTTTCCCTCGTGATAACAGCCAGAAACCAGCGCTTATGAGCTCTTCGAGAGCGCGGTGACAACTCTCCCGTGGAATAGGGCCCTGGATGGTTTGTTCTGACGCTAAAGCCCTCTCGTAGCGCACCTAGATAATCGTCATCATCGATCACTCGCTTTGTGTTGCGCACACGATCCACATGGCAGCCACAAAGATGCAAGCAGTCGGGATCTTCTGCATAACGTATTTGCATGGAAGTATCTCCCGCCGCGTTCATGTCTTCGCCGTAGAACTTCCAGGAGGTAGATGCCTTCTCGTCTTCATTGGGTCTATGTCTCCGGGTTGAGATTCATAGCATGCTTGTTCCGCGGTTCTGTGTTGCCGCTGGCGCGCAAGTCAGGCAGCCAGGATGGAAGATCATGCTCACCTCGTGCATCTGCAGCATATTCAAGAAAAGACAAATCCCCAGCTTTTGCGACAATGTAGTCCAAAGACTCCTTATAAACTAGCTTCACCGTCTTCGAACAGTCTGGTAAGACATAATTGTTATCGACCTCTCCGATGAGCCTAAAAAGGGCGAAGACCTTATCTTCAGGATCTGTAGCATATCTGTCCCAAGTGTCGCCGGAAGGGTACCAAGCTGGCTGGGTGATTGTCGGCCGGTTCAGGAAAGGAACGGATCAGTCTGGCACAGAGCTTGAAGGCTTCATGGTTGAATTTGTGGTCAACAGTGACCTATGTACAATCTTCCGCCAAAGATTGCACTAGATCTGTAGCTTTTTCGAAAAATGGTCCAGCCCGTAACAGAATTGCCGTACCACGCATACTTGTTTGGAGAAGAGTCAAGCTGATCAGTGATCACCCGTCTCAACTGAGTTAGACTTCCGATCAGACATCCAGACCAGGTGATTCAGCCGCAACACCATTTTGCCAAAGCCAATTGGAGGGAGAATGGCAAGCTTATCAAGAGACACAGGAGGGGCCCTAAAACAGGACCCTTTCTCTCCGAAATATCTTAACAATACATTTGCAACGGTACTTACCTGGGCCCATCATCGTACGAGGAGAACCAGACGGAAAACAAAGCTTCTGTATCTATTCGGCAGGCACTTGAAGATTGTAGATCGATCCCAATATTCAGCAAGTAGAGGCACTTTCTTAGGCTTAAGTGTTGCTGTAAAATAAAAGATGATTGATTGCTAGATTACGAGTAATTACGCACTCTTAAGTATAGATCCTTGTGCTAAGGTCTTGTGTCAAGATCTTATACTAAGCAATATCACGTGCTAGCTTAAAGATGAAGCCCGCCTAGCTTTAATATCATATCCTCCTTTATCTAAATTCGAGTATTATTACGAATAGATAGATTATAATACTTTGCGAAAATGTATTATAAGTAATAAGATATTAAGTGATTCGGAAGTGAGGATAATAAGAGAGAATAGTGAAGAGATTATTAATATTTAATAAAATCTTGATTTAATTAAGCTTAAGTTTCTTAAATAATCTATTTCTTTTATTAAGTTATACTCTCTTTTAAATATATTCTCTTATTATTAAAATAAGTCTCTTTATTTATTTCTTTTAAATAAGAGAATATATAATTAATTATAAATAAGAAGATTAATATAAGAGTGATTATTAATATCTATAATTTAGTCTTTATTATAAATATTTAAAAATTAATTTTATTCACACTTCTTTACAATTATATAATATCTTATATTAATTAATATATAAACTAATCTTTAAAAAATAATATAATAATAAGAATATACTTTATATTTACTTACTTTTATTTATAACTTATTGATATTTTTAGATAATTATTATTAAGAAGAAGTTAACTGAAAAGATTAATTAAAAAGATATTAAATATTAAATAATTATAATCTTTTATAATTCTTATATTAATAATAAATAATTTAGAAATATTATAAATAATTAAACTTAATAATAATATAATTAAGTTAAATATTATTAATTACGCTGAATTAAAATGAGTTATAAATAAGAGTGATTAATTATAATTTGTTAATTAATACTGATTATTATAATAGAACGAGTGTATAAAGAGAAAGTAATTATTATTTAACTTATAAATTCAGATAATATAAAGAAT
>JAABUK010003353.1_pt1 | contig 27214 bp, 25 predicted proteins | sample 5559141 | NCBI WGS metagenome assembly JAABUK01 (sample SAMN10711869, study PRJNA513367) | rock metagenome | isolation source: Antarctica rocks | place: Antarctica: Victoria Land, Pudding Butte nord | collected 2016-01-03
AGAAACTAAAACTTTTGAGCAGTGCATAACATGATGTTTCAATGCAACAACGAGATAAATCTGAGTAAAATACCTCAATTTATCTATCATGAAATAATGACGTGATAAGTATTTGTCAAGAAATGTGCACAGATTACAAATTTCACATACTGATAATAACAAGCGCTGAATGTAAACACTGATCAGATGATACATATTGCACATTGTATTATTTGAGCATAAAAAGCAAATGACTGTCATCAAGAGTTACAAGTGATTGTAGCTAGCTATTAATTGTTGATGAGTGACTATTAAAGCTTGTGAGCTAAAAGCTCAACTAAACAAATTATTTTGACTGATGCTAGCTTGATGAGCTTGTAGTCAGTTTTAGCTGGTTTTGTTAAATAATTGATGAGTACTACAACATTTCGATTTCAAACGACAGACTATTCTAGAAATCAATGCATTTGACTACGTCAAAGATGAAATTTTATCACAGTACAATGATGAGAAAGTTTTTCACTCAGTAGCTTTCTACAGCAAGAGCATGATTCTTGCTGAATGCAATTATCATATCTATGACAAGAAATTACTAGTCATTATTCGATGTTTTAAACATTGAAGACTCAAGCTTGAATGCATTAAACTATTCATTCAAATATTCATCAATCATCAGACTTTGAAGATCTTCATGAAAAATAAACAGTTAACTCGACGTCAAGTCAATTATCTAGACATTCTATTCAAGTTCAACTTTCAAATTATATTTTAATCAGGTAAAATAAATACTAAAATCAATGCTTTAATCAGAATGTCTTTGATCGACGTCTTGAAATCAACTCAGCGTACTGAAGATTGCTATCAGATCATTCTGACACTCAATAAAGTAAATATTTTAGCTATTGAATCTGAAGTTGATTTCTATCAGTGAGTAAAAGATGTCAACAAGACGAATGAGCTTTGCAATGAATATAAACAAGCTATAAGCGAAAACAAGATTAAGCTACATAGCACTGAATTGAAGCATTGCAAGATCATTGATGACGTTCTATTCAGAAAGAACTTACTGTGAGTTTCTGAGAATATGCATACAAAATTGCTGCAGAAAATTCATGATCAGTCATTCATCTTTCATCTCAACAATAAAAGAACTGTTGATCTAGTTCAGCGCTTTTACTATTGATCAGATCATCAAGCAATGATTAGAAAGTACATTTGAAACTGTCATGTTTATCAGTAAAGTAAAGCATCTAAAGATAGCATCAATGAACTTCATCATTCTCTCTTGATTTCACAGAAACGCTGAAAAGATATAGCAATGAACTTCATCACTGAGCTATCTCTGTCAGAAGATTACAACGTCATTTGCATGATCATATGTTGTCTCATCAAGAAACATCACTATGTCTTCTGTCATTGAAAAGACGAGAGCATTTCAGTCGAAGAAACGGTTTGAATCATGCTATGAAACGTTTATTGACTTCATGATCTATCTAGTTCTATTGTTTTGAACAGAGACTTTCAATTCATATCAACAATGTGACAAAGTCTTTGTAAGTGACTAAGAATTACAGCTAGTTTATCAACAGTTTATCATTTTGAGATCAATGATCAATCAAAATGAGCTAATCAAGATGTTGAACGCGAATTAAGAATCTACTGTAACTACATGCAGAATGACTGAGCAAAATGACTTCTCATGATGAAATTCAGCGAGAATTTCAATATCTTCTCGATCATCTCAATGACTTTGTTCTACTTCAATAAGAATTTTCACTCTTGAATGAGTTTCGATTCAGATACAACTGACTACAAAACAACTTGTGAACGTCTTGAAGCTAGAAAAGCAGATGATATTGCAATTCAAATGAAAGAACTTCTTATCTTTGATCATCAGCAATTGAAAAAGACGAAACAGATCATCAAAGCTCAAATTAATAAACATAGACGAAACATCATCTATGAAGTAGACGACTGAATTTGATTATTCTTTAGAAATATAAAGATAACTAAATCATGTAAAGATTTGAAAGACAAACAGCTAGAATCATATCAAATCACTGTCAAAGTTGAGATTTTCTATCATCTTCGTCTATCAATAAGCATGAAGCAGCTGCATTTGATGTTCAGCTTGAAGCTATTATGTTTTTATTCTCAAGACTTATTATCAAAACAGCATTTAAAATCTTCTAGATCATTGACAATTGAGAATGATGATCATTGAGAGATAAATAACATTTTGAACTCTAGACACTATTGAGATCAAATATAATACAAGATCAAATGAACAGAACTAGATTGAAACAATGAATGATACTATGTTGATAAAGAAGAATTTGAGAGCTCGAAAGAAGTTCTAGTCGAATTTCATAAACTCTATTCAGACAAGTCACACTAAGTTGAAAAACAGTGAAAGTTTGCGTTTCATTTGTTCTATTCATGCGAACATGAATTTTCAAAGAAAGAAATAATGTTACAAATGTGTCAGAATTGATTAAAACTAGTCAATGATTTAGTTGAGATCTGATCTAGATCTGACTCAGATTTGACTCAGATATGACTCAGCATCTTTTTCTTTTTCTAGCATTTTCTAATCAGCTTTTATTGCGTTCTAGACAAACACACTTCTTTGTGTTACGAATGATCAATAGATTTCTATAATAAACACATTTCTTTGTGTCATAAACATCTTTCAAATCAACATCTTTCTTATGTTTCAACACGTCTTCTTTGAGACTAGCGTTGATCTGAGTAACTACTATATAGAGCGTGTTTTTCTTGTCTTTTGTATCTTCTTTCTTCTGTATTCTTAAAGTCTTAGTTATAGCTATCTTTATAGATTAAACATTCTAGTCACGCACGCACTCTGATTAGTTTTTAAACATGATCTCAACAATTGATTGATTCATAACTACAGTCAAAAACAAGTCTAAAGAAGTGAATCTGTATAAACTTTTTCACGCTGAAGCTCTTGAGCAAGTCAAGATCAAGCTTCTTTCTGAATATTATGACTATCTAAATGTCTTCGATCAAGCAATGATCAATCAGCTATCATTGCATCATTTCTACAATCACAAAATTGAGTTAATCAATAAAGAAACGTTTTCTTGAAGCAAACTATATCAGATGTTTAATCATAAGCTTCAGAAGATAAAGAAGTATCTGATTGATCATCTAAACAAAGAATTCATTTTCTTCAGCTTTGCATCATACATCTCGCTCATCTTGTTCATTGAAAAGAAAGATGATAGTCTGCGTTTCTGCATTAATTACAGAAAGCTCAATGCTTTAATCAAATGAGATTGCTACTTTTTGTCATTAATAAACGAGACTTTTACTCATATACAAGAAAGCAAGTATCTGACTCAATTGAACATCATTGTCGCGTTCAACAAACTACGCATGCACTCAGATAACGAAGATTTGACTATCTTTATTATCTTCTTCAACTCATACAAATATTATGTAATGCTCTTCAAATTAATCAATGAATTAATGTTCTATCAACATTATATGAACGACGTATTGTTTGAATATCTACATCAGTTTTGTCAGATTTATTTAAATGACATTATCATTTATAGCAAAATCTTGAAGAAACACAAGTGACATGTACAATTGATCTTGAATAAACTACGAGAAGCTGATTTACAGATAAACATCAACAAGTGCAAGTTTTATGTTCAGAAAACTATCTTTCTAGAACTCTTGATATCAATCAAAGAACTGAAGATGAACTCTTGAAAAATACAAGCAGTCATTGATTGATTTACACTCAATAATCTCATTCAGATGCAATTCTTCATTAACTTCTGCAACTTTTATCAATGTTTCATCAAGAACTTTTCGAAGATTATTCATTCAATGATTCAACTCACTCAAAAGAAGATCATACTTGAATGAAATGAAGTTTGTCAAATTGTCTTCAATCATATGAAGAGATGTATGATTGAAACTTCTATACTACGTCACTTTGATTAAACTCGTAAGACTATTCTTGAAATTAACTCATTTGACTATGTCAATGATGAAGTTCTCTCTCAATATGATGATGAAGAAGTACTACATTCAATTGTCTTTTATAGCAAGAACATGTTTTCTGCTGAATGCAACTACGAAATATATGATAAAGAACTTCTGATCATCATTTGAGCATTTGAATACTGATGATTCAAACTAAAACTAACTGACATTTCTATCAAGATGTTCATTGATCATCAAGCGCTCACTTCATTGATGAAAGATAAAAAGCTGAGCAGATGTTAAATGCGCTGAATTCAGAAGCTTGCTGATTTCAACTTCAAAATAATGTATTAATTTGACAAACAGAACATCAAGATTGATGCATTAACTCATCAAGCTGACGTTATGCTCAGAGATTCAGAAAATGAGTGCATTCACTATTAATGAATCACTATTCTGACTTCAAATTGAATGAAAATTGCTGATTTAAAGAAGAACATCAGTGAATCAATTTATAAACAGATTCTTGAGATTAATGAGATTGACAAGAATTGTACGCTACTTCGCGAAGCAATAGCAAGAGACAAGACACAATATGAAAATATCAAATAGAAGAATTGTTGAATTCAGAATGAAATCTTGTATCATGATAGTCAGTTATGAATCTTGTTCAACAAGCTTCTACAAATGAATCTGATTCATAAGATGCATGATCAATCATCAGTTAATTATTCTGATATTCTTAGAACTGTGAAAGTCATAAAGCGAAACTACTATTAATCATTCATGCGAAAAACGATAAATCAATATATTTGAAACTGCTATATCTGTCAACGTTCAAAGACATCTAAAGATAAATCAAACGACTTGCTTCAATCTTTATTGATATCTGAGCAGCAATGACAAGACATAGCAATGAACTTCATTATTAATTTATTTAATTCGTACAACTACAACACTATTTTGACTGTCATTTGCAGATTGTCAAAAGAAAGACATTATATTTCTTGCATCATTGATGATGAAGATATCACTGTTGAAAAGACAGCTGAAATGCTGATTCAATGAGTATATTGAACTCATGATTTATCAAGCTTCATAGTATTTGATCGAGATTCGCAATTCATCTTTATACTATGAAAGTTTCTTTGCAAACGACTGAGCATTTTTCTTCGATTGTTTATTATTTATCATTCTCAGATCAATGATCAAAGCGAACGAGTCAATCAGAACATCAAGCGATATCTTTGATTCTTCTGTTCATATATGCAGAATGACTGATCTAAGTAACTACTCATGATTAAGTTTGTTGACAATAATGTTTTGTTCTCAGTCATTTTCTTGATTCTCTTCTTCATAAACAAGAACTTTCATTCTCATATGAGCTTTAATTCTGACATCATTGAAAGCACTTGCGAACGCTTACAGATTAATCAAGTCAAGAATATATCTAAATAAATGAACAAGACATTAATCTTCGCTCGTGAAGCTCTGATCAAAACACAAGAACAAATGATGAATCAAGCTAACAAGCATAGAAGAAAGATTAATTATGAGATTGAATCAAAGATGTTTCTGAATGAACGAAACATCATTACAGCGAGACTCTTCAAAAAATTGAATGACAAGATGCTTGACTCTTTTCAAATCATTGATTTCATTGACTCATTCTATAAATTGAAACTACTTAAGACTATGCATATACAAAATGTATTTCATTCAGAGCTTCTTCATCTTGTCATCAATAATTCTCTGTCTAATCAGAAGAATGAATTTTCGAAATCAATAGTGATAAACGATGAAGACGAATGAAAAATCGACGATATATTGAACTTTTGATGATATTGAAGACGACTTCAATATCAAGTCAAATGAAAGAACTATGATAACAATCTCAACTGATATAACGCTGACGACGACGAATTTATGAACGCTCAAAAGATGATTGATGACTTTTATATCAAATATTCAAGAAAAGCGCACTAAGAAATAATATTCATGCGAACATAAATAGTCAAAGAGAAGAAAGTAATGTTACGATTCTATTCTTCGTCTAGTCTTCGCCTGATTTCATTCTAATCAAATCTAGCGAAAATCTGATCTAAAGATGATGTCATTGAAACTTTGCATCATATGTGTAAGATGTCAACTCAATCAGATTTAGCACAGAGTTGAGAAACATACATATAAAAATTGAGTTCTTTTCTGTAGATACTTTTCTTTCTTAGCATTTATTTATTAGTTAAATGACACTCATATGACTAGCTTTATGCTGATCTTTAACATATATAAATAGAATAATGCGCAGACTCATCAATGATGCATCAAAATAAATATGCTCTTTCTTTGAAAAATATCTACAAAAGAGAATACAATCAACTCAGTTCAAGAGCGCAGTCACAATAGTGATGCAAAAGTCAAACAAGAAAGATTACTTTAATGCAAAAATATATAAATTAATTGTATTATTTAATACATTGAGTAAAATATTGAAGTTCATCATATTTAAATGTTTGCAAAATATCATAAAAGTTTGCAACTCAATATTGAATACTCAGATGAAAGTTTACAAGCACAAATCAATAAATACGACTTTGCAACTAATTATAAAAAAGATACATACTGTGTGAAGTGATATAAGAAGAAAAGTAGTCTCATTATTAAGTCTGAATGAGAAGAATGCATTTAATAATGTGATGTATCGCAAACTTTTACATGACATGAAGAAGAGAAAAGTTTTTAGATTGCTTCTTAAGTTTGTAAAAAACTTTCTGAAAGATCAATACATCACGATCACAATTAATGATTATATGATGATAAAATGAAACGTAAACATTAACATATCACAAGATTCTTCACTATCATTAATATTATATTTGTTTTACAATGCAAACTTGTTAAAAGCATGTGACAACATTAAGTTGAAAACTAACTTCACAAACTTCGTGAATGATGTTAATATTTTGACATATAAAGAATTTATAAAATGTAATTGCAAAGTTCTTAATGAAATCTATGATAGATGCAAACAGTGATCAAAAATGCATGACATCAAATTCTTAATGACAAAGCATAAGTTGATTCACTTTATGAAAATTTCTAAATGATTTAATATGAAAGTTGATGTAAAGTTAATGAAACATCAGATTAATTTAAAATCAAATATCAGAATCTTGAAAGTTCAACTGAACTTCAAGTTGAAATAAGTGATTTACATGTATCATGTCAAAGCAAAACTAGTGATTAGACAAAAGATCATGCAAACAATCATTGAATTTACTTAAGACTTGTCAATGATGATGAATAAGTAAATATACTTCATAATGATGCATTCTTTGCTTAGTCATGAAGTTATCATATAATATACATCACAAAGAATGAAAGATCATCAAAAGAGTCTGAACATCAAGCTGAAATTAGTGTAAGAAAGAGCATTGTGACAAATTATTAACATTTATCATGCAATATCAACAGAGACTTTACAGATAAAAACAAACATGATGTCAATAAATATTCACTTATGAAAGCTGATACAAAGATCAATAATAAACATGAACTTTTAAAAATCAGACGAAGTTATTGAGATGATAATGCGTTAAATTCATAACAACTTAACATTCAAAAGAGATTGAAAATCAAAGCTGTGCAAAACATCTTTATAATTGAAGCAAAAGTGAATGAAAGAAACACTTGAATAAATAAAGATGAATTGAAATCATTTTTACACAGTGACTCTCTGATCAGAATCATCAAAGATAGTTATAGTTGCAAACAAGAAAATATCAATAAAATAACATAATCTCAACATATTCACATTGAAGCAAAGAGTTTACTTAAATAATAATGATAGCAGAGATAATGTTACAATGATTGTGATGAGAATGAACTGAAAGTTAAATAAAAGACTGAGAAAATTGACTTTAGTCATTACTCATCATGATGAGTTGAAAGAATTAGTTACGAAGATAAAACATTTTGCAGACGTAGCGACAGTGAATCAAGAATGTCATGAAAAAATATACAAAATATACAGTGACAATCAAATCTTTCTGAAAACAATGAAAGTCATGACATCAACAAAAGATCAGACACGTCTGTGATGAGTTTAGACTGCACATGAGAACATTCAATCTCAAGAAGTTACACTGAAGTTACATTGAGTAATAAAACATGCAGAAGTGCTTGAAAATGAAGTAACAGACAAGATGATTGATGATGTACATAAGTTATCTTTATCATTAATTGAACATTAACGCATTGAAATGATAATATGACTGATGCTTATACAGAAACAAATCAGATAAACATGAAGAATAGTCTGAAGAAAAAGATTCAATGCAGCTTATTTTCAATATCTGACATCAAAGATGACTCATTAGCATCTGCATTTACACAGAAATTATGCAAAGTCTGACAGCATACTATTGATGCAGTTACACACAAGAAAAATTGATTTTAATCATGAAAAATGAGTATTCAATGTTGCTATGATGACATGTAAGTGCAACAAAGATCAAATGTCAATAATAATAATAATAAATTTATACATTCTTGTGACATTGATTAGATCGACTCATGAGAGACTCTATGCTATTTGTATCGAGTGAACAAAACTCTCTGAGATAGAAAATCACTCGCAGTCTATACAACTGCTTCACGCAGTTGAGACAGTAAGTTTTGAGACTATGTATCAAATTTGTTCGCGTTGATTGCACATTAAAGAACGAATGTTCTAGTCACTCTAAATTGCTTCAAGAGCTTCGTTCTCATCATCATCTTCGCTACTGCTCTGAGATTCTTCGTGATGACGATGATTATTCAATAGTTCAAGAAGTCAGTCTCTTGTAGCATTCTTGATCGCAAATGCGATCAGTTTGAGCAGTGCATGAGTACATGCTTCGTCGTCTGATGACTTCATTCGCAGTTGCATCGCAAGCTATTCATGTCTGAAACATTTCTAAAGTGCAGATAAACATTCAAATTTATGCGTTTGATTCTGATATGCATTGCAAAAATGCTTTCTGCTTTCTGAAAATCATCATGCATCTTTATTATTTTATTGCTCAAATATGATCTTTGTGCTGAGATTGCATTGACATCTGCAACGCGTTCTCTGTACTTTTCTCATTGTTGATTTCATTAATCTTTGTGATACTGCGCTATTGCGATGCTATCGTTTGTTGAAATCATTGTGAAGATGAAGATGCATCATCTGTGTCTCAACTGTATCTTTGCATCTTCTTAAATGAAGACATTCAGAAGTACTATTTTCTTAATGATGAGTAAGTAAGAAATGACGCGATTAACTCTTGTCAAATGAATGCATATTAGTTCACATGCTTTTCTGATCTCTTGCATTCAATCATTTACTCAACTGTGTAGCGTGATCTTGTTCTGTAGCATGTTCAAATGAACATGTAGTGAGCTTGTGTATGTTTCTGTCTTTAGAGTTTTCATCGATCATTTGACGAAATCAGCTAAAATTGACTACAGACTCATCAAGCTAGCATCAGTCAAAAACATCTGTTTAGTCAAGCGTTTAACTCACAAGCTTTAATAGTCACTCATCAACAACTAATAACTAGCTACAAGCATTTGTATCTTTTGATGATAGTCATTTGCTCAAAAGATATAATGCGTAATACATGTTCACTTTTTGTACATTTCTACATTCAAGATTCGTATATAATCAAATAAATCATTTGATGAATTGATTATTTAAGTAGCTATTTAATCATCTATTTAAACATGAAGAATGCTTGATAGAAAATCATGTAGAGAGTCATGAAGAATGCTTGATAGAGAAACATGAAGAGTGCTTGATAGAAAAACATGAAGAGCGCTTGATAGAGAAACATACAGAGTGCTTGATAAAGTGCTTGATAGAGAAACATGAAGAGCGTTTGATAGAGAAACATGAAGAGTGCTTGATAAAGTGCTTGGTAGAGAAACATGAAGAATGCTTCATAGAGAAACATGAAGAGCGCTTGATAGAAAAACATGAAGAGCGCTTGATAAAGAGTCATGTAGAAAGTCATGTAGAAAGTCATGTAAAAAGCATTGTTTGATTCATGTTATGCGCTCAATCGACGCGTATTTTGAAGCATGTAGAATGTTTAATAGAGTGTTTGATAGAAAGCTCAGTCGATAGCTCAATAGATAGCTTAGTAGAAAGATCGATAGAAAGGTTGATAGAAAGATTGATAGAAAGATCGATTGAAAAATCAGTAGAAAGCTCACTAGATGACTTGATCGAAAGATCAGTAGAAAGCTCATTAGTAGAAAGATCAATAGAAAGATCAATCGAAAGATCAGTAGAAAGCTCACTAAATGACTTGATCGAAAAATCAGTAGAAAGATCAATCGAAAGATCAGTAGAAAGCTCAGTGAAAAGCTCAGTAGAAAGCATTGTTTGAAGCATTGTTTAACTCATGTTATGCGCTTGATCAACACGTTTTTTGAAGCATGTTTTGAAGCGAGTAGACTGACTAGTAAACGAACGAGTAGATAGCTGAGTTGATAGCTGAACATGTTGATATTTTGATTGTTGTTGTTCTAGAAAGTAGAAACTATGAAGGGAAAAAGAAGATGAAAACTTCGAACTCTTTAACGTCAGCTTTATAAAGCTTGAAGCGAAGATTATCAAGTAGATAGCTGAGCATGTAGAATGATGAGTAGATAGAAAGTCATGTAGAAAGCATTGTTTGAAGCATTGTTTAACGTGTTTTATGCGCTCGATCAACGCGTTTGATAGAGAGTAGAATGAAGAGTAGATGAGTGAGTAAATAGACGAGTAGAATGAAAAGTAGATGAGCGAGTAAATAGATGAGTAGAGTGAAGAGTAGGTGAGCGAGTAGGTAAGCGAGTAGATAGGCGAGTAGAGTGAAAAGTAGATGAGCGAGTAGATAAATGAGTAGAATGAAGAGTAGATGAGCGAGTAGATAGACGAGTAGAATGAAGAGTAAATGAGCGAGTAAATAGATGAGTAGAATGAAGAGTAAATGAGCAAGTAAATAGACGAGTAGAATGAAGAGTAGATGAGTGAGTAGATAGACGAGTAGAATGAAGAGTAAATGAGCGAGTAGATAGATGAGTAAAGTGAAGAGTAGGTGAGTGAGTAGATAGATGAGTAGAATGAAGAGTAAATGAGTGAGTAAATAAATGAGTAGAATGAAGAGTAGATGAGCGAGTAAATAAATGAGTAGAGTGAAGAGTAAATGAGTGAGTAGATAGATAAGTAGAGTGAAGAGTAAATGAGTGAGTTGATAGACGAGTAAAATGAAGAGTAGATGAGTGAGTAGATAAACGAGTAGAATAAAGAGTAAATAAGCAAGTAGATAGATGAGTAGAATGAAAAGTAAATGAGCGAGTAGATAGACGAGTAGAATGAAGAGTAGATGAGTGAGTAAATAGATAAGTAGAGTGAAGAGTAAATGAGCGAGTAAATAGACGAGTAAATAGACGAGTAGAATGAAGAGTAGATGAGTGAGTAGATAGATGAGTAGAATGAAGAGTAAATGAGCGAGTAAATAAACGAGTAGAATGAAGAGTAAATAAGCGAGTAGATAGATGAGTAAAGTGAAGAGTAAATGAGCAAGTAAATAGATGAGTAGATAAACGAGTAGAATGAAGAGTAAATGAGCGAGTAGATAGATGAGTAGAATAAAGAGTAAATGAGTGAGTAAATAAATGAGTAGAATGAAGAGTAGTGTTAAATCAGCTAAATCAGCTTGTAGCTGATTTATGTAGCATGTAAGCTAATCAACGATGCAAACTCAGCTGACAGCTAGCTTGTAACAAATGTCTCATCTAGTAGCTAGCATATGCATCTTGAGTGCATTAGTATTGAATGAACTCTGCTCACTAGCTCACAAGCTATCTAAGCTCTTTGTTGAAACATTGATGTTGATGCTTACTCTTTTGAACACTTCTGCTACATGATGCAGAGTCTGATTCTGAAGTGTTTCTAGTCTGAATTCTTTGTTTGACAGTTCATTTTTCTTGTTACGCTGATGTCAGACTGATGCTTCAAATGCAATTTCTGATCTCACTACTGCTGAATATACTTGTCTCGCTTTTGTGAAGATAGCTTTTCATGTGAAGACTTTAAGACAATTAAGTGTCAGCATTCTTGTGACGTGATTCATCTTTATTTGTTGAAGATGCACATCTCATTGCAGTTTTATGTTCAGTTGCATCTTTAGAACTCATACATCTGATTTCGATTTAATAACTGAACTTTCTATTTGTATGCTAGTCATCATGTTGAATCTTTTTGATTTTCTAGTGAAATGCGTAAGCTCATACTTTTCTGATGCAAACGTTGCGTCATGAGTGCAAGCTCATTTTGCGCAAACGTTGTGTGCTTTGCTTTGTGTTTTACAGATTTTTTCAATGAATCTGTCGTAGACTAGAATGTTAATATCATTTATGAAGTCAAGCACTTTGATTTTAATTCTTAATGCTTTGCATTTTTTGATTAAACTTGCGTTGAAGAATAGAAAGAGAATTGATGAAATGAAAGATTTCTGCGATATGTTTGCGTTTATCTTGTGCATGTCGCTCATTTATTCATTGAATATTAGCGATGTCTCTTGATCTTCTAGAAAGCTGCGTGTTCATTCAATTATATAGCTTGATGTTCTTTTCATCTTCAGCGTATGCAGAAGTCTGATGTGTGAGACTTGATTAAATGCTTCGATGACGTCTAGACTTAGCATGAACGCTACGTATTTGATTTTGCAATCTCATACTGTGTGAACTTAATCTATCAGTAAATTTAACATTAAGATCATGAATCGCTTGTGTCTTGCTCTCATTTGAGCATTAAATAGCATGCAATGAGTCTCAATTATATCACTCAGTCTTTTAATCATGATTGACTTCAGAGCTTTGCTCATGATATCAAGCAAAGCAATGAGTCAATACATCTTTGAATCAATATAATCACTTTTCTTTAATTTTTGTAATACTATTGTCTGAGTCTTTTTGAACTGCTTCAAGTGATATTTGTGTATTACACATGCGTTGAATAAATTCGTCAGTACTGAGATCAATTTTGCAAAACTCGCTTGAAGTGCTTTGTTTGAAATATCTGAAGCATCTGACGCTTTGTCTGCTTTTACTCATTTGATTGTCTGCTTCACTTCATCTTCTGTGATGCGTGAATTGAATGAGACTGTTCGAGATATGAATGACTCTGCGATGTCATTGACATTCGCTTAAGAAGATGAAGAAAAGAACTTTTCTTGCAGTATCTTGATTTTTTTCTCGAACGTTGTTATCATATGATCAATGTCGCTTCGCTTCAGTGACGAAAACTGAGAAAGCTTTTTAAATAGCTGACTTTCAATTCTAGCTCATTTTGCAAAGCATCATATCAATTTGAGTGCTTCGCTCAACTCATGCATTTGTGATCTGAAGTGTGTGCATTTCGTTTGTCAAATGATCTTGTTTTTATGATCGTTGTGCTTCAAATATTCATTTCATGCTTCTAATATGTCTTGTGTTTTTCATATAATTTGCAATCATCTTGATTTCATTACTACTTCGAAGCAGCTTTGATTTCAAAAGTCTCTTGCTCAATTTGATGATTTTGTCAAGAAGATAAATTTCTTGATGATCTTCTGTAGCATTCTGATAATCTTGCACACTCTGTCATTCATCATAGTCTTGTCGTCTAAAGAATGTTTCAACGATAAATGTATTTGCAGATAAGCACTCAATGCTTCTGTATTCATTTTTTTTCAAAGTCATTAAGTTGAGAACTGCACTGAGATTGTTTGTAAACATAGCTTTGTGATGATCAAAAAATGATTCAATTTCTGATACAGATTGATTTGTATCTTGCACTTGCATATCATGAACTGTATTTTCTCACTGCTAAAGACTAAATCAATCATCGTAAATTGATTGTGAGTTTTGCAAGTAACAATGTCTGATTTCAGCAATAATTTCAGTCTTGCGTTTGTAATGATGTTTAGCAAAGTATCAGTCATTATATGACGAGTGAAGCATCTTTGCTCTTCTCAATAAGAATGATGTAAATTGAAATCTTTTACAATCAGTTGTTTGCAATCATTCTTAAGTAGTTTGTTCAAACAAGAAATGATTGAAGATTTCTCTGTGAATGTAGTAAACAGTGAGCATGAATTGTAGACGTTTAAAAGTCTTAACGTCTGCGTTTTGTCATCTGCGTTGCGAGTTAATATTCTGATTGAGCAAATGTCTGACTCAATCATTTCTACTATTCATTGATTGAGTCTTAAATATTTATTAACGTATATGCATGTTCTTGATTAAGATGACGAGTTTTTCATCAGATGAAAGAAGTTGTGTGCTGAGCTAAATGACTGTGAATCATTGTTGTTACGATCTTACTTCTGAATAGCTACTATGTCAAATTCGCGAATTTCTTTGTTAATTAGAAATGATTCTTGAATTCTTAGTGACTTTCTGATGTTGTACTGTAGAATTTGTAGAAAAGATTGTTTTATCATAAAGTTATTTATAACTGTTGTTGACTCTGCAATGAGAAGACTCTTTGTATGCTTTCGATCATCGAGAATCTTTTTCACTTTCTGATTGAACATTTCTGAATCTACTCAGATGTTGTCTCATCTGAGTCACTACTTACGCAAGAGAAAAGATCAACTCGTCTTTTCTTGACTTTTACTATCTGTCAAGCTGATTCATCAGTGATTCAACTGCATGTTTTCAACATGACTGTTGCTGAGTTCAAAAGATTCATTAAATCTGAAGAGTTTGTTGAATCTAAAGAGTTCAGAGACAGCGAGAAGAATGTGTGATTGTATTTAAACATTTCAAAGTATCTGAATGATCTGTTTCTATAGATTTCAAACGCTTGTTTCATCTGCTGTTATCACTTGAAACAGATGTGTCTTCAGAATTCGTGATTTTCATTGCAATTGATGCAACATCTTCTGTTCAAAGACATCATGCACTTCTCAATGTAATGTTTGTCTGCGCACTTTTCACAACGCTGATTCTTTCTGCAGAACTTAGTCATGTGATCAAATTCGTGACATCTGAAGCACTGTGTGATGCAACAGTTCTTTTCAAATAGCTTGCATGCACATTCTTGATATGAATTCAGCATGCTTATGTTCTTTAGTTGATTCATCATCGCTTTGATCGCGATCTTTACAATGAGCAACGAATCAATTTTCTCGCTCTTTGCTATCTTCTTGAGTCAGACTATTCTTAGAACTTTCAGATCTTCATGAAGTCTTACGTTATTTTTTATCAGTTTTTCAATGATTTTTTTCTGATTATTCATGTCTATTGTAATGTGTACTTCATGTGTTAGCACTGCAAAGATTTGACATGTTATGCATGTTGAACTCGCAATTTCTTTTGCTCATATCTGAGTCTTTTTCAGATTTGCTCAAGCATCTGAACTGATTGCGTGAAGAAAAATGTCATTACTACTCAGCTTGCGAAGTGACATGATTAAATCTCTTTGATTTGTCAACACATCTGCAATTCTCTGTAGAATCTGTTCAATTAACTTTTTTTGTATCTTTTTTATTTCTCTTCTGTTCATTATCTTAATCATGACTTCTCATTTCTTGCAAAGCGACGATGAGTCATCTTTAAAACATTGCTTCTTCGTCGCTGTTTCTTCTCTTGTCACATTCGCTCATGACGTGTTTTTCGTTGAAAGACGTGTGCTTCTCTGTGTATGCAACTGCTTGTTAAGCAGTTGAACTGATGTTTTCAATTTCTGTACATTCTTCGCTATGAATGCATTCTGATTCATGTGATGTTTTTTTTCTGAGTCGAGTCAAAGACATTGAATCAGCTTCAATGCTATGTTTTTTCATGAATGATCTTTGCTCTTTTCTTTCTCTAACGTTGATATCTTTATTAGTAAATCAATAATGTTAACAATGTTCTCTTCATTATTGTATAAGTGTTTCAATCTTGCATCTTTGTTTTCTTGTGACAAATCAACGTTACTTGCAATCATCTTTGAATCAGCATTGCTGCAATTCGTGCAATTCATCATTGTTTCATCATCTTTTAAATTCACTCTGTCTTGTTTATAGTGCTCTTTTTCAAAATTTGTAATGCGTGCGTTGTGATTGTTTTCTAGTGAAAATGATGATCAAATGTCAATTAAATACATTTTATTAACATGTTTTAAATGAAAGATAAAATGAAAGATAATGCAATGCAAAGAAAACATCATGAACTTGAGAAAGCTTCTGAGAATCATGAGCATGATAACAGCAATCATTCAAATAATACTTTCAATAAACATATTAAATCAATTTCAAACTGTAATGTCATTAAAGAATCAAATGAAAGAGAGAAAAGTAAAGAAGAAACAAGTTTATAAAGTTCTTGCATTAAGAACAGTTACAGTATAAAGCGCAGAGAAAAGCAATAATAGATATAAAAAGAGCATTATGCTAGCGCAGCGCTCGCTACATTATATAAAATCTTGCATAAACTCATAATGAGTGTTGAATCAAGTAAGAATAAAAAAAAAGATTAACTTTATCATCAAGACATTCAAGAATCAAAGCTCAGTGAAAAAATAAGATTCTTAAGATTAACAATCATCATCATTGTATATCATGCTTTGCAAACACTTGCTTCACTTGTAAAGTATGCAACTCATCTGTTTCATGTTATTTGTAGAGATTTCTCTCATGCAGATCAATCATGTTTTGCAAAGATGTTCATATGTTACACTTTTAATCAAACAACATAATTCAATCATTCTTTACTAACTCGCTTATGTCTCTCTTCTTCTAATAAAGTTTTCTCATTAATGTATCATTTACATATAAAATGTTTGTATCTGAACATCTGTTAAATGATATTAATGAGATTTTCAAGTTTGCTTGTATTGAATTTAATGAAACTCGTAAGTTGTTCATATTGTAGTAACAGACACGCAGTTTTAACAAGATTTATATGTAGTTAACATGTAAATTTAAACAATGTTCATGATTCAAGTTCTTTCTGCTAATCACTTTTAACAAATTAAATACAAGAATATTTTGTCTCAGTTTTTATTATCATGACAATGAAATGTTGAATCAAATGATTTTCATAAGCGATTTTTCTCATAGTTCTGCATTCTATTTAACTTTCTCATTTGCATGCAAATTACTTTGTAACATGTACATTGAAATTATTAAAGTCTGCGTAATCACAAAAACTCTGCATGTGATCAATGCACAACACTTCATCATTATGCAATGCATTAATGTCGTTTAAACTTTTGATAATTTTTAGATTTTACTGTAGTTAAACAGTAAATTCATAATCAGCATTGTATACAGATGAGTTTCATTGCTGATTTGATGATTATTAATAATAATAATAATAATAAATTCATACATTCTTGTAACATTGATTAAATCAACTCATGAGAAACTTTATGCTATTTGTATTGAGTAAACAAAACTCTTTGAGATAGAAAATCACTTGCAGTTTATATGATTGTTTCACGCAGTTGAAACAGTGAGTTTTAAGACTATATATCAAATTTGTTCATGTTGATCACATGTTAAAGAACGAGTGTTCTAGTCACTTTAAATTGCTTCAAGAGCTTCATTTTCATCATCATCTTCGCTACTGCTCTGAAACTTTTCGTGATGATGATGATTATTTGATAGTTCAAGAAGTCAGCATCTTGTAGCATTTTTGATCGCAGATGCAATCAGTTTAAGCAATGCTTAATGATTATTAATTCTAAATACAAGACTTGAATGATGTAAAACTTGCATTTAATTATATTTATTTAAAGATTTGCTTTTTGCAGCTTTTGCAAAATAAGCTTGACATGAATTTCATGCTTGAGTTCATTATTGAAATAAATCAAGATGTCATTCAAATAAACTGTATAAAACTTATTTAAATGTTTGCAAAGAATATTGTTAATGTATTTCTGAAACAAGATAAACTCATTACATAAATTAAAAAGCATGATTAAATACTTGAATAATTTAAATTGAGTGTAAAAGATGATGAAAACTTTGTTTTTTTCTTTAATTTAAAGTCAATTGAATGCAGAAATGATATTCAACTTAATAAAAATTTTAACTTAATTTAAATGATTCAGCATTTCTGAAATCAAAGACAGAAAATATTGATTCTTGATTGTAATAACATTCAGATTTCAATAATTCATGCAGAAGTAAAGTTTTTTTTTAAGTTTTTTAATGAAAAGAATAAAAATGATCATTTGAAAGTAATTGACTTAAATGAAATCTGTTGCAAGCGTACACTTCAAGTTAGTTTAACATAAATCATGTTAGACTATTATAAACTAGTATAAAGCTGATGTTGACACGCTAGCGATCTAGCGTGTCTTCGTAAGTAAAACTCACGACGTGTTTCATCTTTCTTCTTCTTTAGCTTTGAACTTTTAGTTAGAATACACTCATATGATTTGTTCTATGCAAATTCATAACATTAGTTCAAAGTTCATCAATCTTGCTATCAACGTGTAAATGATATAAAAATAAGTTACATCATTTAAACTTGAATCAGAATCGAAATTCAAAAATTGAGTTCAGAAGACTCATTAGAAATCAAGAAATTTCTAGAACAGAACAGAAAAACATGAATGTGTTGTTCTAGAACTGAAATCAGAAATTTCAGTTGAATTTCAATCAGCAATTTTCTATTTACACAATGATTAAAAGCACAGAATTAAAATCATTGAGCATTGCTCATTATGAACTTTGAAATGCTGAAAGAGAATCACTTCTATCACAGAATTGAACAGCATCAGAAGAAGAAGATATAAATGTGTCATTGAATACAAAAGAAAAGAACATAAATGCATTGTTTTTTGATCACGAAATGATCAAGATCAGCATCAGCACTGAACTAAATGCTTGAATAAACACTCATGAAGTAAATGATCTTGTTGCATTTATCAAGTACATATGTCAACAGCATGACATTGAAATCAAGATTCACAATGACATGATTCAGATGTTGAATGATATCAATAAGATTAACATTGAATTGAAAGCTATCAACATTAAGTTGAAAGTTACACAGACAATGTTGAATGCTGTTTGAATGCATTTACAGAAAAAGATGAAGAAAAAGAATGTGATTATACATCATTTAAAAGTAACATCAAGTTGATTAAGCACTTTGATTTCGAAAGATTGATTCTTGAAGTCAATCAAGTTATTTGACTCATCTTTGTTTGAAGATTAAAGACAGAATGTGAATAATTGATTGTTTTAAATGCAAAACAAGCTGAAGATGAACAAGAATCATTTTTCTATTGAAGAAATGAAGATTGCATATGTGAAAAGTTGAGTCAGTGAAACAATAATCAAACATATAGCATTCAGAATGAAAAACATGATCACGAACTCATTTCTTGAAGCAGAAGAGATACTGTCAATCATAAATAAAATGTATGATGATTTCAATCAACATCACACAACTCAACAACAGTTCTTGAAGCTGTATTAAAATAAGATTTTCTTTCATGAATTTTGAATGAAATTTCAGAGACTTAGTGCAAAACTAGAATATAATAACGAAACTTTACTAAATGATTTTCAGCATAAGATTAACTCAGATCTTCAGCAAGTCATGATCAACGAACGAACTATGAATTTGAATAAATTTATTGACATTTGCATGCAAGTTCACATTTGATTGATGAAATTGAATGCTTGATCAGCTCTTAAGACATCAACGACTCAAGTCACTCGCTTTATCGCTAGCATCTTGATGATGATTATTACTGCAATCTCAACTTCAATCTTTGCATGAAAGAAACTCAGAATATTGAACGTTGATTCTGCTAGAGAGAAGTTGTTTAAAAAAAAACTTTGCTTCAAATGTAAGAAGTCAAAACATAAAGCACATGACTGTCTTGAATCAACTCAGATGCATGAAATTGCAGCGAATTCAAAAAACGATTTATCTTTGTCAAAGTAATGATTAAGAATGATATACTTATATTCTGTTTCATCAGCATATCTGATGATTCATTTAATTTCAAGTCATTCACTGTTGATATCATTTTAAGTAATCTAGAAAAAATATTCAGATTTCTTGTTCTGATAAATACTGAAGTCATTAACATGACTTTCATTAATAAATCTTTGATGTCAAAGTTATGTGAATGCTTTAATATTCAGTCAATATTGCTGTTAAAATCAAAGTCAATTTAATCATATAATGAAATCTTTGATCAAAAGTTGATTACACATGCTTTGTATACATTGATCATGATATAAAAACACAAGAATGAAATGATGCTTTTATTAATAACTTGTCTAAATCAGTACAAGATAATCATTGAAAATCTTTAATTAAAAAGAAATCAAATTTTAATAAATTCTGCAAATGATTGATTAATATCATCATTGAAGATTCAAACATCAAAATCTGTTGTTTTAAAAGTAAGTAATTAATCAGCATTTTACAGATTTAAATCAAATGAGATCTGCAAAATGAAATGAAAAAACTTGAACTTGATTGTTACATCAATGATCATCTTGAAGAGATTCATGAATCAAAAATCAGTGAATAGATTCATTGAATCTGCTCAATTCATTAAATCTGCTTTCATAACAAAGAAAAGCATTCAAGTTGATCTCAATCAACTTTGCTTCTTTCAGTCAATTGAGAAAAAGAGACTCATCAATATTATCATGATTGAAGTTGTTGTATATCAAACTTTAGTCAAGTATGATGATCAAGTTTACTAAATGAATAGATGAAATCTATAAGAGTGATATAACAATGTGATATTCTAAGCAAACATAAAATGAGTATATTTTATGATAGAGCTAATTAATAATAATAATAATAATAATAAATTCATACACTTTTGTGACATCGATTAAATCAACTCATGAAAGACTTTATGCTATCTGTATTGAGTGAACAAAACTCTTTAAGGCAGAAAATCACTTGCAGTCTACATGATTGCTTCACGCAGTTGAAACAGTGAGTTTTGAGACTATGTATCAAATTTGTTCACGTTGATTGCATGTTAAAGAATGAGTGTTTTAGTCACTTTAAATTGCTTCAAAAGCTTCGTTTTCATCATCATTTTCGCTACTGCTCTGAGACTTTTCGTGATGATGATGATTATTCAATAGTTCAAGAAGTCAGCATCTTGTAGCATTCTTGATCGCAGATGCAATCAGTTTGAGCAGTGCATGAGTACATGCTTCATCATCTGATGACTTCATTTGCAATCACATTGCAAGCTATTCATGTCTGAAACGTTTCTAAAGTGCAGATAAGCATTCAGATCTATGCGTTCAATTCTGATGTGCATTACGAAAGTGCTTTCTGCTTTCTGAAAATCATCATGCATCTTTATCATCTTATTGCTCAGATGTGATCTTTGTGCTGAGATTGTGTTAATGTCTGCAACACATTCTCTGTACTTTTTTCATCGTTGATTTCATTGATCTTTGTGATACTGCGTTATTGCAATGCTATCGCTTGTTGAAATCACTGTGAAGAAGAGAGTGCATCGTCTGCATCTTGACTGTATCTTCGCATCTTCTCAAATGAAAACATTCAGAAGTACTATTTTCTTAATGATGAGTAAGCAAGAAATGACGCGATTAACTCTCGTTAAACGAACGTGTATTAGTTTGCATGCTTGTCTGATTTCTTGCGTTCAATTGTTGACTCAACTGTGTAGCATGATTTTGTTCTGTAACATGTTCAAATGAACATGTAGCAAACTCATGTATGTTTTTGTTTCTAAAGTTTCGATGTTTACTCTTTTGAACACTTCTGCTACGTGATGCAGAGTCTGATTCTGAAGTGTTTTTAGTCTGCATTCTTTGTTCAACAATTCATTTTTCTTGTCGCGCTGATGTTAAACTAACACTTCAAATGCAATTTCTGATCTCATTACTGCTGAGTATACTTGTCTCGCTTTTGTGAAGATAGCTTCTCATGTGAAGACTTCAAGATGACTAAGTGTCAGCATTCTTGTGATGTGATTCATCTTTATTTGTCGAAGATGCACGTCTCATTGCAGTTTCATGTTCAGTTGCATCTTTAAAACTCGTACGTCTGATTTCAATTTGATAACTGAGCTTTCTATTTGTATGTTAGTCATCATGTCAAATCTCTTCGATTTTCTAGTGAAATGCGTAAGCTTGTACTTTTCTGATGCGAACGTTGCGTCATGAGTGCAAGCTCATTTCGCGCAGACGTCGTGTGTTTTGCTCAGTGTTCTGCAGATTTCTTCAGTGAATCTGTCGTAGACTAGAATGTTAATATCGTTTACGAAGTCAAGCACTTTGATTTTAATTTTCAGTGCTTCGCATTTTTCAATTAGACTTGCGTTGAAGAATAGAAAGAAAATCGATGAAATGAGAAATCTGTGTGATATGTCTGCATTTACCTTGCACATGTCGCTCGTTTGTTCGTTGAATATTAGTGATGTCTTTCGATTCTTTAGAAAGCTGCATATTCATTCAATTATGTAGTCTATCGAAAATATGTTGTATACGTTGCATGCAACATACATAGAACACAATCTCTATGCTGATTTTTCTCTTAAACTCAAGAGATTACTCAAAGAGTTTTCTCACGACAGATTCACAGTTCAAGATGAACAAGATCTTTCACTGCTCAGATTTTGACAGTTTACTTCTTAAGCATAAGTTGCAGACGTTTCGCCTGTGATATGCATGTGTATCACAGTCGATTTCTTCTTTAATCACATCAACATGCGTTACTGTTTTTTTGAACTATACAAATGATGTGTTTGACTAGAAATTGATTCTATCATCAAGACATTCAAGAGTCAGAGCTCAGTGAAGAAATGAGATTCTCAAGATCGACAGTTGTCATCATTGTATATCATGCTTCGCAGATGCTCACTTCGCTTGTAAGACGTGCAACTCATCTGTTTTGCATTATCTGTAGAGATCTTTCTCATGCAGATCGATTGTGTCTTGCAAAGATGTTCATATGCTACACTTTTAATCAGACAGCGTAGTTTGATCATTCTTTACTAACTCGCTTGTGTCTCTCTTCTCTTAACGAAGTCTTCTCGTCAGCGTATCGCTTACATATAGAATGTCTGTGTCTGAACGTTTGTTAAACAATATTAACGAGATTCTTGAGTTTGCTCATGTTGAACTTAATGAGTCTCGTAAGTTGCTGATGTTGTAGTAACAGACATGCAGTCTTAACAAGATTTATACGTAGTTAGCACGTAAATTTAAAGAATGTTTGTGATTCAAGTTCTTTCTGCTAATCATTCTCAACAGATCAAACACAAGAGTGTTCTGTCTCAGTTCTTGTCATCATGATGACAAGATACTGAATCAAATGATTTTCATAAGCGATTTTCCTCATAGTTCTGCGTTTTATTTGACTTTCTCATCTGCGTGCAGATTGCTTGTAACATGTGCATTGAGATTATCAAAGTCTGCGCGATCGCGAAAACTCTGCATGCAATCAACGCACAGCACTTCATCATCACACAACGCTTTGATGTCATTCAAACTTTTGATAATCTCTAGACTTTACTGTAGCTAAACAGTAGATTTGTAGTCAGCATTGCATACAAATGAGTTTCATTGCTGATCTAATAAAGCTAATTATTAAAAAGCTTTCAATAACTCAAGAAAATCAATTAACTATAAAGAGTTTGTCAAGCATTGTTAAGTTAAGCATGACATAACTCATGATATATTAAGTTGAAAATATAATGTAATTTAAACAATGTCTTGACAAAGTTATAAAGTTTTAAAGCTAATTCAGATCTGATTTTCAATTTAGTCTCTGATTCTAGTTTTTGATTTAATCTTTATGTATCAATTCATCATGACAATTGTTTTTTCTTTTAAGTAAGTTCATTCTTAATCTCAATAATTAATGTCTTTGTTTAGTCTGATAAATGATGACATGTACTCATTGATTCGCTTTAGAAACTCTCTATAAAAATCTTCAAATCTTTGTAAGAAAACAAGAAAAAAAGAAACTTTTGATTGAATGACAATTCATCTTCAATTATAATGCATATAAATGACAGTGTAAATAGTATATGTGATGTATAATTGATGTAGATGACAGCAATGATGACGTGTAAATAGCACATAAACATTGTTTACATTTTAAGTAAATGATATAATTAAAATGATAAAGCATAAACAAGAGTGAATAACAATTGTTGTTTTGTTTATCATTCTTTCAGTTTCTCTTAACTTTTCATTTTCTTCAACTTCATCTTTTTTCAATCATGATTATATTTTTATCATTGTATGATTACTTTTAATAAACTTTGAGTATATCTGTATTGTAAGAGTAAAAGATCTAAATCATGAGTTGTGAATATGTAATGATGCTCAAAGAAAGTTGTAAAATGATGAAGATAATTGATGATTAAGTCAAGATCATTACAAAAGTAAGTGATGTTACACTTGAGATTTCACGACTATTACTGCAACTAACAGTATCATAAGTCTGCTTAAAAGACATTGATCAGATGTAATGATCATCATGCTGCTGATGTTGAATCGCTTATGATGATGCAAACATCATTAAATTCTGATTGAAAGTTCATCACTTTTACTGTTCAAACTTTTGAGTACATCTTTGTTATTAAAGAGAAAATTCAAAAAACAATGAGAAAAAAAATGATTGCTAACGCTTCGTTGACAATCTTGTTGAACTCACAAACTTCGTGAAATCAAAAAATGATAATGAAATTCACTTATTCAACTTCTTAGTATCATTATTAATGCTTTTCAACTGTCAATAATTGAAATAAGCAAAAGAAGTGTTACTGATCTCAAAGCTTTAAATAGAATAATTTGTATAAAGTGTGCTTGAGTAAACTGATTACATTAAGTTGAGTCATTGAGATCGAGTCAAGTTCTCGACTCGTCAAGACTTGATTCAAGTCAGAATTCTTGACTTGAGTATTCAAGTTGAATCAGAAGATTGAGTACTTGAATTTTCGACTCAACTCATCAAGACATGAAGCAAAATACTACTAATATTTATCTGAGTGTTTGATAATGCAACAGAGTAATGCAATTGATTGAAGAAAATTCATGCTTGTTCATTTACTACTGCTAATCTGAGATCATTATTATCTCATCATTCTTCTTCTTCTTCTTCTTCTTCTTCTTTTTCTCGTACTTCTTCTCGTACTTCTTCTTGTACTTATTCTCGTTCTTAATCATATTTGCATCGTTATTTCTCTTGCTAAATTTCATCTTCTTGTCATCATCGTCAATCTCAATGATATCATCAGATTCATCATTTGATGAATCTAGTAAATTAACTATCTATTTTTTTGAAGATTGAAAAGTAAGAAATGAGTTTATTAGTTTTTATCAAATGAGCATGTATGATCTTGCATGCTCATTAAGTCTTCTGTGTTCTGTTGTTGATTTAACTGTGTAGTGTGACTTAATTCTGTAGCTTGTTCAGATGAACATGTAGCGAGAATGTATATGTTTTGACTTTCAGCATTTCAATGTTCACTTTTCTGAAGATGTCAATCACATGATGCAACACTTGATTCTGAAGAGTTTTTAACCTTCGTTTTGTACTCAACAATTCTTCTTCTTTATCACGTTGATGTCATATTGATGCTTCATGTTGAATTCTTGTATGACATCTGAATCATTCATCATCTTCAATTCATTTAATTCTTCATGATGTAAAATGCGTTGCTGAATTAGTTTAATAGTAGATATCATGTATCTTGACATGTTTTTCTTAAGTTCATCTTGTTGTGCAATAGTTTAATGCATACGTTAGTCTTGTCTTTCACATCAAACACAGTACATACATCAACAGTAGAAGTAGTATTGAATGTCATCTTTATGACTATTGCTTCAAGCTTCGCTCGCTTTGCAGTTTTCTTCTTTCTCGTCTTCTTTATCAAATTCATCTCAAAGCATTGAGCTATTATACAATCAGCTTTTGAAACACATATGCATTACTCAAATGCATTATCATGCAGACTCTTTCTCACTTGATCATTCATGATTGTATTTCGCATATTGTTCTTCATTTTCGTCTGCTTCGCTTTGATGACTTTCTGATAAATATTGATGCTTCTCAATTTGATGAGTTGTTTATATAAAGTCACTCAATCTGCACTTTGTTTGATATAAAGAGTTTTCTGATCTTCGTTTCATTTCATTGCATGATTTCTACTTGCAATTGACTGCAACTTGATTAATAGATTGAACATTCTGCGATTTTGATTAGTCTCAATGATAATGTATATAAATAATGCATAATAATCTTCTTACTTGATAGTGATGTTGAAGTGCTTTTTCTAATGAACTTAGTCACAATAAATGAGTGCAATGAATAGATGTAAGACGTAGAAAAAGTTAGAGTTAAAATAAACGTTGAGCGTAGATAAAATTAGAATTAAAATAGATGTAAGATGAGATGTAAATAAAATTAAAGTTAAAGCTGAATGTTAGAATTTATTCATCATCTTAGAGCTGCAATCAACACATTCATCATATTAGTGCTAATATCAAAACATTCGTCATATTGATTCTATTATAAACACAGTCAACAATCATCATCTTTTGTTTACACATCATCTCTTGTTTACATTGTACTTCACTTTGCTTTCACTCAACTCAATAGTATCAAATTCTCAAATCGTTGTCAGTTAATATACATCATGACTCATTGCAAGCAAACAGATAATGCATTTAGATAATGCATTTCTTGTTACGCATTGCTGACAGACTTGATTTAGAACGAAAGTTTAAAGATGCATTGCATAATGATTTAAGAATCTCAACTCATGATGATATGACATCAGATAATTGAATCACGAATGAATCAAGAGCAGACTTGAAGACTTTATCTGAAAGCAAGATCAATAAAATTGAGAAAATAATGCAAACAGATAATGCATCAAGCTATCAACAGTTAATTTATCGTGACAGTCAAAGATAAAATGAAAGTCAGAAATCATTACACTTTGAGAAATACGTCGTTATCAGAGAGATGTAAATTTGTTGATATCGAAGATCTCATTTGAAAGAGTAGTTCATGAAATCATGCAGAATGAGACTGATACAAACAAGATGACTCAAAGAATGAGTGATGCAAACTATAAAATTCAAACTTCAACACTGCTTGCTCTTCAGAAGATTACAGAAGCGTTTCTATGTGAATTTCTTGTCAGTAAGTGCATTACTCATTTGCATTACTCTTGATGTTTTACAACACTTACTGATATCATGCTTTACATATGCAGATAGCAATCTTCTTGCTATTC